>Ga0208433_1000146_pt1 | contig 41277 bp, 56 predicted proteins | sample 3_EtaG_FD_184075 | JGI IMG/M metagenome (GOLD analysis project Ga0208433, IMG submission 184075) | Marine viral communities from the Subarctic Pacific Ocean - 3_ETSP_OMZ_AT15126 metaG (SPAdes) (version 2) | ecosystem: Environmental > Aquatic > Marine > Oceanic | place: Pacific Ocean | collected...
ACGGAGTCAGGTAAAACCAATAGCGCTTTACAAGACTTCCTTGACGCACTGGACGACTCTACGGACGCCACCAGCACCACCGCCGCCGCCGCCCGCGAAGCCGCCAAACAAACCACCACGCTCGCCAACAGCTACGAATCCCTGCTGGACCGCATTCAGCCTAACCGCCGCGCCGCACGGCAGTACGCACAGGACGTGGGCGTGCTGAACCTCGCCCTGGCCACGGGCCGCATCAATGCCGTGCAGTACATGCAGGCCATGGGCATGCTGCAAGAGTCGTTTCAGGCGGCCCAGCGGGAGACCGAGAACACCGCTAATGCCTCAGAAGACGCCAGCCAGCGAATCGCCAATAGCTTCCTCAGCTGGGAAACCGTCGCGGATAACACCTTGCGTCGTATTGATGATTCCGGCCAAAGCCTGTGGCTAGGCTTGATCGATGGTTCTGAAAGCGCGCTCGATACCGTGAAGCGCGGCTTCCAGCAAACGCTGGCCGAAATCGCCCACATGCTCACCACGCAAAAACTGACCTTCCAAGTCGCGGGCATGATGGGGCTAGACACCACCGGCATGCCCGGCGGCGGCGGCTTCAATCTTGGCTCGCTAGGTTCGCTCTACAGCAGCGCAACGAAATTGCCCTACGTGGGCGATGCCATTAGTGGCATTGGTAGCGCGTTGGGCTTTGGTGCCTCAGCCGCCGCACCGATTGGTTATGCAAGCGGCTTTGGTGCTGCTGCTGCCACCGGCACGTATACCGGCTTTGCTGGCAGCGCAGCTGCTGGCGCGGCAGCGGCGGGCGGTGGTGGCCTGATGGGTGCCGCCAGCGCCGCCATGCCGTGGGTAGGTGGCGCGTTGCTGGTCGATAACGTGCTAGGTCTGGGCATTACTGACGGCATCGTTAAGGGTATTAGCAGCCTGTTTGGTGGCGGCAAAACCGCCCCTAAATTCGAGCTAGCCACCGTAGGTCAGGACGTAGACCCAGGGCGTCGCGGCCTGTTTGAAAACTACGGGGAGGGTGTTTACAGCCGTGGGGCGCTGGGCACCGTAGGGTTTTATGACCCTAACACGGCCCGCTTAGAAGAAACCTTCGACGGCTTTGATAACGCCAAGGCGTTTTTAGACGGCATCACCGCGCTAGATAACGCCATGGTGGGGGCGGTCGCCAACCTAGACAACGGCGCAGAGAAAACGCAGGCCATGGCCAGCGCCGCCCAGGCTGTGCGTTTAAACGCAGGCGATGCCGCCGGGATCGCGAACCAGCTTGCTACTCGCACGCTTGCCGTGGTCGATGTGTTAGATGGTGATTTTTCCGCTTCCCTACGCGGGCTAGGGCTGGATGCCGAACAGTTGACCGGTCGTGTGGTGCAGGCAGCTAACGCCATGCAGTTGTTAGATGCCAGTAGCGACCGCCTCAACCTGCAGTTTGACGCCTCAGCCGCTGGCGCATTGCGCGCCGCTGATAGCATCGCGCAGATGGCTGGCGGCGTGGATCAGCTCGCCAGCTTGCAGAACAGCTATTACACGGCGTTTTTCAGCGATGCCGAGCGCGCCGCTGATTTACAGCAGGACGTTGCCGCTAGCCTGCGTGCCATGGGCCTAGCGCTGCCGTCTACCAATGAGGGTTTCCGGCAGCTGGTGGAGCAGCAAAACCGCTTAACCGAGTCGGGTCAGCGTAACTATGTGCAGCTGCTGCAGCTAGCGGGCCCGTTCGACCGGTTGCAAACCCTGCTTGAGCAAACTGGCAACGGCGTTGATGTGTTTGCTGACCGCCTCAGCCAGCTAAACGGCGAGATCAGCACGCTAGAAAACGAGGTGCGTAACGCCTACGCCGCGTTTGAAAAGCAGTCATTCGACCAGCAGCTACAGCTCTTGGGCCTGATGGGCGACGAGCAAGCTGCGTTGGCCCTGCAGCGTGAGCGAGAGCTGCAAGGCATCGACCCGCTGCTACAGGAAACCCAGCGCCGCATTTGGGCCATGGAGGACGAAGCCGCCGCGCAGCAAGCGGCCACGCGGGCTGGGCAGGAGTATGCCCGTTCGCTCGCCCAGGTGAACGACCAGCTCAGCAGCACGTTTAACGGCATTAGCCAGTGGGTAGACCAGCAAAGCGCGACCGCTGGCACCCCCGGCATGAACCTGACCGAAGCAGGCGACCAGTTCGCCCGGCAGCTGGTGCTTGCCCAATCAGGCGACCGCAACGCGCTACAGAGCATTACCCAGTACGCAGAGCAATACCTGGCTGCCGGGGAAGCAATGTACGCCAGTGGTGGCGCGTTCCAGCGCATTCAAGGCGATGTGTTAGACGCGTTGAAAGATTTGCCCGATCAGATAACGGCAGAGGAGTATCTGGCGCAAGAGATCCGCGACGCGCTGCAGTCGGTGGTTATTTCAGCGATGCCTACCGACGAACGGCTAGCGGTAGAGCTAAGCCGCGAGCTGACCCGCCTGGATGCTAACCAGCTGACAGCCGCCCAGGTGCGTAGCGCCTTGGCACCTCACGCCACCGATGCCGAAATTAGCCGCCTCATTCGTGAGGTAGACGCCAACGGCGACGGCATCATCACTCAGCAGGAGCTAGCAAACCTACGGCTGAACGGGCTGGCTAGCGGCATCGGCTCAACCCTCAAACCGATGTTCGACAGCATCGACTTAGACGCAAGCGGCCTGATTGATTGGGGCGAGTTTTACGGCGCGTTTCAAGGGCTGGCCAGTGATGCCGAGTTGCGCCGTATCTTCAAGCAGCTGGATGAAGACGGCAGCGGCACCATTAGCCGCTTGGAGGCGCTGAACCGTAGCAGCCAAGGCACTGAGGGCAACACGCAAAATCTGGAAGAGCGCGCCCGTGATCAGCTGCAAGAGCTGGGCGGGTTAGTCTCGGAAATGACCCGTTCGACCGGCCAGTTTGTGACATTAAATCAAAGCATTGTGTCTCTCGACGGCACGCTGAGAAGGATGAAGGAAACACAGGACGAAATTGCCCAGCTGCAATACTTCAGCGCTCGGCAGTCGAGTGCCCAATGGATGATGAGCGAGATCGAAAGAAGCGCAGGCATTATCGCCCGTGCAAGTGATCAACTCAGCGCTCAGCAGCAAGCGGTGTATGACCGGTTTGTCACAAACAATGCGGCCCAGGGCTCTACGGGGGCTATGGATCAAGAGGACTGGCAGCGCATTAGAGGCAACGTTCTAAATAATCAAAACCTGTCGAGTGATGCGCGGGACTACATCCTGCACCGGGCGGCGACGATGCTTCGAGAGTCCCAAATTGGGGATTGGGAGAAAGAGGTGGCTGGCCACCAATACTCGCCTAATTCGTTTTTTGTGAACGGCAGCCACGCGACAGGGCTTTGGAACGTGCCGTTTGATAACTACATCGCAGAGCTTCACCGGGATGAAATGGTCGTGCCCGCGCAAACGGCAGGCCGGTTGCGCGAGTTGCCGAGCCGTGAGCTGCCCATGCCTGCACTGCCCAACTACCCGCTACTCAACCGCAACGATCAGCACGATGTAGTGCGCGACCTGCTGAACGAAAACAAAACCCTTCGTAAAGAGCTAACCGCGCTACTCAAGAGAATTGAGCAGCACGGCGCGGCGGGGGTGGCCGTTCAGCAGGAAGCGGCCAAGCAGCAAATTAGCGAGCTGAAAAAGAGCAATGCCGCGCTTGATGATATGAGTGCAGCCGCGCGCCTGGAGGCGTCACGATGAGCTATTGGTTGTTAACGGTCGAAGCGCTCGATAGCGAAGGAAACGCCGAAACGCTGCGATTTAGCACGCCGGGGTACATGGACCCGGCCCCCGTGGCATGGATGCCACGCATCAAGCAGCCCGGTTTATACCGGGCTGGTTTGTTTGCGGGGGAGCTAATCAACGTCGACCGCAGCGGCTACGGCGAAACCACGCTTATCAACATCGACGGCGGGCTAGATTGGCTGGTGGACTACGCCACCGATGGCCGTCAAGCCACGCTGCAATATGCCGATGCCAGCGGCCTTACCACGGTGTTAGAGGGCACCGTGGCCCGCGTGTCGTTTAGCAATGCGCTGGTGTCGATCAAGCTGCGCGACCCGGTGGAGATCCTGCAGCAGCCCCACCCCCAAGCCCGCTATGCGGGCACCAACGTAGCACCCAACGGTGTAGAGGGCACCGACGACGATATAGGCGGCAACATCAAGCCCCGCGTTTACGGGCAGGTGCGCAATGCCCAGCCCGTAGCGGTGAATACGTCAACGCTGATTTACCAAGTGAGCGACCAGCCCTGCACCGTCACGGCGGTATACGACAACGGCATACCGCTAACGTATGACGGTGATTACGCCTCGCTAACCGAGCTGCAAAGCGTGGCCCCGGCCACGGGTGAATGGAGCGATTGGGAACCACCACGCGGCAAGTGGCGGCGTTATCAGGGGTATATCCGCGTGGGGGTGGCCCCCACTGGCCAGCTCACGTGTGACGCCAACGCCCCGGCGGTGAACGCGGGTGATGTGGTGGCGCAAGTTGCCAGTGAGGCCGGGGTAACGCTGGAGAGTGCCGGGGCGCTCAATAGTCGGGGCGCGGTGCGGCTATGGCTGACGGAAGAAACCACCACCGCCGCGCTGTTAGATCGTTTGATTGCGTCGTGTGCGGGGTTCTACCGCATTACCGGCGGCCAAACGCTGGTAGCCGGGCTGTTAATGCCGCCCGGTGCGGCTGTTCTCACGCTCAACGATCACCAAATTATCACTATCGACCGAGACTCAGCAGGGGCGGGCAGTAACGGCTTGCCGGTGGGTCGCGTGACATGGCAAGCCGACCGTATCGAAACCGTTCAAGCCGACCTTGCCGGGGCGGTGACGGAATCCCGCCGCGCCCGGCTGGCCAACGCCTACCGCGATGCGGTGGCCGTCTCAGCTGCCACGCTTGCACGGCACCCGTTGGCAGATGCCGTGACGGTGGCCAGCGACCTTGCTAGCCGCAGCCACGCCCAAACCACGGCCAACGATGTGTTAGCGCTGCTATCCCCCCGGCGCGACCGGCTAACGGTGGTCGCCCGCGTGGTGGATGCAGGCGGTTTGCAGATTCAACAAACAGTTCGCGTGGTTACACCCCGGCTAGGGTACACCGCCGGACGCAACCTGCTGGTGGTGGGGCGCGAAGTGGACGCGTCGCGCAACCGGGTATCACTCACACTATGGGGTTAATCAATGGAAGAGGGAAAAATCATCCTGTGTTGGCCCAACCACGCCAACGGCGCGGCGGTGAGCGGTGGGGGCTGGGAACCGGCGCTACCCGCTAGCAAACTGCTAGACCCCACGCTAGCCGAGCAGGCCCGTTCTAATGGGCTCAACCCCGCGAATACGCAGGTGCTGATTACCCTGCCGCGCTTCCTGCCAGTGGGCGTGGTGGCGGTGGCCGCGCACAACCTAAGCGCCGTGGCCACATGGCGGATTACCGTCTACTTCGACGATGCCGCCACGCAAGTAGCGTGGCAAAGCGACTGGCTACGGGTGTGGCCCCCGGTGTATTCCACCAGCGAGCTGGAGTGGGAATACGACAATTTTTGGGGCGGCGAATTTGACGACGAAGACCGCGCTTCATTCACGCCGCTGGCCACGCTGTTTTTGCCCACAGTGCAAATAGCCCGCGCCGTTCGCGTGGAGTTTGACGACAGCAGCAACCCGGCGGGCTTTATCAGCCTAGGCCGGGTGTTTATCTCGGATGTATGGCAACCCACTTACAACATGAGCTACGGCTGCCAGTGGGGCTACGACATTGATACGCAGTTTGAAACCGCAGGCGATGCCAACCGCACCGAGTACGCCGACCCCGCCACCCCCAAGCGCACCGTATCGTTTGCGTTAGAGCATTTAGACCGAGAAGAAGGGTTCCGGCGGGCCTTGGCCGCCCAACGCAAGATTGGCCTACACGGTGAAATTCTTTACGCCGAAAGCACTCAGGTCACGGCAGAGAGTTTTGCAACCACGATCCTAGCGCGGCAAGTGCAGGTAAACCCACTGAGCCACCCCTACTTTGGCACCTACGCCAATTCCTACGCCCTACGGGAGATTCTATAAATGGTTGATTCAGTCCGCTTTCCACCATCAATCGGTGGTTCAGGTAAGACGTTCACTAGCGATGCCAACCCACAAACGGGAGTGTTTAATGGCGGCCACCGTATCAACTTTTTCCCCATGCTGGCGGATACGGTGGCCGCTGCTGGTTATGTCAGTCAGTACGCCCAGGCTATTGATGGCGCGGCGGCGAATGCGGATAAAGCGGAGGATGCTAAAGGGTATGTTGAGGCGGTGGCTGATGCCTATAAGGTTAATATATGGGAGGCATATAACCAGCAAGCTACGTTAAGCAACAATTTTTCAAGAGGAAAATATCTGTGTGATACGGGCCAGTTGCAAGAAACGATAACCGCTACTGATATTTTAAGCGTTCAGCGTGCTTCCCCTAAATGGGTAATAGGCCCAGATGGCCTATTACATGAATTTCCGATAGACACGATTGCAAGGCATTGGAGATTAGGAAAACCCCAGGGGGTTCTGATTGAAGAGCAGCGAACCAATATTATTCAGTGGAGTGAGGCGCTGGATAATGCGTACTGGGGAAAGGAAAATTGCGAAATACTAGCGAATGCGTCGGCTTCGCCACGCGGTCTACTCACTGCGGACAAGGTGATAGAAACCACAGGAAATGGAGAGCATGGTATTAGGGTGCTTAGCGTACCTGTGAGTAACGGAGTCAACCACACCGCGTCTGCTTATTTCAAAAGAGCTTACGGTGTTAGGGATGCGGTTATCAGGCAGCAAGGCGTTTCTGGCGTTAATTACACGGCCCTGTTTTCCCTAGAGGACGGTGCTGTTATTTCTCATAACGGCATTTCTGCGGGCACTGAAAAACTAGGCAATGGCTGGTATCGGTGCTGGTTCACATGCCCAAGCGACGATGATTCAAGCATTGGGCAGGTGAAATTCTCTATGTATAACGGCGTCAGCATTGGTTATGCCGGTGATGGAGAGTCAGCGTTATATATTTGGGGCGCTCAATTGGAGGCAGCAACGTCTGCATCCAGTTACATTCCGACCACCAGCGCCTCTGCAACGCGTTCTGCTGATTCAGTATATCGCTTGCTAGGTGATGAATTTAATGCATTTGAAGGTACTTTATTTTTTGATTTTGAAATCGAAGATCCCAAAGAAAACCGTTTTTTCTTTTCACTGGGTAGTGATTCTGAACGGTTGTTAGTGTCGTATTATAATGCGAGTTTCTTTAATTTCTTTGGAACTAATGTCAGCCATGGAGGAGGTGGGCGGCATAGGGTTGCTGTGTCTTATCAGGAAGGAGGTAAAACTGTGACATACGCAATTAATGGCGCTGTAGTGAAAACATCATTAACCGAGTTAGATGTATCGTTAGCACCCAAGTTGTGGATTGGTCGCTCGCACAGCTCTCAATCGGGAGCGTTTGGTATGCATCAAGGGCCTATGTTCGGCAACGCGTATTTGCCAAGAGCGTTAACCAACGCTGAGTTAGAGGAGCTAACCGCACTATGATCGACGCCATTTTACACCTGCCCACTAACGCAGAGCTGCCCACCCACCTCACCGACGACAACGGAAGCCCCGCCCTCAGCGACCCACAAGCCCACAACGCCGCAGGCGACCGCCTGCACTACGTGCGCCTGACTGCCGAGCATCTAGCCGAGTGGCGACCCTATGCCACCGTGCTAGCCGAAGCCGCTTATTCAGGCACCGGCACGGCTGAGCGCGTTTATCAGCAGCTACAAGACGACCCCGCCGCGCTTACCCTGTATACATCGGTGTACGACACCACGCCCCGCGAGATCGACGACGGCGAAGGCGGCACCGTGACCGTCACGCCGCCGTTTAAGTTTGGCATGCTGGCAGAAAGCGCGCTGCCGGTGCCGAGCGACATTACCCCACGGCAAGCCCGGCTAGTGCTGGCCAAGCATGGTTTGCTGGCTAGCGTGAGTGATGCCATTGCTGCGATAGACGACGAGCAGCAACGGCAAGTGGCTGAGATCGAGTGGGAATACGCGACGAGCATCGAGCGGCGGGCCGAGTGGGTCAATACGCTGTATGCCGCGCTGGGGCTGGATCAAGCGGGCGTGGATAGCCTGTTTATCGAAGCGGCCACGCTATGAGCACTTATCAAGAAAGCGTCGGGCTGCGCATAAGCCGCCAGCCCGGCGCGGTGCCCACCGCTGCCCAGATAGGGGAGGGGCAGCTAGCGTTTAACCTGGCTGACCGGCGCATCTTCGCCCGCTTTGGCGAGGTCATCAAAGACATTACCGACCACTACACTCAAGAAGAAATCGACGAAGCCCTAAACGGCAAGGTCGATGCCGTGGAAGGCATGGGCTTGTCAGAGAGAAGCTACACCCAGCAGGAAAAAACCAAGCTCGCCAACGTGGGCAGCATGGCCAACCGCAATGTCTATATCTCGGCGCAGCCCCCCGACGACGCGATAGGCCAAGACGGCGATATATGGCTACAGCACTGGAGCTAGCATGTACGTACGCATCGACGATCAATGGCGCTATACCGAAGAGTGCGTGCGCGTCGATGGCCAGTGGCGCGCCGCCTCCCGCTGGGAACGGATCAGCGGCCAATGGGTGCTAGTGCGCGACGCCCGCACGTGGGCACTGCAGGAGCTGGAGTGGGAAAGCGACCAGTTTTGGGAAGGCATCGCACCGCCGTAGGGTGGTTTTTTTGTGCCCGAAGATAGCCCCGGCACTTGCCGGGGCTATCGCTGCCACGGCGATTAAGTGTCGTTTAGGTGTCTGCTAGTTGTTCATTAAATTATTAAAGAATATCAATAAATTCATAAGGTTGGATTTTTCTTGCGCTGCCTGAAAAACGTGCTTTGATAGGGGTAGTAGTGCGCCGCTGCCTTTAATTTTGGCAAATGGCGCAACTCTGTAAACTAACCCTTGAGCATATCGCTTAGGCGCATAAACCCGCTTAGCAATTTTCCATTAGCGTCATGCGGTGTAGTATGATGCTGTATGTATAAACAGTTTTTAGGTGTGCGCAAACGCGCGCAGGGGAGGCGACACAATGAGCGAGCAGCAGGGAACGACGCAGCGATATAACACTAACGTACTGGTAGGCATTAACCAGCGCGATACGCTGCAGAACATTGATGTGATGATGGAATTTATGCAGGTGACCGGCGAAGAGTCGCACGCGGGCAGCCACATGATTCTAGCCATGGTGCGCGATGCGCTGGGGCATGAGCTGCAGCGCGCGGGCAAACACGGCCCCACTAGCCCCGCATTCACCTAGGCCCAGAGCGTTTTGAGCAAATTTTTTTAACACAGTTCGTGTCAAAACGCTTTTGTAATGCTAGGATTGGCAAACAGTGAGTTGATGACCAGCGCCGGGCGGCGTTGGTTAGAAGGCAAAAAAGACATACAAATTAACTAGATAGACACCCAAAAGAAAAGCCCCAGTTGGCGCTGGGGCTTCTCGGATGTTTTGGGCAGCAAACCTTAAAGGCTGGGGCACAAAACCGACTCCTCAGAGTTTAACTGCTGCACAAGACGCGGGCAAGTCTCAAGCGAGATTTTGCGAATGGATGCTGCAGCAGAGAACGCGCAGCCCCGCAAGTGGGGGCGCGTGCCGTACGAACACCCCGGCAAATACTGGGGAACCGGTAACCGGTGTGGCCACGACCCTGCTAAAGGGGAATTTGACCGCTATTGCCAACCGCTGAAAAAGGGGCGGCTACCCGCCACCCTGCAAGCGCTGGTGGACGGTGCCAAAGCCTATTACAACAGCCCCGGCCTATTGCCCACCCTGGCGAATTTGAACGGTAAGGCGAACGCCGATGGTAACCCCCGTTGTAACCGATCCGAGGCCCGCGCTGCTGAGTCGCTGGTACTTTCTGCCATTATCCAGTTTACCGAGTTCGCCAGTCTGCGTGTGGGCACCCCCCTGCCCGATGGCGGTTTCAAGCACCGCAGCTGTGCGGAAATTGCCCGCGTGGCGGGCCTGCTGGCACCCGGCAGCACCCCCGAAGCCCCAGAGCCTAGCCAACGCTTTTGGCGCGCCTTCCGGCGCTTGAAGCTCGCTGGCGCGTTCACCGTGCATTTGCAGCATGAGGTGAAAGCCGACGGTACTAAGCGCGCCCGGCCTGCTGTGAAGCTACTCAACCCGGATTTTCTGCTGGCGCTGGGGCGTGTGGGCTACCAGAAGTTTAAGGAGTTCCGCGACTGGTGCAGCAACCGCATTAAGAAAGCCCGCCGTAAGCACCGCGAGCAGCACCCCAAGGCGTACGACGCCGCCCAGGCCCGTAGCCGCCTAGCGATGGCAGGCAGCGGCCCCAGAGCGATGCAGAAGCAGCGCCGGGGTAAGAAGGATCTACCCGACGCCAACGATGAAAAAGAACTGCAGCGCCGCTATAACCAAGAGGCAAACGCCTACTTTGCCCAGGTGGTGCGCGATAACCCCGGTGCCAGCTATGCCGAGGTTAACAAGCTGGTACGCATCAAATACCCGCCGTATGAAGAGTGGTTAGACCGGCAGCGACGACACTAGCCCGCCGCTAACCCCACCCCAGAATGCCACGCAGCGCCCCACGCCGGGCGCTTAGCCCGTGGCTGGGTGCTACCCTTGCCCCGTTTCCCTGCCTGTTTTAGCGCCCCGCTGGCGCAAAATCCCTTCGATCTACGCCCGAAACCGACCCCGAAACGCCCGATCCCCGCCGCTGATTCCAATCCCCTTTAAAGATGTAAAATTAAGTGATTTGAAATAAAAGTTAGGTGATATGGCAATAAATTAGCTGTACACCGTTAATATGCTCTTCTTATGTAATTAAATAGGTTCAGCTAACCCCCACTAGCGTGGGGTTTATCCACAATGCCCGCGCAAGCGCGGAAACTCTCTTAAGAGCACAAGGTCAAGGGCTTTAAATGCCTGCGCAAGCGCAGAAACGCTCTACACTGACGCCCAGCCCTGCCGGGCTGGTTGTCCCAAGGGTTGCACCCCTGGACCCCGCTAAACCCCAAACCCCGTTTAGCAGTGGCAAGGGGTTCCGCATAGTTGGGCGGGCTAACGCCCGTTCGCCGCGCACCTATAATGCCTGCTTATAGTTCAGTGGGCGGCTTGCATGTCGCTAGCGCGACATAACCCCCAACCCCCGGTAAACTAAGCGCATGACGCTACCGCCTTCCCTTCCCCGCACGCTTGCCCAACTGCAGGCCACCACTTGCACGCACTGCAACGGCCACGGCTTTACGCATGGGCTTTTTCACCGCTTCCCATGCGCTGCGTGTGCCGAGGTGGGTTATGTGCAGCACCCAGGCAGCCGCCGGTTAGATCGCTTGGCCATTGGCGTGATTGCCCGTACCCGATCACAGCAGGCAGCGGCCCACGCCCGGCGTCAAAACACCGGCACGCCGGATAACTGGATACTCAAAAACAATTTCCGGGGCGATTAGCGGCTGCTATAGTGGGGAATATGTCACGCTAATAGGTGCCCGCGATGCCCCGCCCCCGCAAAATGAACGCCGATGAAGTGGCCACGTGGTTGGCCGTGCTGCTGGATGCCGCGTTTGACCCCGCCCACCATGCCGTGCAACAGCAAGGCAAGGCCCAACTGCTGGCGCTGGCCAGCGACTTTACCCACTACCCCGACGATTACCCGGACACACGCCGGGCTGAATTGCTATTGCGCTGGGTGTCGATCTGGCTACCCGGCGAATGGTGGGAAAGGCTGCAAGGCCGGGTAAGAAAGCGGCGTTCACGTGCGTCATCGCTTGGCTAATGATGGTTAGCCTTGCAGGTACATAAGCGTGATAAATTCCCGCTTATTGTGATAAATTCAAGATTATTGTCATTATCTTGAATTTTATACATTCAGTGTTGCAGGTTATTTATATACCGTTATATAAATCCTTCGGATAACAGCCAGGTCATTAACCTGATTGATTGCGACGAAAAAGCCCGGCTCATTGGCCGGGCTATTGCTTGCCGCTAAAAGGTCAATCACTGCTGGCGCTTTCCTGCTGCCAGAATTGCTGAAAAATAGTGCCGCCATTTTCCAGGTACTCGTGTATATCACGCTCACATGTCACGACATCAAGCTCTAACACCCGAAAGCAGGCCATTTGCAGCTGACGATCCAGCGCCCTGAGGCGATTCATTTCAAAGGGCCATTCTTCAGCGTTGTACAAACCAAGCAGGAATCGACGCACGTGGTGGCTTTGGTGGCTGTCTCCTTGGGCCGCTTTAATGAGGCGCGTTAGCGCCTCCATTGGGTTGTCTTGGAAGTAATTAATCATACGACCTCCTCATGGATACGCACGATGCGTTCTAGCGCACGGCGGCTGATGGCTGGGCATTGGTATAGGTAGGCGCACAGCAGGTGCAGCGGCAGCGTATGCAGCTGGTTTAACGGTGTGCGCGCAATCGTGGTATATTCTGTTGCTGACATGATAGTAATCCCCATTGGTATTATGTCGTTGCGTAACGCCCGCCCGGTCTGGCCACCGGGTGGGCGTTTTAGTGTGCGCTATAGCTCGAAGCCATAGCGGGCTTTCAGGTCGTCGTGGTGCTGTTCCCACCACGCCTCACTCTTCCATTCTGCGCGCCCTTCCTGGCGAGCGGTGATGTCGTCCAGCATGACGCCGAAGGCGCTTAACGCGTCTCGATAGCTGTTGTACGGCGTTTCCTGCAGGGTGAATCCCACTAGGGCGGGGCCGGTGTCGCAAGCGACCGCGACGGCATAGCCGCCCTCGCATGGGCCTATCGAGGTGCTTTCTAGCACGCTCTTATAGTGGTGCGACATAAGCTCAGCAATGGCGCACAGTGCCAGCTCATAGCTAGGTATCAGGCGGTCAAACTGCTGGATCTCATTATTCACGGCTAGCCCTTCCCTTTTTCCCGCTTGTACGCTGCCCAGGCTTCCTTGAGTACGTCCACCATTTGCATGTCATGATCTACGGCAAACGCTTTAAACTCCCGGCGCATTTCAGGATCAACGCGGAAATTAAGCGGCACCTTTTCGCCGCTTTCCGGCTTGCTGGTGTTGTTGCCTACCACCGGGCCGGGGGTGGCTGCTGTGGGCGGTGCGCCTTTGCTGCTGGGTTTCATGCTTGGCTTTGCCATGGTGTTAGCTCCTGCGTTTTAGCGTGCTAGCGTTATATAACGCTTAATTAACAAGTGATTCAAAGCGGTTGATGATGTTTTGTATCAGTTCATCCGCTTGGGCCTTCGGGCCTTTGAAGGGGGTTTCAACAATCGACAGCCCCTTGTCTTGGGCTAATACAAACGCGTCGCGCTCGGGTACTTGGCCATCGAGTACAAAATAGGGCGTATGGGCGAGGTAGGCGCGGGCATCCTGCAGCTGCGTTTTACTCTTGCCCACTTTGCTCAGCGCAATAGCGATACGGTCGATGGGCACGCCTTCTTGGCCGGTGAGTGTGTTGGCCAGCCTTACGGTGGGTTCAAGGTCGTCAACGCTTAGCGCGGTGGGTAGAACGACGAGATCCGCAAGCCGGGCCACTTCGGCGGTGGCTTTGGTGGCGTGGGGCGCGCCGTCGAAAATCATTAGGTCGTAGGTGTCAGCTACCTTTAGAGCGCTGGCCACCGTGCCGAAGGTTTCAACCGCGACTTCCGGCGATGCGCCACTTTTAAGGCGGCGCTGCAGCCACGTAAACGAGGTAGACTGGTTGATGTCGAGGTCGGCTATTTTCACATTCCAGCCAGCGGCGGCGTAGGTGGTGCCCAGCGCCCGGCTTAGGGTGCTTTTGCTGACGCCGCCCTTTTGGCTCACGAAGGCAATCTTGTATCCCATTGGTGTTTCCCCTTGGCTAACGTTGCGTTATTGCGCGCTGGCGTTACAGCGTTAAATAACGCTAGCACGCAATAACGCTAGTATAGAAAAGCGCTGCTAGGGGTGCAAGATAAAACGCTAAAACGCTAGCGTTTTATAACGCAGGCGTTCAGGCAGCAAAAAGCCCGCACGGTGGCGGGCTTGGGCTTGCTGGCGCGGATGGGCTTACTGTTTGGTGAGCAGGCCGTTGTGGATTAGCACCTGCTTGGCGATGGCTTTCCAGTTGGGGCGCTGGCCGATGTGGTGTTGGCCACCGGCTAGCTTGCTGATCCATGCCGTGTAGGGCTGGCCTTCGCCTACGACCTCTTTTAAAAACGACTGTTGGAAGTCATACCTAAAATCTTCGTATTGGCGCACCTTGGGGCGTAGGGCTTGCAGGCGTTCCATGACTGCCGGGAAGTCGTCTTGGCTTAAATCTTCGATGCGCTTTAGGCAGTAGTCCGTGCGGACGCCGTTATAAAACCAGCCGGTGGCGCTTTGGCGCATGCCGCCGAAATTGCGAAACACGGCGTTGGCGGCGTTGGTAAGCTGTTCCCGCTGGCGGTGGTCGATGGGCGCGGGGATGGGTTCGGCGGCGGTGGGCTGCATCGCCCCTTTTACGCGGAAATAGCTTTTCACTAGCTGGCGCTGTACTTGCCAAGCGAGGTCGTCGGTAAACGATTTGACCAGCATGAGGTAGCCGGTTTCGGTGAAGAAAAACATGCTTGTGGCCATCGCTGGGAATAGGCCCGGATAGCTGGGACGAATTTCGTCCAAGCTTTTAGAATCAGCAACATAGAAGTCTTCACCTTCAATAAGGTGGCGTTTGTTCGATCTAAAGTTACGTTTTGCTGTGCCTTGCGGTCGCTGGTGTGCTGCGTCGATCATGGCGAAGGTTACAGCTGGTTGGCCCTGGTATTCGATATAGGGAAGGGAAACACCAGAAACGGAAATGGTAGGTATAGACATTGCGGTAACTCCTGAAGATGTTTGGAGTTCGCCACTATGCTGCTAATCAATGGTGGCGAACCGTACGCGGGTTAGCAGACCGGCTCTTCAGGAACACCGGCGCACCCGAAGGTGCCCCACGCACGGCCCGCCATAGTGCATCCTGCGGGCGTAAAAAAACGCCTACACGATGAAACGGGGCGCTGTGCGCCTGAAAGAGTTGCGAGCTGCTAAACCCGGTCGCTGATTTTGCAGCGACACGGGCAGAGTAGCGCTAGGGCGTGCAAGCGTCAATGACTACCCCCAGGAGATCCACCGCCAACCAGCACGCTTGCGGCTCGCCCAGGTGGGCGAGGGCGGCGGTAATGGTGGCGGTGCTTATCGTCAGGGTGATGGCGTGCATGATGTGGCAGGCGCGCATGATGTGAGGCGATATGGGCCGCGTGTGCATGAACACTAGGCCCACTACGGCGATGCCGATGGCGATGCCGCTTAGGGTGATGAATATCATTGGGCGGCCTCGCTGGCGCTGTCCTGCGTGAATTGGCCCCATCCCAGGGGTAGGCCGTTGGGATGGCAGAGGTGTTCTGGCAGTTCGTCTCGCAGGCAGTCGGGCGGGCTGGCGGTGTCAGGGTTGACGCCCGAGCATACCCCGCTGCGGGCAATAAACCCGCTTTGGCACATGCGGCATTCACCGCGAAACTCTTTGCAGGGAATGCGCTGGGCGTTTTTGGCGCTGTTGTCGATGATCATGGCTGTTCGTCCTTCTCGATGGGGTCGCCGTTCTGGTCGAGCTGTTCGATTTCGCATTTGCACTGCCACCCGGCGTAGGCGACGGCGGCAACGGCTAGGCCGATGAGTAGTATTAGCGGGGTGGGCATGGGGCTGTGTCTCCTGCGTTATAGCGTGCTAGCGTTTTTTAACGCTGGCGTTTTCGTTGGGCTGGCGGGTGAGCCAGTGGCCGCACTTTGGGCAAATGGGGTTAGCGCCCAGCATCCAGCCGGGGGTGTTGCCCTGGTTGCATTTGGGGTTGTAGCAGCGGTAGTTGGTGGCGTTCATGGGGCTGGCTGCCCGTAGGGGTTGGGAATGTGGCCTTTGCTGATTAGGTACTCTTGCAGGCGCTGGGCGCGGTTGTAGCCGATTTTGAAGTGGCGCTGCAGGCGGGTCACGGTGATGTTGCCGTTCTCGGTTTTGCTGAGCTGGATGGCGGCGGGTGTGAGGGCGTCGTTGGGCTCAAAGCCCCCGATCTGTTCGCCGGGGTGGCTGTCGTCGGGGCGGGTGCCTTTTTCTTCGGCTACTTCACGCACGGTTTCATCGCCCAGCATGTGAACGAGGCTATCCAGCGTGTCGCTTAGGGCGTTGGCCATAAGGAAAAAATCGGCTTCTATGCGCGCTATGGGGTCGTCGCCATCGTCGCTCTTTGTTTCGGTCATGTCGGCTTGCTCGATCAGCTGGTCGCTAAAGCGCAGGCTTTTGAGCTGCAGGCTGTCGGTGAGTACGCCGCTGACGCGCTCATCAATGGTGATGGCGAGGTTGGTGGCTTGCCGCCCGCTTTCGAGTAGCTGCTGTATTTCGTCGCTGTCGAGATCCACTTGCGTGGCGGCTATTTTGCCGTCGTCGCCTTTGGCTTTGAGCGTGGCTTTGTCGCCTAGCTGCAGGTTGGCGGGGCGGCTTTGGGCGTCGCTTACCCAGGTGGTCATGGCGCGGATGGGTAGCGTTTGGGTGCTGAGCGGGGTGGCTTTGAGGCTGCCGAGGGTTTCGCGTAGCAGGTCTAACAGCTCTTCGCAGCGGGCGCGGCTGCCGCTGTTGATGATGATGCGGTTTTTTTCTACGTCCCACCATGCGTCGATTTTGATGCTATCGATAAAGGCGCGGGGTAGCAGCTCCTCGGTGATCTGTTCTTTGAAGTCGGTTTTTTCTTTGCGCGTGACCTTGCGGCCTTCGTTGACTTCGACTTCCGCGACCTTTTCCTCGACCGCTGCTTTGACGACCTTGGGCGGCAGCATGCGCTGCTGTTTGAGCATGCTGAGCAGGCGGTGGCCTTGGCTTTCGTGCAGATAGGCGTTGCTGGCGCGGCCTGCTGGGGGTGTCCAGCCGTGGCGCTTGGCATCGGTATTGCCTAACGGCTTGGCGGCTTCTGCTTGCAGCGTTTCATGCAGCGTTATGCTGTCGATCGTTGGGGCGTTGTGGAGCTGGTAAACGGTAATATTGGTAAACCACATGGCGGGGCTTCCTGTGTCGGTTTTGTTTGCGTTATTGCGTGCTAGCGTTTTTTAACGCTGCTTGCTGGAGCCGCTGCTGGCGGCGTTCGCGCTTTTGCTGGGCGCGGGCTTTACCGCCGATGCGGGCCGCGTGGCTGGTGGGCATGGGCGGGGTGTTGAGTGCTTTATCTAGCGGCCAGTTGCGGCTAATGCGGTGATACACCAGCTGGGGGCTTAGCCCTGCTGCAAGGGCGCGTTCGCGTAGGGTGTTTTGCAGTTTGGCTTTGCGCGCTTGCAGAAAGGCGAGGGCGGCTTCGTCGCTTAGCTGGCTTTCGGGGTGTTCGCGGCGGTAGCGGCTTAGGGCGCATTCATCTAGCCCGGCGGCTAGGCTTTTTTGGCGCTTGCTGGTGGCGATTGGCTTTATGCCGCCTTTTTTGAGTGGCTTGGTGGCGGCTTTTTTCGCGTCCATGGTTTTCAGGCGATAGAGAAACGTTCTGCGCTGAATGCCGTTTTGCTCTGCGATGCGCTGCCAGTGTTTTAGCGGTAGGTCGGTCGCCATAATCTTCATGCCATCACCCCGTAGGCCATTAACCGGCGTTCTTCTTGTTCGCCGTAGTTTGGGTTTTCAAAACAAAATTCCGAGCGGATGCGGTGCGGGAAGTGGTAGCCGTCGCAATAGCACGTGTACTTTCGCCAGCCCCGGTTATCGGCCCATTTGTCGACTACCAGCGTGTTGAATTGGCCGCAGTGTTTGCAGCGGATGCGGCGGGTGTAGTCGTTCGGGTGCTTGGCCTTGACCTGCCGCCCACGGCAGACGCGGCAGCGGCAGTGCCTACGGCGCGGGCCTGTGAGGATGTGCGGTTTCATGTGCGGCGACCCCCTGCGCTACTGCCCCGCTGAGTACGCATTAGGCGGGCGCTGGCGGTTTGCGTGGGGCGGCGGGGTAGGCGCTGGGCGATGGCATCTTGTTGGGCGCCATTACCGAGTGTGGCGACGATCAGTAGCACGGTGAGGCAGCGAGGTAGCAGCACGCCCAGCACGAACGCGCGGGTGATGATGTGCGCTTTGCTGAACGCGCCGAGCTTGGCCCGCAGGCTGCTTTCGAGCTGCTGCTGTTGGGCGCGGCTGGTGCCGTTGATGGCGGTGATGGCGCTGGGGGCGTTGCCGTTGGCGAGGGCGAGCAGGTGGGCTAGCTCTTGCTCGCTGAGGGCTTGGCCGGGTTGGGCTAGGGCGTCGTCGTCGCGCCATGGCTGGCGCTGGGTGGGGTTAGTCATGGTGGACACCCGTGGCGAGTTCGGCCAGCGCGGCTTTGATCTCTTCTAAATCGCGTCGGTGGCGGTTAATGAGAGCAAACAGGTTGTCGAGTTCTTCCGCTGGGTACTCGCCTTCATCCAGGGCGCATTGGGCCATTTTTTCGAGCCCGCACGCGATAGCGACGCTTTCGCGCAGGGCTTGGTGCAGCGCTTGCGGGGTGCAGGCGATGGGGGGCGAGGCGGTAACGGTGGCTATCGGGTGCGTGGTCATTAGTGAAACCCTCTTGATTACACAGTCTGTGTAAGAGTGACACTAATTGTGTTATTCGGCAAGCCAAAAAAACGGCACTTTGTGGGTGCCGTTCTAGGAGTGGGGTGTTTTTCCGCTGGGCTGGCGCTTAGCGTTCGTGCTCGATGATGGCGACGCGGCCGATGATGTTGAGCTGTTGTAGCTGCCCGGTGGTGAGGGTTTCATCGGGGTATTGGTGGCTGTTTTCGGCGCTCATGGTGTAGCTGCCGTTGATTTCCGGGCGTATCCAGCGTAGCCAAATGCGGTCACCCACGAGGATAGCGAACAGGTCGCGCACGGCATCGGGTTTGCGGCTCATGTCGATTAGGGCTAAATCGCCCTTGCTAATTACGCCTTCCATGGCGTCATCTTCGGCTTTGACGGTGATAATGCTGCTGGGCTTTAGCCCTTTTTCGGCGAGGTAGTCGTCGCGGTAGGCGGCTACATCGGTGGCGTTTTGCACGGTGATCGAGCCAACGCGGGTTTTAACCGTGGTGCGGTCTAGTACGACGTAGCTGCTGTCGATCATGCGGTTTGTCCAGCCGACAAAATAGCCGGGATTGCAGCCAGTTACGTTGCCGATGTCTTCCAATTCCTGATAGCCGGGCATGCGAATGCCGAGTTCCCAGTTGGTATAACGAGAACGCACGTAGCCGAGCGCTTCGACTGCGTCGCGGATCGACCACCCTAAGTGGGTGCGCACTTCCACTAGCCGCTGTGCGATTAGCTCTTTTTTGTCCTGCCTGTCGCTTTGCTGTGACATTTTCCGCTTCCCGTTATCTATCCCGCCGTTGATGCCGTCCGTGTGCGCCTTCGGTGATTAATTTTCGGGTAAATATTACCTCTCAGGCAATAGTAATACACAAAGCGTGTAAGTGTGGAATAAAAAAACCTTTGTACGTGGGCAATCTTCGCGCTAGGCTTAACACACTTCGTGTTAAATGGTGCGCTAAAGTGTTGCTAAATGATTGGATTGATCAAGTGGGCGGGCCGGACTGTGCGGGCGCGCTACTCAGCGAGAAGCCCCGTACGGTGATGAGCTGGTATCGCTTTGATCGTGCGCCGAGTTTACGCACCGCTGGGCGCATCGTGCGGTTGACCGCTGGTGCGGTGGATTATAACGGCATCTATGGCCCTTGGGCGGCGGTGCTGGCTGAGCGCGATGGGGTGGCGGCGTGAGCGCGTTCGTTCATCCTGCCGGGTTGGCGCAGAGCGAGGGCGTGGCCACCGTGGCGGCTGAGTATGGGTTGATTGGCTATGCCCGCTATTTGTTGGTGCTGGAGGCGCTGGCAGCGACCCCCGGCCCGGTGGCTAAAACCTACGTGGCGTGGGGCGATTTGATGCAGGCCGACGACGATAGCGCCCGTGAGTTCATGGCGTTTTACCAAGCGCAGGGGTTGTTGATCGTCGAGGACGATGGCGAATCACTCACCGTGCATTGCCCCACGCTTGAGCGCGTAGACCCTGCCCAGGCACCCAACGACGACACCCTTTACCACCGCGCCGAGCAGTGGGCGGCGTGGTTTATCAATGATCTGGCCTACCCGCCCCAGGTGGCGAACCACCCCGATAATCTGCGCTATTTCGCCCGCTGGTGCGTTTCCCGCGTGACTGTGGGGGATATGAGCGCGGCGGTCGAGGCGGCGCTAGGCCAGGGCGATGCGGCCACGGTGACCGTGTTGCACGACATTTTGCAGGCGCACCGCGCCCAACGACTCAGAGAGGCCGTCGAATGCTATTGATTGGAATTGCTGGCGCTAACGCGACGGCACGCGAGCGCGTGGCGCGGGCAATGCGTGATGCGCAGATTTGTACCGTGTCGGTCTACACCGATGCGCCCGCGCAGCGCTTTGGCGCTCATGCCGAAGTGGCCCGCCGCATGCAGCGCCTTGAGGGGATGATTAGCGCGACCCCGGCCAAGGGGGCGGAGTGCTTGGTGGTGGCCCACGTGGTGCATCGGGTAGAGGCCGAGCGCATCCGTAAGCTGGGCGGGCACGTGGTGCATGTGGAAGGCGTGCCCAGCGACGAGGTGCCCATTGTGCGCGGGGATCTGCTGGCCACCGCCACCAAGGATGGCCACCGCCATTTTATCGATGGTGAGGCGGCACTGTCTGAGCTGTGGGCTAAGCGGGGTGTGGCGTGAGTATTCATAAGCTCATGGAGGAAGAGAAAGCCGATGGCAGCCTTGCGGAGCTGTTCGGCCTAGATGCTGCTGAACCTGACGCCGTAGGGATTGCCGAGGTGGTGGAGGTTCTGTCCGACGGTGAATGTCACACGATCAGCACGATTCATGCCTACTTGCAGCTTGTTGACGTTGATTTGTCGGGCTGTGAGATCGGGGCGATTTTAATCCGACTTGCTGACACTCACGGCCTGCAGGCGATGCCGCCTTATGATTATCTTGGCCCGCCTCAGCGCTTTAAGTTGCCAGTAGCTAAGGGGGAAGCGTGAGCCGTTACGCAAAAGGCGCGGCGATGCTGTGCAATAACCCCCTATTTCGTGACTATCTCACGGCTACCACCGGGCGCAGGGTGCCGGATGCCGCCACGGCGGCGGCAGAGGTGCGGCTGGCGTGTGGGGTGCTAAGCCGCCGCGAGCTAGATGGTAACGAGCAGGCCGGGCGCGAATACCTGGCGCTGGTGGAGCGGTTTAACGATTGGTTGGGGGCGCGTCATGCAACGGCATAACATGCGCCGCCGTGCGCCCAATGCGGCTAAGTACAACAACAAGAAGGTGACCATTCACGGGCATACGTTCGACTCGAAAAAAGAGGCGAATTATTACCTCTACCTGCTGAGCGAACAGCAGGCCGACCGCGTAACGATGTTTCTGATGCAAGTGCCTATCGCCCTGCCGGGCGGGGTGAAATACGTCATTGATTTTGTCGTGTTCCGCGCTGACGGCACGGTCGAATGGATCGACGTGAAGGGCATGCGTACCGATATATACAAGCTGAAAAAGCGGCAGGTCGAAGAGCTGTACCCGCTGACGATTGTGGAGGCGTAGCGGTGGGGCGTCGGGCGGCGAATGATCTGGACGTGATGCTGGAGCGCTGGGCGCGCTGGTGCCTGCAGGGTGGCGGTGCTGCGTTGGGCACGTCGCTGCTGGGCGTGTTGATCGATAACGGCGGGGTGGTGAGCCGTTCGACCGTGGGCGGGTCGGCCCCCATGGGCGCGGAGTCGTACCCGCTCGAAGAGCGCATCGAGTATGCGGTGGTATCGCTGGCGCGTGAGGATCTGTTGACCGCCGACGTGTTGCGCCTGGAGTACAACGCGGGCGTGGCACGGGTGGTGAGCCGCCGACAGCTGCGAGGCTATGACCATCGCAATATTGGCCAACTGCAGAAGGCCCACGCGCTGGAAGTGGGGGTGGCCACCTACCGCCGCCGGTTGGCGCGGGCGCGGGCGCACGTTGAACAGGCGCTAGGGCTGTGACTTCCAAAGCGGTTAACCGTGTATTCCGCGTGACCGTTTTGGAAGGCAAAGAGCCTAAGACGTTTTCGATGGTGGTGCCTGCCAGCACGACCAAGAAGGCAGCAAAAACAAGCGTTATCGCCCGCTTTGGGGCGCATCGAGTGGTGAGCGTGAAATAACGCTAGCACGCTATAACGCAGTAAATGGCAATGAGCGTTGGCGCGCTATTCAAAACCGACAGTAGGAGTTACGGCCATGATTGAAGCCGTTGAGGTGGTCAGAGAGAAGGATGGTAGTTTTACGCACCCTGAGTGGCAAAAGTTTTGTGTCTCTCTTGGTGATGGCGAGATTATCCCGACATATTTTGTGGATCTTTTCGAGAACGCGAACCGCTGCAAGTTGGAGCATGTTTCGTTTGAAAATACGGTAGATGAAGGAACGCCCGCTTTTGAAGAGTACGTGAATCTTGAAAACACTTTTGCAAGTTGGGAGCTAGCGCCGCCTAGCCCTGATGCTGTGCTGCTTTCTATTCATGATACGGAAGATGGGCCGTTTCAGCTGTGGGCGGTTCCTGCCAGCTCATGTGCTTACGACTTGGTGGCGCATCTTGATCGGCAACGGGCCTTTTCGGTTAAAGCCTTTGGCCCTGGTGCCCGCGCTGAGGGGATTAGCGACCACATTAGAAAAGAGCTGGCCGAGGTGGCCGCTGCCCCGGAGGATCTTTCCGAGTGGATCGATATTGTCCTGCTGGCGCTCGATGGCGCTTGGCGGGCTGGCCATAGCTCAGCCGCTATTGCTGGCGCGTTAGCCGGTAAGTTGGCAAAGAATGAGCAGCGCGATTGGCCAGACTGGAGAACCGTAGACCCTAGCAAAGCCATTGAGCATAACCGGGAGGCGTCTGCTAATGCCTAATCTCAATCAGCCCCGGTTAGTGACCGGGCATGCCGTCACCCCTAACGGTCGCGGTGACATGGGCCAAGCGGTGATCGCTCACGGGCCATACTCCCCAGGTGGCGCACAAAACCATTACATCATTGGCGTGGGCGCTGAGGCTGAGCTGCTGGAAGGCCGGGGGCAGGTGCTGGGGTGTATCAGCTTTCAGGACGGTAACCCGCAGGAGGTTGGCCCCAACGGCGTGACGCTGGAAGCGGTGCTGGCGACGTGTGCCGACCGCCTGGAGCGGTTCCAAGATGGGCCGCATGCCGATTTGTACAACGCCGAGGCGCTGCAGGGTATCGAGCGGGCGTTAGAGGCGCTGAAAGATCGCACGCGGGAGCGTGACGGCTTATGAAAAAGCACTTTGCCCGCGCTGTGCTTGTGGCGCTGTGGTATGCGCTGTTTTATGCCTTTGTCAGTAAAGATCCGCCGCCGGGTTGGCTTTGGAGTGCTGAAAGCTTTTTAGCTGCTGGTTTTCTTTCCGGGGTTGTAGCGGCGTGTATCGCGTTGCTTGTCTGGTTGATTGGGCAGGCTATCGGCCCGCCTTGAGGGTGTAACACTGGCGTTAAATAACGCAATCCTTATTCCTTGATTTTCCTGTCGGGAGCCTAGAATGCTGACATCTGAAAACGCTACTCACTTACTAGAGTGTTATCACTGCTGCCGATGGGTGAAGCGTTATCACATGCGTTGTCACGTCTTGAAGGAAATGCCGGATGGTCGCTTAAAGCTAAAGGTGTTTGGTGACCGGAATTGGAGGGATATGGAGCATAAGTCACGCATTCGCTACGTTCCGGCGCATCGAGTAACCCCTATCACTAATTAGAACGCTATAACGCTAGCGTGATATAACGCAATAACGCAACGGCTCAGCCCGGCGCATTGACCCCCAGGCGGGGGCGTTGCTGTCTCGGAGTTTGAGCCCATGCCCAAAACCCTCGCGGTTACTCTCTCTGACGCGGCTATCAAGCGTCACATACAAGACCCTTCGATTACTCAGTTACGCGACCCGCGCTACCCGGTGCGGGTGCGTTTTCATGCGTGCCGTGAGCGGGCGAGCTGGTACGTGGTGCGCTATGCCGGTGGGCGTGACCACTGGCACCGGGTGGGCAATTACCCGGAGCTGACCACCCGCGCTTTGCTGGCGCGCTTGCCGGAGATTCAAGCCAAGCTGGCGCTTGACCCTGCCGGGCCGGTGGGCGTCGATGCGTGGGAAACCGTGGCCGACCTGCTGTGTTGGTATCGTGACCGTTCGGCATCCCATGGCCGGTTATCCGCTACTCGAAAATCATCGATCAAAACCGCCGTGAATCGGCACCTATTGCCCCTGTTCGGTGGCCAGCCGCTGGCGGGCATTACGCCCGCGTCTATCGATAGCGGGTTGGTGTGGCCGCTACAGGAGCATTATTCCGTGGCCTATGTGCGCCTGATTTTTGGGGTGATCAAGGCCGCGTTCAAGCAAGCCCGTAAGCTGAACCTGTTGGATGCTGACCCGTTCGCCGGGGTGAATGTGGGCGACTTCATCGACGCGAAAACCCCAGCTAAAGCGGGTGCGCTGACCGCTGCCGATGTGCCCGAGGTGATACGCGCCCTGCGTTCGTGCGAGCCGCCGGGGTGTTTTCTGCTGTTATTGATGCTGCTGTTCGGCACCCGTATCAGTGAGACGCGGCTAGCCAAGTGGGGGCAGTTCGATCTCGACGCGCGCACGTGGACTATCCCCACCGACAATACAAAATCCAAACGACAACACCGCCTGCCGTTAACGCCCATGGCTGTCACGCTGTTGACCCGTTACCGAGCATATCAGCAGGCGAACGGTTACCGGGGCGTGTATCTGTTTCCTGGTGCATCGAAGGGTAAGCCGTTATCCCGTTCAGCTGTGTTTGATCTGGTGGTGAGTGCCAGCGGTGCGCGGTGGCATTCTCACGATCTGCGTAAGCTCGCCAGGACTACATGGGCTGACCTCGGGGTCGAGTATCTAGCCGGTGAGCTGCTGTTAAATCACGCCCTAACAAAACTAGATCGTACTTACATTCACACCTACGCAGAGCGGCAGATTCTCGACGCGTTGGAGCGCTGGCATAAATGGCTGTGTGAGCGTGGTTTTAGCGTGTTTCTGACCGAGACAGAACCAAGATCGTCGTTTTATCACAACAGCGACCGGCCCCAGTGGTGGCAAGGGGCGGCGGGGTAATGAGCAAACCTATCTGTTAAGAGTATCCAGCACGTGCCGTGATGGTGGTTGGCATGCTGGTGTGTAACACTCTTGAGGGGCATTTAACACGTTACGTGTTGCAATCAGTGATAGTTTGATCTATCGTTTATGGCATGTGGGGTATTTACGTTCCCTTAGCCCCGCAGCAAGCCCTTTAATGTTCCGTGTTTAGACATGCCGCCCCTCACCGGGCGGTTTTTTTATGTCTGCGATTTGGTGATTGCTTATGAAAGTCGACGCTGGCCGTGTGATTGCGTACGTGGGCGGTAGTGGCGTGTCTGCTGTGTCGCAAACGTCTAAGGCCAGCGCGGCCGCCGTCATGGATATTTCACCCTCGCCCGGTGAGGTGGTGTCGCTGCTGAACATGCCGCTGATTGAGATGGGAGGCGTTCACGTGGTGACGGCTGATGTGGTGAGCGTGGGCGGCTTGGTGTTCGTCGGGCTGCGCTTGGCGTTCGATATTTGGAAGCACTTTGACAACCGGCGGGGTGGGCGCAATGGCTAACAAACGAGCGATTAGCGCCGGGGTGGGCGCGGTAATGGCGATAGCCGCAAGCATCATTGTGCCGTTCGAGGGCACCAAGCTGGAGAGCTACCGCGACGCTGTGGGCGTGTGGACGGTATGCACTGGGCACACGGCCACGGCAGCCCCAGGCCAAACGCTCACCCCGGCGCAGTGTGACGAGTTGCTAGAGCAGGACATGCGTGAGGCGCTGAACGCGGTGGACCGCATCATTACCGTGCCGATGCCTGACGCTACCCGCGCCGCGTTCGTGTCGTTCACGTTCAACCTTGGTGCGGGCAAGCTGCAGCGCTCGACGCTGGCACGTAAGGCGAACGCCGGGGATCTTGAGGGCGCGTGTAATGAGCTTTCCCGTTGGGTGTATGCCGGGGGTGAGCGGTTGCGTGGGCTGGTAAGACGCCGCGCCGCTGAACGTGAAATGTGTTTAGAGGGGGTGCGGGATGCTGAGCAGGCTGCTAACGAAGCTGATTCCGTGGGCGCTGGTGATAGCGCTGGTCGTTGGCATTGGTTTGATGTGGCGACTCAGTGGATTACGGGCTGAGTTGGAGCAGGCCCAGCAGCAGCACGCGAAAGCACAAGTCGCGCTCGATGTGACCGCCGCGACGTTGGCGGTGCAGGTAGAGCGTAACCGGCTGTTAGTTGAAGCGTTAGATGTGCGCGAACGTGAATTAAACGACGGCGCGCAGCGCATCGACCGACTGCGCGCCCAGGCCGAAGCTATGGGGGTGGATGATGCGGATTCAGATTCTAGGGCGTGGGCTGGCCAGCCTGTGCCTATCGGCGTTGCTGATTGGGTGCGCCGCCTCACCCGCCCCGACACCAGCGGAGCCGACACCCCAAGCGCTGCCGTGGTTCCTGATTGATCCACGCCCCGCGCCCGTTCGAGAGATCCACACTAACCGCGACCTGCTGCAGCTGCTAGCCGACTACGAAGCCCTGCGCATCCGCTTCAACGCCGACCGCCGAGCCGTCGCGCTTATCTTCCGTAATCGGCAGGCTGAATAATGCACCAACGCGGTGCAAAAAACGCGGGTCCTTCCCAGCAAGTGATGCCCAGACCACGGGGGCAGGCAGTCCCGGATTTCGGGAAATTTTCGGGTTTTCAGGATGTACCACCGCAGGTGGTAACAATCCCGCATGGTTGCCCAGCGCGTTAACTGTGCAAGTTGTACATCGAGCAGCTTGTTTTTAATCGAATCATGTACAGCTGAGCGGGGGTTATCAGCGCCGCAAGAGGTGGGCATCTATGGGTGAAGTGATAGAGAGCAAAGATGCCTATAACTGGTCGGTTAGCAGGATTGGCCAAGCGTTTGGATTAGACCGCCGCACCGTGGCTAAGCGGCTGCAAGAGCATGGCGTCATGCCCTCTGGCACGCGTCGCGGTAACCCCACCTACGCGCTTTCAGATGTTGGCCCGGCGCTGTTCGGTGAAAAGACGCCTATCGCGGGCGGGTTAGATTTAGACCAGTTCCCCGATGCGCGAAAGGCTTGGTATCAGTCGGAAAACGAGCGCCTTAAATTTGAGGTGGCCATAAAGCAGCTGATACCGGCGCATGAGTTTGCCCGCGAGTTAAGCACCCTAGCTAAGACGGTAGCGGCGGGCTTGGATTCATTGCCCGATGCGTTGGAGCGTGACGCCGGGCTAGACCCTGACGCCATCGAACGCGTGCAGCACGTGATCGACGCGTTACGCGAGCAGATGTACCAAGCGGCAACAGCGGATATGGAGAGCCCAGACAATGGCTAACACCGCTAACGCTGCCGCCATTCGCCATGACATAGCCACGCTGTTACGCCCGCCGCGCCGGGTGCGCGTGAGCGAAGCGGTGGCCGAGTCGATGTATGTCGTACACGGCAACGGCACTAAGACGCTTTGGAAGCCCGACAAAACCCCCTACATGATTGAGCCCATGGACTGCATGGGTTCCCGCAAATACGACGCGGTGATTTTTGTAGGCCCGGCGCGAACAGGTAAAACCATCGGCTTAGTTGATGGCTTCATTTGCTACAAGATCATTAACGACCCCGGTGATGGGCTGGTAGTACAAATTACCGAGGCCAAAGCAGCGGAGTACAGCAAAAAACGCTTGCGCCGTAGCTTCAACGCCTCGCCCGAAATTGCCAAGCGGTTAAGCCCGCGTGGCCACGATAACAACGTTCACGACATCATTTTTCGCGCTGGCAACATGCTGGCGATTAAGCACCCGTCAAAGAACGTCTTTGCATCGTCTGACTACCAGTTTGTGCTACTGACCGACTACGACCGCATGACGGAAAACGTAGGCGGTGAGGGTTCCGGCTGGGTACTGGCTAGCAAGCGTACCCAAACGTTTGGTAGTACCGGCATGACGCTGGTGGAGAGTTCCCCCGGCAGGCCCGTGTTAGATGCCGATTGGCAGCAGCCCGAAGGCGAGCCCCACCGGTCACCGCCTACGACTGGGATACTGGATCTCTACAACCAAGGCGACCGCCGCCGCTTGTACTGGCAGTGCCCAGAGAGCGCCTGCCGCCGCTGGTTTCAGCCGATTCAAGAGAATTTCAGCATGGAAAGCGGGTGTGTGTTTTGCCCGCACTGTGGCGCTGAGGTAGACCAGCGAGTTAAACGCGAGTTAAACGAGCGTGGCCGCTGGGTGCCCGAAGGCTGCGAGCTGACGTTAGAGGGTGAGCTGATAGGCACCCCGCGTGAAACGCGCATTGCGTCCTTCTGGATGGAAGGCCCGGCGGCATCGGATCAAACATGGCAATCGCTGGTAAGCAAGCTACGCGCTGCCGAAGAGACATTCCAAGCCACCGGCAACCAAAAGGATTTGCAGTCAGTCACCAACGTTGACTGGGGCCGCCCTTACGTGAACCGCACGCCGGGGGAGAAGCGCTCAGGCCAGCGCCTGAAAGACCGGGGTGAAGCCTACCAGCATCGCACCGTGCCCCACGGGGTGCGTTTCCTCACGGCAGCGGTAGACGTGCAGGGCGGCAAAAACCGCCGGTTTGTGGTGCAGGTGCATGGCTGGGGGCCGAACCGCGAAACGTGGCTAGTGGATCGCTTCAACATCAAAGAGGATCGCGGTCCCGAGGGTGACCAGCCACCCCGGCAGATTAACCCCATGACGCAGCCCGAAGATTGGGACTTGCTGACCCGCGACGTGCTAAAGCGCACCTACAAGCTAGGCGATGGTAGCGGGCGGCGTATGCCGATTCTCGCTATGGGCGTGGATACCGGTGGGGAGGGTAAAGGCACCGAAAGCGTGACCTCGCAGGCGTACGAATATCACCGCCGGTTAAGAGCCGGGGGCGATGGGCTGCAAGGCCGCGTGTACCTGTTGAAAGGTGGCAGTAGCAAAACCAACAGCCGCATCCGTAAAACCGAGCCTGACAACACCAAGCGCAAAAGCCGCAGCAGTGGGGCGCGGGGCGATGTGCCGTTGTACCTACTGGGCACCGACCTGCTGAAAGACACCGTAGCGGCGATGATCGACCGCGAACAGCCCGGCGCGGGCTACATGCACACCCCTGATTGGCTAGGCATGTGGTGGTTTGATGAGCTGACCTACGAAGTACGCGACCCCGCCACCGGCAAATGGGCGCGCCCTGGCAGTAAGCCAAACGAAGCGTTCGACCTGTTCGTTTACAACCTCGCCATTTTCATTCTGTTGGGGGGCGAGAAGATCAACTGGCAAGCCCCGCCCACGTGGGCCGACCACTGGGATGCCAACCTGCTGCTAAGCGCGCCCACCACGGGCAGCGAGGCAAGCCAACCACCACCCCAGGCACAACCCGCGCCTCAAGCGCGCCGCCGCCGTCGCGTTGTTAAGCCCCGAATTTAGGAGGCCCACCCATGGCCAACACTCCCGAACAGCTGGCCGAGGTTCGCCAAGCCATCGTAGACCTGGCAACGGGTAAACGCGTCGTCTCCATTAACCAGAATGGGCGGCAAGTGCAGTTTGCTCAGGCCGACTTACCCGCGCTGCAGTCGCTGGAAAATCAGATAGCCGAACGCCTGCAGGCGCTCAGCAAGCGCCGCCGTAGCCGTACCCGCCTAGTGATGACCAACAAGGGGCTTTGACATGATCGCCAATAAGCCCCGAATCCGTATGACCGTGCGGGATGGGCGGCAAGTGCCTGTGCGCGCCTACTACGAGGGCGGCAGCACCCGCCGCCGTATGGCAGGCAAAGGAACGATGGTTACCGGCCCCAACGGGCCTATTGAAAACTCGCTGCCCATCCTGCAGGCGCGCAGCCACTACGCCATTAGAAACAACGCCTACGCCGCCAGTGCCAAAGAGAAATACGTCTCCAACCTAGTGGGCACCGGCATTAAGCCCCAGTGGGGCAACCCGGTCATACAGGCGCTTTGGGATCAGTGGGTAGAGGAAAGCGACGCGGACGGCGTAGACAATTTCTACGGCCAACAGGCGTTAGCCGCTGGCGCACAGTTTGAAGCCGGGGAGGTGCTAGGGCGCTTTCGTTACCGGCGCACAAGCGACGGCCTAAGCGTACCCCTGCAGCTGCAGGTAGTGGAATCGGAGCACCTCGACTCTGCCTACTCACGTGGCTTTGATGGCCGCTTGATCAAGATGGGCATCGAGTTTAACGGCATCGGCCAGCGTACCGCTTACCACCTATGGCGCTATCACCCCAACGAACAGCTCACCGCCGCGTATAACGAACGGGTGCCGGTGCCAGCGGATAACGTTATTCACATGTACCGCCGGACCCGGCCCGGCCAGCTGCGCGGGGTGCCTGAGCTAACCAGCGTTATCGTGCGGCTGTACGAAATTGACGAAATGCAGGACGCCACGCTAGCCCGGCAAAAGCTGGCGCAGCTGTTCGGCGCGTTTGTCAAACGTAAGACAAACCAAGACCCCGAAGAGGAGGGCCCATCGTTTGGCGAGCTTGTGAAAGTGCCCGGTGAAGTTGACCGCTTTGAAGAGTTCACCCCCGGCGGCGTCCACTACCTGGAAGATGACGAAGAGGTCACGTTCTCAACGCCGCCCGATATTCAAGGGCAATACACCGAGTGGCTGCGTACCGAGCTGTTAGCGGTGGGCGCGGGCGCTGGCCTGACCTACGAGCAGATGACCGGCGACCTAAAAGGCGTCAACTACAGCTCAATACGGGCCGGGCTTTTAGAGTTCCGCCGCCGGGCTGAAATGCTGCAAGCCTCGCTGATGGTTCACCAGTGGTGCCGCCGCGTGGCGGCTAAATGGCTAGATGTGGCCGTGACCAGCGGGGCGCTACTCATTCCCGGTTACTGGCAGCGGCGTAAAGAGCTGCTGGCCATCGACTGGATTGCGCCGAAGTGGAGCTGGGTGGACCCGCTGAAAGAAGTCAGCGCCGACCTACTGGAAGTGCGCGCCGGTTTTGCCCCACGCAGCGAGAAAGCCGGAGAGCGCGGCTGGTCGCTCGACCTGCTGGATGCCGAGATTGCCAAGGGCAACCGAAGCGCCGACCAACACGGGCTGGCGCTGGATTCAGACCCGCGCATTACCGCCAAAAACGGGGCGCTTCAAAAAGCCCTTGAAGCCCTGGCCACCACCGACGAAGATAACGAGGACGACTAACCATGCCTTGGTTTACAGCTCAAGCAATGGCGGAAAATCCGCGTATTGCACATATCGCTATTGATAACCCGATTGGCTCGGATTGGGCACCGGATTGGATTAGCGATTTTACCGGCGAAAAGCCCGCCCGTGAGTTAATCGCCGCGATTGATGCGCTTGGCGAGCTAGACGAGATCCATGTAGAGCTGAATTGCCCTGGCGGCGATGTGGCCAGCGGCGTTCGCATTTACAACTACCTCAAAAATCACCGGGCCAAGGTGCACACCAAAGTAACCGGCATGGCGGCCAGTATCGCGGTAACGATCATGATGGCGGGTGATACCCGCACCATGGGCGTGGGCACCACGGTAATGACCCACCGGGCCAGCTCGCTGATGGTGGGTTTCTACAACGCCAAGGAAATGCAGGAAACCGCCGCCAACCTCACGAAATTTGATGATGCCATCGTTGATGTGTTCGTAGGGGTGACCGGCAAGACCGCCGAAGAGATTAACGGCTTGCTGGATCAGGGCGACACGGTAATGGGCGCGGATGAGGCGCTGGCGTGGGGCATTGCCACCGCTAAAGATGCCCAACTGCAGGCGGTGGCCTGTGCTGATATGTCCAAGTTCAAAAAGCAGCTAGAAGAGCATGGCGAGCTGATTAACCTGCGTGCCCAGCTAGCCGGGCAGCAAACCACCATGAGCGCCGCCGATGCCCTCGCCCTAGCGTTTGATTTAACCCCCGAAGAGGCCGAAGCCCAAGCCGCTGATTTAGGTGATCAGATTATCGCGCTACGGCAGCAAGCCTCTACGCCAATCGCCAAAATCGAAGATGTGCCGCAAGCCCTACTTGATGAGATCAAGGCGATGGGGCCGGGGAAAATTCAGATTGATAACTCTGTTCAAGAAGCGGTAGCCGCCGAGCGTACCCGCGTGAACAGCATCATCAAAGCCTGCCAGACCACCGGCCAACCCCAGCTAATGGAAAAGCTGATTAGCAACGGCATGGATACCGATCAGGCCGCCGGCTACGTGTTCGACGTTGCCGCCGCCCACGGCGAAGGCCAGCACATTCACAACAGCCACTCCCCCGAAGGCGGGCAAGCGAAACAGGCGAACGTTAACTATGCCAACGCCTACGCCCGTTTTAACCGCAAGCCAGCCAAGGCGTAAGCCTGTGATGGTGTAACCCCAACCTTGGAGCATTCCCATGCCAACGACCTACACCGAAGGCACCCGTACGGGTGAACACGTTTTATCAGAAGCCAATGGTGCCCGTTCCCGTGAAGTGGGCACCCTGGCCAGTGGCAACCTGCCAGCGGGTGCTGTGCTGGCGCTCAACGGCGCAGGCAACTACGTGCCGCTAGCGCCTGCCGCCGTCGATGGTACAGAGGTAGCTAAAGCCGTGCTTTACGGGGCAGCCGATGCCAGCGAAGCCCCGCAGCCGATTACCGTGCATGTGCGCGCCTGCGAGGTTCACGGCGCGCTGCTGGGCTGGCCAGAGGGTGCCGACGAGGCCGCCATTACCGCTGGCACTAACGATCTGGTAAGCCGTGGCGTGATCGTCCGCGATTAACACCCCGCCCTGCTGAGCCACCCGTATACCCCTTATTGAGAGAGAGGCACCCCATGTCTGGAAATAGCATTTTTGAAAGCGATGCGTTTAGCCTTAAATCCCTAACCGCATCCATTAACGAAGTGGAATACGCCCCCCGCCGCCTTGGCGAGATGGGCGTATTTGACGCCCAGGGCATTACCACTACGCAAGTCGTTATTGAGAAGGATGGCGACAAGCTGGCGCTGGTAGAAAATAAGCCGCGCGGTGGCGTGGGCCAAGTCGTGGCGGGCACCAAGCGTACAGGGGTGCCGTTTATGACGGCGCACCTGCCAACGACGGCCACCATCCTGGCCGATGAGGTGCAGAACGTCCGCGCCTTTGGTTCTCAGGATAGTGCCGAGCAACTGCAGGTAGTGATCAATAACCGCTTGGCCATGATGGCCCGCCGTATTGACGTTACCCATGAGTTCCACCGGGTAGGCGCTGTGAAAGGGCAAGTGATCGATGCCAACGGCACAGTGCTTTATGACCTGTTCCAAGCCTTCGGGATGACCCAAACCGTGGTGCCGATGGATTTGGGTACCGCCGCTACCGAGCTGCAGGGTAAGTGCTTGGATATTTTAGAGGCTATGGAGCTGGGGCTGGGCGACCTGTTCTTTGATGGCGCGACGGTGCTGTGTGGTAAGAATTTCTGGCGCAAATTTATCACCCACAAGGCGGTTAAAACTGCCTATGAACGCTGGGAAAACGGCTCACGTTTGCGGGCGGATGGCCGCGAAGCCTTCCCGTTTGGCGGGCTGATGTGGGAGCGCTACCGGGGTACGGTAGGCACCACTAAGTTTGTTGCCGATGAAGAAGCCTACGCGTTCCCGATGGGTAGCGAAGAGCTGTTCTTGAGCCGCTTCGCACCGGGTGACTATGGTGCAACGGTCAACACGCTGGGGCTACCGTTCTACAGTTCTTCCAAGCTGCTTGACCATGATAAGGGGGTAGAGCTGGAGGCGCAGTCTAACCCGGCGCACCTCAACACCCGCCCGAAAGCCAGTATCAAGCTGGTGTCTGGCGCGACCGTCTAACGGGTGCCCCATGGCCTTCTTTGACCAGTACGCCAACCGTCTCAATGAGGCGGTTGTGAAGCACCTCAGCGATGGCCTTTGCACCTACCACCCCGGCACCGGGCCGGTCGTGCCCGACGTTCCCTATCAGTTCGATAACGAGTTTGAAGTAATCGACGAGAACGGCATAGGCCGTAGGGTGAAAACCCTGCTGCTGCCGGTGGCCATGGTGGGCGATGTAGACCGGCGCGCTGAGTTCACCGTAGCGGGCAAACGCTGGCGATATAACGGGCCGGTGGAGGACGACGGCGCGTTTGTGCGTATCGAGGTGGTGTAATGCGCTACGAATACGACATTAACCAGCTACAGGCGCTCAAGAATCGCTATGACCCCAAGCTAGTGGAAAAGGCGTTTAGCCAAGCGTTAGACCGCACCCAGGCTAAAGCTGCCACGTTCATTTCACGCGAAGTGCGCGACGACTACTACATTACGGCGGGGGAGATTAAAAAGCGCCTCAAGATCGACCGAGCGCGGCGGGATGCGTCGCGCTCGCTGCTGTACGTGGGGCGGCGCTTGCCGTTGGATCAGTTCAAGCCCAAAACCACCCGCGCTCGCGTGGTGGTGGCCACCAGCCGCCGGGGTAAGCAGTTCAAAACCCGGCGGCGTGGTGCCAGCGTGCTAGTGCGTAAAGACACCGGGCGGCAGCTGGTCAAGGGCGGCTGGTACGCCAAGGGCCGCATTTTGCGCCGGGCCGATAAAGCGGATAACGCCAGTGACCCGCGCATACAGTTCGGCCCCTCAATCCCCGGCATGGTGGCCAATGAAAGCGTGATCAATAGCGCGCAAGAAATGGTGCGTGAGGATCTGCCCCGGCAGTTCAGCGGGCGTATGGATTACCTGCTAGGACAGAAAAAGTGAGGCACCCATGCAGGACTACGACATAACCCTAGCGCTGGAAGAGCGCATTAGGGCGCTGTGCCCTGGTTTTGCCACGGTAGACGAAGCGTGGTTTAGCGAGCCAATCGACGACTACAGCGCAGAAACCCCCGCCGCCTACCCCTACCTAGCGGAGGATGCGGGCGAAGGCGTCAACGAGCTAAGCCAGCGCCAAGCCGCAACGCAGGTTTACGGCGTGTTCATCATTTGCGAAGTGGGCGACACGTTCCGCGCCCAACGCCAAGAGGTGCGCAACGCCCTGTTTGGCTGGCAGCCCCCCGGCAGCAGCGGGGTGATGTCGTTTCACACGGGGCAAATGGTAGAGATACGCGGGCGCTACGTCTGGTGGCGGGAATACTGGAAGCTCACCACGCCTAACGCCCTCACCGCAGGGCGGCAGCGCACCGTCACCATCTAACCCCACACCAAGCCCCGCCACCGTGCGGGTTTTTTAATGCCCGGAGGAAATATGGCCACAAAGCAGGGCGGCAAGTTTCGCCGCCAAAACGGCAAGCTGGAGCGCGTGAGCGAGCCAGCCAAACAGCAGCGCTACGGCGCACACGATGCCCATCCCAGCACGGTAGACGCTCAGCGCACTGCCGTAGCCCCCACCGCCGCGCCTGCCGTCGCCCCTGGCAGCGCGAAAACCAAAGCCCCCGTGAAAGGTGATAGCGATGTCAACGCCGCTACTGACGCGTAAGAAAGCCGCCGTGGTGTGCCTAGAAACCACCTACGGCGTCGCGCCCCCAATCTCAGAGGGCGTGTTGATGCTGGTAACCGAGCTAACCCCTACGCCCTACCAAGGCAACACGGTAGAGCGTACCCGGATGCGCCCAGAGCTGGGCGGGTTTGCACAAATCAACACCGGCCCCAACACGCAGCTACAGCTCACCGTGCCGTGGAGCGGCAGCGGTACCGCCCCGGTGATTGGTACGTCTGCCACCGCCCCGGCGCTTGGCCTGCTATTGCGCGCCTGCCAAATGCAGGAAGTGGAAGACCTGGACGCAGGCGAGGTGACCTACACCCGCACCAGTGAAGAAGGCGATTCCGTCACTATTTACTACCTGCACGATGGCCAGCAGCAGCTCATCAAAGGCGTGCGCGGGACGGTCACCGGTGCAGGGCAGTCGGCAGGGTTGCCCACGCTATCGTTCACCATGACCGGGCTATATGAGCGGCCCACCGCCGTTGCGCCCATCACGCTGACGACCGAAAACCAAGCCGATGAAGTGCCGGTGAATTTCCAAAACACCAGCACCTTTACCGTGCTTGGCTATGAGGCGATTGGTCAAAATCTTAATTTTGACCTGGCTAACACCGTCACCTACCGCAACTTGCCCAACTACGAGGGCGTGCATATTACCGACAGCCAGCCCACTGGGCAGGTAGCGTTTCAGGCACCGCGTATTGCCGAGTTTGATGTTTACCAGAAGGTAGAGTCCCACGAAGTGGTGACCACTGGGGCAGTATCGTTTGAGCATGGCACGGTGCCCGGCAACATCGTTGGCCTGCGCGCCCCTAAGGTGCAGCTAGCCGGTATGAGCGAGCAGGACAGCGACGGCATTACCCACTACCAGTGCGATGCCCGATTCTTGCCGTTAGACGGTGATGACGAGCTGGTGCTGTACTTCAAGTAACCCATTGCATGACAAGTTAGCGTGACAAGTTCACGTTAAAAAATAACGACGCCACGCCCGCTAAATGCGGGCGTCGTCGTTTCTAGCGTTTCAAAACTGAACCCCAGGAGAATTACCCCATGGCTGCAGCATTTGTGATTGGCCTTGCCACTGTATTTAAAACCGTTGCCATTAAGCGCCCAGGCCGCGAAGAGGAAGAGTTCACCGCAGAAATTCGCGTTCGCGATTTAGACGAGCAAGACGCCCTGCATCAAAAGCAGCAGAGCGGCGAAGCTAAAGGCTTCGACCACGTGAAAGAGGACGTAGTAAGCCTTAGCGGCTTTGCCGACAAAAACGGCAAGCCGATGGACGTTACCGACGAGCTGAAAGAGAAGCTGCTGAAAGACCCCTATGTACTGATGGGCTGCGTGCGCGCCTGGAACCAAGTGCAGCAGGGCATGCCGGAGTTAACCGCAAAAAACTAAACGACCTTGGGCGCGCTTGGGCGGGCGCTCAAGGTGGTACGAAAAACGAGCTGAAAAGCGACGTAGACGCTTGGGGCATCACCATCCCCGAGCGTTATAAAACGCCTGAACGCATCGTGATATGGCCGGGTAACGCCACCGCGTTTGATGTATTCCGCGATTGTGCCAGCCAGTGGCGCTACCTGACCCCACCCATGGGCAAGCCCGTGCCCATGGGCATCGAACGCACCCAGCTAGAAAGCACCCTGCGCATGCTGGGTGTGGACGATATGCGTGGCACGCTGCGCAAAATCCAGCATATCGAGGCGGGGGCGCTTGAGGTGATGCGGCGGTGATGGCCTCTACCCAAGCCCCATTAACTGCGTTAATTTGATATTGGATACCTGCCAATAAATAACGCTAGGGGGCTGTCATGGTGGTGTTGCTGCTGTTTCTAATCTTGGTGGTGCTGCTGTATGCCACCGGGCTACTGCCTGGAGTGATGAAAGTCATTTCAGGTTTTTTTGCCTGTATTCTGTTGTTTGTGGCGGCGGGCATCTATGGCTGGCCAACGGTCATGGGAGGATTTGCAGCAGCAATCGCCATTGCTGCATTTGGTGTTTGGTTGTCCGTTTTTAATTCAAGCCACAGTAGGCGTGCGAGCTATAGCGACAATGATATACACCGCCAGATAGAAAAGGCGAATGCTGATCAAAAGAGAAGGCGAGAGGAAAAAGAGTCAGAAAAGCAAAGGCGTATAGAAGAGCAAGTAAGCAGAACCGAGAGTATCGGTAAAAATTAATTGCTAATTTCCATAATTGAAAAGGCACGCTGAGCAAAATCCAGCATATCGATGCGTGGCGCTTGAGGTGATGCGGCGGTAGTGCTAGGAAATGCCGGATAATTAAGCTAAGTTTCTTTACTGAAAAAACATAAGGAGGCTTAGTATGCAGGTATTAGGGTTAATCCTACTGGTGGTTTTCATAATGACGATTAAGGGGTGTATCACCGATGACGATGATGCTAAGCCTTCTGCAGGTAATCGTTATTTTGAGGTTAAATCATTGGTAGAGCAGTCTGTTAGAGGAGTTTTGAAAGACCCTGACTCAGCAGAATTTAGAGGGTTTTTTCCCGGCCAGTCTAACGGGAATGCCATTGGTTGCGGAGAGGTAAACTCCAAAAACACCTTTGGTGGCTATACAGGTTTTAAGAGGTACGTTAGCGGAGGCGGTGACGTTGTAGGCTTGGAAGGCGAAACACCGGGCTTTCAAGAGGCATGGGACGCCTTCTGCGCACCGTATGATAGATAGTCGTATTTGGTAAATCCTTTCTAAGGACTCAATAAACCCGCCTCGGCGGGTTTTTTTATGCCTGAAATTTGAGGTAAACCGCTATGTCGTCAAAGCAATATACCACTGAGTTTGTCATTAAGGGCGACAGTTCTAGCGGCGTAAAGGCCACCCGTGAGCTGCAAGAAGCCAACGCGGATATGGCCCGTGAAATGCAGCGCGCCCAGCGTCAAAGCGAGGAAACAGCATCCAGCTTTGAAAGTGTTAGCGTGTATGCGCGTAGGCTGGCTACCGTTAGCGCTGCCGTTACCGTTGCTATGGGTACGATGGCAGTAGCTCAGACCCGTGTTGTGGCTGAACAGGCCGCGCTGGCGCGTTCGGTGGGTGTTAGCGTTCAAACGTTGCAGCAATGGGAGTTTGCCGCTCAAAGTGTCAATCTTGGCGCTGGCAAGATGGGCGATATTTTCAAAGACACCAGCGAGAAGATTGGTGATTTTGTATCGACCGGCGGTGGTGAGGCTGCCGACCTTTTCGAGCGTCTGAACCTCGATATCAATACGCTGATGGCGATGCGCCCCGATCAGCAGTTGATCGCCATTGGCGAAGCGCTCGACGGGGTGGCCACCCAGGGCGAAAAAATCTTTTTCATGGAGTCGTTGGCCAACGACGCTAGCCGCCTGCTGCCGCTGTTAGAAAACAACGCCGCCGCGCTACGGGATCAAATCTCCCTTGCCGATCAGCTGGGCGTTGCCCTGCCTCAAAGCGACGTTGACAGCATAGAGCGAGCATCGCAAGCGCTTAATGAGCTGACGGCGCTGGGCACTGCTTTTGCTAATGCGGTGGCTTCTGAGTGGGCGCCCGGCATTATTTTTGTTGCAGATGTTGCAAAAGACCTCACCCAAACACTAGGCGGTATGGGCGAGGTAGTAGACAACGTTACTGATTTTACGCTTCTGTTAAGCGGTACGCTTGCAGGACGCATGGTAGGCGCGCTTGGCGCGGCGTCAGTAGCCGCCGTTAAAAAGGCCCAAGCTGATAGAGCCGTAGCCATTCAAGCAGGTATTACCGCTGAGCGTGAAACCGGGGCGGCGTTGGCCACGGCCCGCCGTGCAGAAGCGGAGCGCGTCGCGGCATTGAATAGCGCCGCGAATGCGGCACAGCGTGCGCAGGCCGCGCAGGTTGAGGCTGCTTCTCAGCTGCGCTCTATCCAGCTCACACAGCAGCAAATGGCCGCAGAGCGCGTGCTGGAAACCCAGCGCCTGCAAGCACAGATTAGCGCGACCGGGCGGCAGCAATCGCTCACGCGGTTAGCGGAAATTCGCCGTACTGAAATGGCGTTAACTACCCAGTCTGCCGCTGCCCAGCGCGCCTTGAACGCTGCCGAAGTGCAAAGCGCCGCCAGTGCCCGCACGCTATCCGCTGCTAAGGTGGATCTGGCGCGGGCCACCACCGCCACCACTGCCGCCGCGACAGCCAACACGGCAGCGGTGGCCGCGAACACGGCTGCCCAGCGAACGCTAACGGCGGTAAGCCGTGGTGCTGCTGGCGCGATGGCGTTAGTGGGCGGTCCCCTTGGCGTGGCTACTTTGGCCGCTTCGGCGTTTTTCCTGTTCCGCGATAGCAGCGACGACGTTAGCAGCTCGCTAACCGATATGAACGCGCCGCTTGAAAGCGTGATTGCGGACTTCAAAGAGCTGAGCGTTGAAAGCCAACGAGCGGCAATGATCAAGTGGGGCGACCGCTACCAAGAGGAAGTCGAAAAAGCCCGGAGCGCGCTGTCTAAAATCCGCGAAGAGGTGTTAAGCATCGGCTTTGAGGATGCCAGCGGTGCCGAAGCGCGGGCGTTTTTTGATGAAGTGAACGCCGGATTTGAGGCGGTAGAGAGCGGCGCGCAAAGCCTAGATGAAATGCTGAACGGCTTGCAGGACCAGCTGAGCATTCCTGATAGTGCTATGCGTCAAATTCGCTTGTGGGCGGCAGAGTACAGCGAAGGCAGCGTAACGGTAGAAGAGCTGGGCGGGCTGCTGCAAACGCTTGAAACAGCGTTTAACGATGTGGCTCAAGGTGCCGAGAATAGCGGCCAAGCCGTCAACGGTGGCGCACCCTCAGCCACCACCTTGGACGCGTGGGCCAAGTACAACGACCGCTTGCGCGAAAGCATCGCCGCGACCCGAGACGGCGGCTCAGCCATGGGCGCGGCCAACCGCGCCCTAGATGGCATGGGCGATGATGTGAACAACATCATGCGCGGCTATAGCGTGTTTCTGTCGGTGCAGGATGAAGCGCTGAAAGACCAGCGCAAAGCCCAGCAGGAAGCCGCCGCAGAGGCACGCCGCGCTGCCGAGGAGGCCGAGCGCACCGCGCAACGCCAAGCCCAGGCCGCCCAGCAGTCAGCAGAGGCCCAAGCCAAAGCCCTGGTAGGCGTTCAGCAGGAGATGGACCCACTACTGGCTGACCATGCGGAATACATCGAGCGCCTAGCGGTGCTGGATCGCGCCTTGGCCGAAGGCACCATTAGCGAAGAAGCCTATGGCGAAGCGGTGCGCTGGAGCGCTGAGCAGTACCAGCGCGCCGCCACGGGTGCCGAAGAGTACGAAAAGCAGACCGCCGCCCTGGTGGGCAAGTACGACAGCCATCGGCAGAAAGCGGAGCAGCTAACCGCCGCCATTGCTCAGATTAACGACTTGTACCAGGCCGGTGAAATTGACGGTAACAAGTACACCCGCATGATGGGCGCGGTGCGCGAAGAAATGCAGCAGCTAGCGATCGATGCCGACCCGGCAGCGCAGGAAATGGCGCGGGCATGGGAAGAGGCCAGCAACCGCATTGATGAAACCTTTGCCGACGCCTTCGCTGGCGCGTTCGATTCGTTCGATGATTTTACCGACCAGCTGCTAGACGGCTTTAAGCGCCTGCTAGCCGAGCTGGCCTACCAAGCCACCCTAAAGCCCATCGTCGTGGAGTTCACGCAGCAGATGGGCGGCGCGCTGGGTATTCCGGGGGTGGGTGGCCAAGGGGGCGCTGGTGGTGGCTTCAACCTTAACGGCATTAGCTCGCTATACAACGGCGCTAAAAAGCTGCCCTACGTGGGCGATGCCATTGGCGGCATTGGTAGTGCGTTGGGCTTTGGTGCCTCAGCCGCCGCACCGATTGGTTATGCAAGCGGCTTTGGTGCTGCTGCTGCCACCGGCACGTATACCGGCTTTGCTGGCAGCGCAGCTGCT
>Ga0208433_1000153_pt1 | contig 39647 bp, 56 predicted proteins | sample 3_EtaG_FD_184075 | JGI IMG/M metagenome (GOLD analysis project Ga0208433, IMG submission 184075) | Marine viral communities from the Subarctic Pacific Ocean - 3_ETSP_OMZ_AT15126 metaG (SPAdes) (version 2) | ecosystem: Environmental > Aquatic > Marine > Oceanic | place: Pacific Ocean | collected...
CGCCACCCGCTACACGCTACACGCCACACGCCACACGCTACACGCTATCTCGGGCCACGCCACACGCCCAGAATTGAGCCACACGGCAAAAAAAAGCAAAAGAGGTATAAATGTATGACTTCTTTTTAGAGTAAAGAGAATTCCACGCCACACACCACACAAAGCCACCACAAGCCACACCAAAATTATCCCCCTCATTTTATCACTATCAAAAAAAGAATTTTTTTCTCTATGGCGTTTCGTATATACCATATATATATATATAAATAAATAAAAAAAAATAAAATAAATGATTTATATATATAAGGGTACTCCCAAACACACACACACAACCAAAATAAGCCATATTTTAAGCTACCCAGATTGACAGCACACAACTTTTTGTGTCATACAAAATTATCCCCATTATTATCCTTTACAAGGGCCGTCATATCTGCTATTTTTTTTTATAGCACAAAGTAAGAACGCTATCAAGAAAAGTGGATATTGGACTATAAAAAGATTATTTTTCTAAATAATAAAATACCCAATAAAAAAAACCATTATCCACTTTTCTTGATAGTGTTTTTACAAAAAAAATGTGTTATAGTTTAATAACTAATAATTTTAGTATGAAAGATATTAAAGCAACAGCAGGAACTATTAGGGCCGACATCATAGACCACGCAGAAGGCGAAATATCCTATATTAAGGATATAGCAGAACACGGCTGTATTGGCGGAAATTGTAGCGGTTTAGTTTATACCTCCGATTGTGAGGAGTATTACAACAAACACGCAGACGAAATTGACGAACTATTGGAGGACTTGGCGGAGCAATTTGGCGAGAGCTACGATATAACTGCGAATATGAAACGGCTAGGACAGACTAACTTGCGAAACTTCTTGGCTTGGTTAGCGTATGAGGTCAATGCACAGGAGATAATGAGAGAGCTAGACCCTAATTACTAATATGAAGCACATATCAAAATTTTTACACTCCCCCGAATACTACTCAAACAACCCAGAAAGGGATTGTATGAAGTGTGAGCAAACATTTACCACTACAAACCGCGCAAATGATGACTATTGTTTAGATTGTAGGATTGCACAGGACAAGTACCAGCAGATAATTTTTAAGCTAACGCAAACGAAAAATGGCTAACATTATAAAATTTATTTTATTATTTGATTTTGCTGGTTTTGTTTTATGGTCTATCTCTGGACAAGTACCAGCAGACGGCTTTTTTATTGGAGCAATGACAAGAAATTTTATTAGTTTAATTATCTAGTCTGATGATTAAAAAACATATAGGTAGTGTTGGTGTAGATAGTGGAGGTCTTATAATAATAGACCCCGCATATTTGGGCGATTGGAAAGATGGAGAGTATGGAGAAGATAACCACTACACGGAAGCGTGTAAAGCTAGGGACAAAAAAGGAGTACAAGAGTTTATTGTTTCTGGTGTAGCGGGAAACGCTGTTGGTTTCTCTAGTGGTTATGGAGATGGAGTTTATCCAGTCTATGCCTATATCAACGAAGAAGACAGGGTTGTGAAGATTGAAATAGACTTTGAGTAGTTTATCGAAGGTAAAACTAAAAAATGATAAAGGTCAGTAATTATTAACAATCTAACATTAAAACAAAATTATGGGAGTATGTATAAACCAAAAACTAGGGCAATATAAAAAAAATGTAAAAGCAACGCTTGACCTCGCACAACGACACGCAGAACAAGTAAAAGAAACCAAAGACATTGACTTGAAAATTGAGGTTAGAAGGCTATCAGATTTTGAACTTCTTATTGACATAAAAGGTTGTGAAACTCTAGCGTTTGTATTTAAGAGCGTTAAAGAGATTGAAGAAAGAGCAAAGAAAGAGGGTTTTTCTTATTCTTATGCTGTGCTTACTAATGACGGAGCTAAAAAGCTAGACGAAGGATATAAAATTTCTGACTTCCCAGACAATGAGAAGTATTATAGTGCAGACTTTACAAAAACGCAGTATGCTGGAAACATTTTAGCTCATAAACTTGTCGCTGACATCATCAAAGTAGTAGCGTTAAGGTGTTTCTATGCAGAAGTATCAGACGAGGGAAATTACTACCACACAGGAGAGCTAGGAGACGCTATCGGTGCAATCCGTGAAAATGGGAAAATGATTGACGCAATCGGTGCAGAGCTATCCGCTAAAGGTTTTGAGAACATTATCAAAGGCGGAGAGACTAAAATAGGAAAATAAAGGTCGGTGATTATTAAAATATATGCTTATGAAATTACAAACATATAAAGATTATACTATTGACTATCGTTTAAAGCAGTTTAGAAGTTGCGAGGGTAGGTGGAGTAGTTTCGGTAAAATAGATTTTATTTCCTTTGATAGTGATAAGGGCAAGAAAATACTATGCGATATGATTAGTGATAAATTATTAGTTTATGAAAATATATCAAGATAAAGTATCAGAAAAGCATAACGACAGCTTTTGGTATGACGGACTTATAGCAGAAACGGATAATGCTAAATTATATGCAGTAGGCGATATAAGAATAATAGATAGGAAAACAGATAGCATTTATGACAACAAGCCCAGAGATAGCTTTAGGTATGACCCAGAAAACGACACAGAATTGGCTGAAATGAACGAAGATACAGATATTGTATGGGATATGAATAATTGGTTTGAAATTGTATGGAAAGACGATATGGAAAGTTATGGGGATATTGAGGATACCTATGACGAGGGTATAAAAGCATTACAAGAGGCGATAAACGATAAATAATATGGAAAATGATAAAAATTACTTTATAAATTGTAGCGATAGCAATATAACTTCTTTTGCAAATGCTTTGCTCTATCAAGTAAATGAAAAATGAAAAAACTAACAAAAACAATAGAGCTATCAGAAATAGAGCTATCAGACAAAGAAATTGACACAGCTTTGGAAAAAAATTCTACTTGGAACGCTGAAAGCGGTTGCGAGTTGGTAGATATTGACTATCGTGATGAGATAGACGCAAAAGGCGTACAAAAAATTATCTTGGAAGGTGTAGATAGTTGGTACGAGGATAATTTGGAGTGGATTTCTGATAGTCAGTATGAGAGTGTAAGCTATATTATTGGTGAAATTGAAAAAGAGAAAGGTCGGCTTACAGACGACACAAAAGAGAGAATAAGAGAAAGACTACTAGAAACTGATAATTCTGATGTATTAAAAGACTTAATTCGTAATAGTTCTTCTATGTACTTTTTTTATGATACCGGTATGTATATTGACGAAGGTTCTTGGAGTTGGGAAGAAAAGGAAATTGAAAAAGTTGGAAGAAATATAGCAAAAAGAGTTGGAATAGAGTATAAGAAAAATGCTTCTAAATTATCTCTTATGGTGCGACAAGCTGTTAATTGTGTTTATGGTGGAAGTGTTTGTGTTTTGTTTGAAGATAGTCCTAACTTTATTCTTGATACTGGTGATGTTATTGAGTTTGAAAATGCTCATATAGCCATTATGAATAGAGTACAAGGTTCTGGCGATTATACCGAAGTTAAAAGTACTATAACCTTGCCGTACAACAAAGATAATCTCTATTCTGATGAAGGTGCTAGTGGCTATTCTCTTACTGGTGATGTGTTCGGACTAACAAAAGGTTTTATGTCGGGTGCTGTTATTAGAAAAGCTAAAAAGAGAGAAAGACTTGGAAGTATAACTGATGAAAGCATATTAAAGGATCAAATGAGTACTGAAAGAGAATATGAGAAAAGGTGGAAGGAAGGCAAGTGTTCTTTTGGTGATATGAATATCAAAAGACACAAGAGTACCCCATATAGAAATGACTATCCTTGTGGAAATAAATGTGAGGAGTGCAGTACTTTTTGGATAGACTAACTTAAATAAAAATTATGAGTAAAGAAGAATTTGAAAAAATGGTGGAGTGTGGAAAGCTAAAAATTGGCGAAACATATTGGTTTAGTATGAATAGCAGAAAAAAGAGAAAAAGAGGAGTGCTAACGAGTTTGGATAGCCACTATACAGGTATGTCATTGTATAACGGAACAAGGGCGATTGAGTTTAAGACGAAAAACGGAACGAAATGGAGTTTGTCTTTGTATGGTTTGGGAAAGATAGAGCCAATTAACAACTAATTAAATAAATTATGATCAAGAGTATAAGTTTATTTCTATGCGACAAATGTAAGAGGAAAGCTACTTATAATGTGCAAGAAAGCGTAGTTGTTTGGTCAATAGATAAGGACGGATATTACAGCGACAACCCTATTGAATACAGAGAGATCAACGGAGATAACGAGCATTTATGCGACAAGCATTATAAAGGATAAGCATATGATAAACAAAGAAAAAAACATAATAGAAATTAAAACTTATTACAGAACGCTTGACAACGGAGAGGTCGTTTATGATACGGATAGCATAAGAGATGAGTTTGAAAAAGATATAAAAGAAATTGAAAAACACAACAAGGATAAGGATTACGAATTATGTCCCCACGACAACACAATTAACACTTCCGATTTTATTGGGTGTGCTGATTGTGGGGTAGGGGATTACATTTAACAGAATTATTGAGAGGAGAGGATATAAAACTAATTAAATAAAATTATGGAAGAAAAAGAAAAAGAAACTATCACCTGTAAGTTATTTGTAGAATTTGATGTATTTACAGATGACCCAGATGTTGCTATTGAAAATGCAGAAAGAGATTTGCCGGACTTTTTGGAAGGAACGGACTTTGCTAACTTTACGATTATCAAAGCAGAGAAAAATTACGATTACTAACTAATAAAAACTAATATGAAATGTAAAAAATGTAAAGAGGAGTTTGCTTATGCAAGGTTTCAGGCAGATGTTAGAAACTATGGCGAGGTTGATTTAGGTAGCGGAGAGTTTAGCATCAGAGATTATGGTGATTGGTTGAACATAAAATATCATTGCCCTGATTGTGATGTTGAAATCACAAAAGAGGTAGAGGAAGTGCTATGACAGAAAAACAAATGAGAAAAGTGTGTGAAATCGCGCAACGCGCAACAGAAAAGGAGTGCGCTAGAAAAGGGATAGAAGTATATCATATAGAAAAAAATGGCGACTCGCGATACACGGAAGATGCACAAGACATCTTTAATAAACATTATGACGAGAAGGAAGTGCTATGACAGAAAAACAAAGAATAGAAATAAACTCATACTATGGGAATATCTCTATCAGGGCTTTTTCTGACGGCAAAAGGTATGTATTAGAAAATGAGACGTTGATCCGTTTTCTTGAAAAGAAACTTAAAAAGGGCGAATACACCTTAGAAGAAGGAAAAGACAAAAGAACTCTACCCCGCATAAATTTTAGTTAAAAAGCATAATAAAAAATATGAAAAAGAAAGTATATAATGTAATTTGGGAAGAAGAACTTAGCGTAAATGTGGAAGCTGAAAATGAGGAGGAAGCTGTGGAAATGATACACGAATGTAATTATGATGAAAATGGAGTGGCTAGTGAAATTACCTTATCTCCTCGTGCTTATCGTTTAACTGACGCAGAATAATGTATATTCATAAAAGACCCACAGAGAAACGGAAATTATTAGATAGGATAGGGATTGTTTTTGTAGTCGTGGTATTCCCCATCATAGTTATTATCATTAAGCATTTATCGGAATGAAGAAAAAAACAATAGGTGCAAAAAGTAAAATAGAATTGCAAAAGTTAAAGGAAAAGAGGAGAGAGGATTTTGTTGCTAATTTTGGAAAACCAGTTATTGAAATGAATAAAAAAATATCAGTAAATTTGGATTTGGCTACACAATGGAGAGAGTTAGAGATACTTATGGAAGAAGATGGACAGAAAAACATAAGTGCATATATTGTGTATTTGATTTATCAAGAAAAGAAAAGGAGAGCCGGACTATTACAAGATCCTAAAAGACCGGTTGGCAGACCTAAAAAGGTTGAGGAGATTGAAGATTCACATAAATACCCCGCACCATATAAAGGTGGCGCACCATACTCGGCAAAAGAATTAAAGTTATATTATGAGTTTAGGAACGAGCCAATTCCACCACTCCCTAAACCATTAACAGCAGAAGAAATAGCGAAATTTGATTAAATAACAAAACCCCCTAGGGAAGTAGGGGGGGTTATGTTATAATTAAGCTATAACTTTTTTGTTTAAGTGTTCAAGAATAGTCGAACAGGTTGCTCGGAGCTGAGAGCCTCTGCCAAGCATAGTTGGGACCTCAACGCCCAAATGTCCAGCTATTTCTATTGCTACCACCGAAGCGTCTTGCCCAATAGCTTCTTTTATAGGATTGTCGTCTTTATCGTGAAGGCTTAATCCTTTGAAGTCTTGTGGGTTTGCTTTGGCTAAGTAGGTTGAGCCTGTAAAACCAAATGGCTTTGTAAATCTTTCCACGCCTTTTTTTGATAAGAAGCAATGGTCTAACTCATAAAGTTCTCTGACAAGTTTTGCTTGTCTTTGTTTTTTCATTGTCAATGTACTCCCCTAGTTAGGCGACTAATCCTAACCCACAACAAGTATAGCAAATTGTCAATAAGAAGTCAAGTTTAAGGGCTAAATAGAGCCATATTTCTAGTATGGTTAAGCCATCATACAAGACAAATGAGCCAGATTAAGGCTTTTCCACACGCAAGAATATAGCTTATTTAGAATTGAAAGAAAAAGTGGCGTTGCAGTAAAGGGCTAGAAAAGAAAATTTTACAAAATTTTATAGTAAGCGAAGGACAGGCATATAGCCTGCCCTTGCGGTGGTATTTCAGCGAGTTTTATTAACTACCCAGACCCTAATGAAAAAGTCTAGGATTTATGATATACTCACTAATGAGTTCGCTAAGACTCTGCATTTAACCCTGTGAAAACAGGGTTTTGTGCTACATAATTATATATCTATTCTAATAGAACAATCACTCATAGGATTATATTTCGCACCACGCCATTTCTCCGGAGGGATTGCCAAGCAAATACCCTTTTCCAGAAAACACGCTACTACAAAAGACTTTGTATTTTTTAGTTGGAAAGCATCAAATGGTAAGCGTAAATAGGATGCGTCAGGGATTTTATAGGATAAGCCTGCCTCACTTTGGACCGCAATAAGTGCTTTTTTCTGGTGAGATTTAAGAGCTGAACCGGGGATGCTATTAGTTTTAGTTGCTTTAATCTCTAACGCAACACTAAAAGGGTAATTTTTAGAGAACCATTTAAGAACCCTTGGGGTTATTTTCGCTTCCCTTTTGTTTAACACTTTTGTTAGTGGTGGGAGAATATCCATTTAGATATTTTATCGCATTTTTGATAAATAGTCGTGTACGTCAAAATCCTTATTTTGTTGTATTGAGTTATATACTGCTTGATCATTTTTTCCTCCTAGTAGATAGATAAAGGTATTTTCGTGTAAATTGTTTATTCTTTTTACTCTCCCTTTCATCTGAACATAATCTACATACCGGAAAGACATAGAAGCAAAAATCACAACGCTAAATTCTCCGGCATCAAACCCCGCACCCATCTGTGCTTGGATAATAAAAACGCAATCGTCTGCTTCTCTAGCGTCCTGAATTACTGCGTCTTGGTTTTTTACTGATCCTGTTAAAACAAAAACTTGCCGGTTATCTCCAATTCTAGCCACATAATCATCTATCTGTTCTCGGTAATAGGCAACAACAATCACTTTTCGGTAGCCATCCATCAACTTTTTTAGAGTTTTCCACTTATCCTCACTCTGTTCTAATCTGTGTCTAGCATACCACTCTTTTGCTGGTTCCATATAGAGTTGCTTTTTGAGAGCATTTTGGAGTTTCTGTGTCCACTTAATTTTGAAAATTTGGTGGTGTTGTTGTGGTACATCTACACAATCAGACATCAGAACAATATCTGAAATCATTTCTATTTTTGGTCGGATTTTTTTTTGCCACCCATAAACTTTCTCATAGTGCATCCTTCCATACCTGTCGGTCATATAAAAATACTCGTTTAAAAAATCGTTTCTGTTCCAATAGATACTAAGAAAACAAGCAAGGGTATGGATATTCCACGGAGTTGAACGAACCGGTGTCGCTGTTAGTAAAAGAACTACCGCTTTTGGGTGCTGTCGGATATAAGTATAAACAATACTAGACCTTGCTGATCTCTGTTTTGTGAACAAAGGAGAGGCAAAATCTTGAGCTTCATCAAGGACTAATCCACCATAATTCTTTAGGTCTGTTTTTTTAATCACATCCCGCGATACAACATCCGCTTTAGCATCCCACTCTTTTAAATCACGCTTCCATTTCTTTATAATCCCCTTCGGACATACTACCAACATTTTTATTTTTGGTCTAGTTTTCATCCAACATATTGCTATGATAGATTTCCCAGTGCCGGTTTCGTGAACGAGCATAGCACGATCAGGGTTCTTCTCAATAAACCTTTTTTGATGGTTGAATAGCTTTTTGTTTGGTGGTAGATTTAATTTTTTAAGATTTGTCATAGATTTTAATTTTAATGTATTCTGATAAAATTAAAAAATGAAATTTACTACAAAAGATGTCTTGGTTATTGTTTGGGATGATGCGGTCTTTGATAGTGGTTGGAAAACAGAGGAAAAGTATTTGTTTGATGATGATGATTTAAAACATATGACCATAGGAAAATTTATTAGAGGAAGTGAAAAATCTATTTCTGTTGCTCAAAGTTGGAGATTAAATTCTACATCTGACGAGGGTATTGGAGAAATAATGACTATTCCTAAAAAAGTAATACTAAGTATTAAAAAAGTTGAGATTTGAATTGTCAAAATTACATAGTTTCCCATTGAGTATTAACATCATATTCTTCCTCCTCATCATCTATTGGTTCATCCTCTTTTAATTTAATTTGAGATACACTATTGGCTATTTTCTTGATAAAGTTTTTTGTTGGTCCATCCTCTATATACCACTTAAAGGCATTTGAGCTAGTATTTCTTTTGATTAAACCAACTGCAAATAAAGGATTAAGATATAAACCAACTCCATCCTTTTCAAGTCCTAACCCTTTAGAAGTTCCAATTTGAGATGCTGTAAGAAGTTTGTCTGTATCAGCTAATATCTCCAAAATAGCTCTCCTTTCTCTGTTAATTGAACTATAAGCAGATTTTTCAATAATATCAATCATCCAATCTTGAACTTTTGCTCCTGGATTGTCTGTTTCATATGCGTACATTATTTGGAAAGTTAAAAGTAGTGCTTCAAATGATTTATAATCACGCCCAACAGATGCTTTTTGTGGAATTTGATCAACCTTTCCAGACTTATAGTTTGTGTGAACGGTAGCTTTTCCGGACACACAAAAGATAGAAGCCTGACGCACCCTTTCCCTTTGTTTGTCCGTCATTACTAATTCAGGAACTCTATGCTTTTCTATCCATTGTTGTACCCCTTCAAAATAATCTGCATAATACTTTTTCATTATATCTGTTATTCCTTTTGCAGATACATTTGTTTGTTGCTGTTTTTTTGTTATTTCCTCGTCTGTTGGTATATTAAGCCAATAAAAAATAAATCTTTCACCCATAGATCTCCCACTTTCAAGGTGATAATAAATATCTTCTGTGGCACATCCTAGAAAACCAATTTTTCCTTCCCACTTAACGCCACCAGTTCCTGTGTATTTAGATAATTTTCGGTCATAAACCAATTTAAGCTGTGAAAGGATTTCTCCCCTACTAACAGGGTTCTTGGTAAGGATAGATGTGAAATCTGAAAAAGCCATTATACCAGAGCCAATTAGACTTAAAAGTGATGAATTTTTGCCTTTTACTTTATAACCGGAAAGTAGTGTTTTCTCTGTAAGGTCATCAACGAAATAGACGCTTTTTATATCCACGATTGGCGCAAGGAGAGTTGTCTTTCCTCCGGAAGATGGTGCCACTATCATTAACCATATTGGATCTTTATCTAACAACATATTACCAACCAAAGTTGCTAATATCATATCCACAGCACGATCATCCTTGAGGACTATATACTTCTCCCACTCTTTTTTGATGTCGGCTAGTTTCGTCATTTTAATTTCTCCATTATTGCTTGTATAACATTAACAGTTACAGCATTACCTAGTGTTTTATATCTTTGTGTATCACTATATATCCACATACGCTTGTTCTATACCTAATTCAAAACCTCCTATTCCACTAAATAATGATAAATATTTCACTTAATCAGTTTCTTAACAGCTGATAAAAAATCTATATCCTGTTGCTTCATCACGTAGTCAATTACACTCCCACCAAAATTGCACCCATAACAATAAAAACTATTTTGGTCTAGGTAAATTGTAAAACTTCCAGTTTTTTCTTTATGAAAAGGGCAGTTCCCTGTAGCTCTTTTACCAGACTTTCTCAATTTTCCTGTATGTAAACTGGTTATAGGAACTGAACGTGCCTCGGCAATTTGAGCCTCATCAACACCATTAAAGTTTTTTTTAAGAGCTTTACCTTCAAGAATATCCAAATGATTTAGTTGAAAAACGCAAGTTTTGATTTGGCTCTCATACTTATCTTTAATCTCATCAAAAAATTCATCCGATTCTTTTTTAAGCTGTGCCTGTTCGCTAAAATGAGCTTTGTTTATTTTATCTTGTTGGTATTGTTCTTGTTTTTCATTTGCTTGGCTAATCATTTTTTTGTAATGTTTCATTTTTGTTTTTACTCCACGCCTCGCTGATTTAGTAGCTTCTGAAAAAATTTCCATTAGTTGATAAAATGTATAATTAGGTTGATTATCTCTCCAATCCTTTTCCATAGTCAGAAAAAGATCTAAATCCTCATCCGAGTAGAGCTGTCCATCTAAAGATAGGTATTTATCTAAGGACGAAATGTAAAGATAGTCTTTAGTCATGTGCATTATTATAAGTTATCCACAAATTAGACGCAACGATTTGTTGCATAACTTGTGGGGATAAACTACAATAATCTATATATGAAAGCACATATACAAAATAAAAGAAGTGAATTGATTTGGGCTTTAAGTCTACAGGACTACTCTTATAGTGAGATAGGTGAGGTTTTTAAGCTTAATTCTTCAACTATTATGAGAATAGTTAATCAGAAACCTAAAAACTGGAAACCTAAATGGATTAAATCTATTTAAATTATGCTATACATAAAGACAAAGGTGTAGATGTGAGGGTCTAATTACTCCATTTCACTACTCACTAGACCCTCACATCTGCTCCTTTGGTCGGAAAGGTCGCAGACTCGGATGATCCGAGTAAACAATAAAAATTAATCACTAAACAATAAACATAAAATGACAACAAAAAAAGATGATTGGGATAGCGAAGAAAACGAGATCCCTAGTAATTGGGTCAAGTTCTATGTTCCCATGGAGGATAAGATCTTTGGCACACTCATAGCTAAAAGGATCGTAAAATCCAACTATGAAGGGAAGGAGGACGAAGATTCTCACGTTTACGAAATGAAAGCTGATGTAGGGAGCTTTCATAATGTAGATGCTAAAAAGGTAGTGATTCCAGAACCTGTCACTATCAACGCTGGAGAAATCTGGAATATCGGTGGTAAGGATTCCATTGATAAGCAGATGCGTAATGTAAAAGTTGGTCAAAAGATTGGCTTTAAGTTCATTGATGAAAAGGAGTCAAGAACTAAGGGTTGGAATCCTGCCAAAAACATCCGTGTATATGCACCCAAGAATGATGACGGTTCTGTAAAAATGGATACAGAGTGGCTGGAGGAGTATAACAGCGTAGAAGTAGAATAATCTTATGTATGATTCAAAAACTGACACAGTAGATTTCAAGAACGTCACTACCAGCGCGCTTGTGGGTGCTGTTGTAAGGATGTGTGAGGAGTTAAAGATTGCTGGTTCTACTGCTGAATATGATCTGTATAAAGCAATTCAAGACGAACACGCAAAAGTAACTAAGAAATAGTTATCAAACAGATTACCGGACCGACTTCCGGTAATCCAATTTGGTTGGTACATTATTAGCAACAGAACAATATTCTGTTTAAAATCAAATAATATTATGTCTGAAGTACAAATATATGAAAAAGATGTAGAGGAATATCATTCACAGGTATCACTTGTTGAAGAAAGGGCAAACCAGCTTGTGATAAGCTCCAAGGAGGAAATGACTACTGCATCTGATCTCCTTATTGACTTAAAGAAAATTGAAAAAATTATTATTGCAAGAAAAAAGAAGATTACTAGACCTCTTATGGATGCTCTAGCCAGTGCTAGAGACCTCTTTAAACCTCTTGAAATAGGATATTCATCTGCCAAAAACACAATCAATAGCAAGATGCTAGACTATACAGACACAGAGGACACTAGAATAGAAAAGGAAAAAGATAGAGTTGAAAAGCGTGTAGCCAAAGGAACTATGCGTGTAGATACTGCTGTCAAAAAGCTTGAAGAAGCCGGTGAGATTAAAACCTCTTTTGATGGTGCAAAAAGTAAAACAATATTCCAAAAAAGAACCAAAATAAGAGTTGTGGATGTAACACTCATACCACGCGAGTTTATGCTTCCGGACCTTGTGACTTTACACGAAGTAGTTGTAAAGAAGAAAATACCTGTTCCTGGAGTAGAAACCTATGAAGAAAAGTCTATTGTCAGTAGAACAAGATAGTGTGCCAGATAAGGAAACCAAAAAATTTAATAAGGTAATAAGGAAACGTAAAAAGCGTGTAAAAAGATTGAAAAGACCTAAAAAGGTACAAAAAAAGGAGGTTAAGATTAGTTGGTTCAGAAGATTAATTAATTGGCTATGGCGAAAAGGAAAATAGTACAACTACCAGCAGAATGTTTATCATATTCTCAAGTGAGTATGTGGCTTTCTAATCCAAAAACATACAGAGAAATATTTTTTAATCAAAATGAGGACGCTAGATTCATGAATAAGGGTATGGCATACGGTAAAATCGTAGCTGATGCCCTTGAGAATGGGGAGGAAACAGGAGATTTGCTAACAGATATGGCTATAGGATTGCTGGAAAAGTATGATATAAAGGATCAAGAGATAGAGGGGTGGCTTAAAACTCCTAATGGATGGGTGAAAATTATAAGCCATCCGGACACTGTGGACAGCAAAACTTTTGCTTTGAGGGAATACAAAACTGGTCATGTTAAGTGGAATCAGAAAAAAGCAGATAATTGGTTTCAATTAAAATTCTACGCTATGCTTATTTATTTAAAGCATGGTGTAATCCCTCCTAGTTGTTATCTTGATTGGATAGAAACATTTGCAGATGCTTCAGATGACGGAAAGATTAAACCTACCGGTCATGTTGAAACCTTTGAAGTTAAGATTGGATTAAAAGAAATTCTTGAAACAATGGCTATTACAAGTCGTGTCGCTAGGGAAATTGAGACAGAGTGGGTAGTCCACGAAAAGCCAAAAGAACAAACATTAGAAGAATGGTTAAAAAATGAGAAAACGCTGTAAGCATTGTAATAAAAGGTCAGGAATTAAGGGGAGTCTCTGTTCTATCTGCGCAAAATATTCTAAATGTATAGATTGCCAAATTATTATGGGTGAAAGAAACGCTAAACAGTATCAAGATACCAAATTATGTACTGAATGTTATGAAGATAGAGATAAAACCTAAGAAAATGCGCTGTGGAAAGTGCAAAAAGACGAGTGGAATTATAAAATTTTACCTCTTTTCAGGTGATGAAAAGGTGAAACACTACCATTCTGCTTGTTACAAATCATTAAAAGTTAATCAAAAAAAGTAATATGAAAATAATACAAAGCCCATCACCAAACTTTAGTAGCTCAAGCTATGACAAAACTGTCCTTATGATTCATAAAACATTAGGACTTATGCCTTGGACTCTTGAATGGTTGCAAAAACCCCGAGCTCAAGCTTCTTGTCAGTATATAATAACAAAAAAGGGTGTAATACATCAATTGGTTCCAGATTCAGATATGTCTTGGCACGCTGGACTTATCTATAATCCATCAGAAAGAGGTAGAAGAGTAATGCTCAAAACTAATTGGGGAAGTTATGTAAATCCTAATAAGTATTGTATTGGGATAGAAAATGAAGCTCTTATTAATGATGAACCAACAAAAGAACAACTAGAAGCTAACATTTGGTTATTCAAAAAACTAAGAGATGACAAGAAAATATTGTTTGATGGAAATGAGCAAAACTTTATAACGCATAGAGACACGTGCAGTTATAAACCCAATATGGAAATATGGAGAAATGCTATACTTAAAGGTGTATTACTGCCAGAGGAAGATGAAGATAGTGACCATGAATGTAAGAGAATTATCCTTGATAACTGGGGACAGTTCGGACTAGAAACCAAGAACGGCAAGATAATTCTATTCAAAAGATCCTAGATACACAGCAGAAAACCGTGGAAAAGAGAATAAACCACGGTTTTTTTGATTAACCACTGCCCCAGCTAGTCGTTGGTATGTTTGAAAAGTATTTATATACCTGACGATATACCCAGAAAAATATTTAGTTATTTATTTGATTTTTGATCTGCTTAAACAATAAAGTGTAAAGCAAGTTTGCTGCAACCAAGACTTCAGCAGATGCCTGTAAAAGATTAGAACCTTTTAGGAACCAATATCCTATTCCACCTACTAAAGATATGACAACGAGAGATAAAACTGCTCTCCATCCACTTGCTCCATACTTTGATTTTACAAATCCGACAATAGCTGAAACAACTGCTCCTACGATTGCTAATGTTAGTAATTCCATAATTTTATTATTTTAATTAATAATAACGACCTTTTAAGGGAATAAAACTCCGCCAGTTATCACAATCTCTCTGTCAGGTGTATGTTCATAAAACACACTATTATTTGTATTATCTTTCAGTGTTCCGGCTTTAAGTTCTGCAATAACCTTATCTATAGCTTTTAGTTTCTGTTGGTCAGTATATCTTATATCACCACTTTTGTACCTATTATACTCCTTTCCCTTGTATGCTTGATACTGGTTTTTAGCGGTTAAAACACCGGCAAAATTAAGATCCCCATGCCCCTTATACTGCGGAACGCGGTTTATTGCTGTGTTTGTGATAACCCTTGCTTCATATTCTTGTTGTTCTGGACTTCTGTTACTCACTTCTCCAAACAAAATAGGGCGTAGTTCATTTTGAATAGTTGCCTCTCTTATCCTAACATCTCTGTCCAGAACATTGATTGTTGGAGGAGCTTTGGGACCAAGAACTGGATTTTGTTTTAAATACTCCTCCCTGTTGTATTTCACAGGACCAAAATCCTTTATTCTATTCTTTATTCTACCCAATATTCTTTTGATGAAATTTTGTTTTGGATTCATATTATTCCTGTTGCTTAGATGCTTTATTGATTACTTCAACTGATATAACTCCCTCCCTAAGTGCCACTTTCGCAAACTCTATATAATCTTCAAGTGTCATTCTTGATCTTAAGTCTTTCATTATAGCTATCTTCTCTGCGTTGGATCCAGAGCTGATTAGAACCCCAACAGCCGGATCAGATGTTCCGCGTGCCAAGGTTAGTCTGAAGTTCTTTAATAGAGTATTTGCCCTGTCTTTGTCCTCTATTTTTATCTGTCTTGAACCAAAAACATCAATAAGCATTTGTTCTTGGAATGGTTTTCTTTCTTCCCTTGTGGTTGCACCGACATCAATCGCTGCCTTTACAGCTTTGTTTACTGCGTAACGATCATCTAATTGTTCTCTAGCCGCCTCTTGCCGAGGTACACCTTGAACCTGCCTCAATTGCTCCACTTCGCCATAGTTACCTACCTTGACAAACCTACCCCAAACATTACCTAGAACAGGAAAACTCATAACTTTTTCAGTTGGTCCTTTTGTCCTTGGTGGTCCAGAGTCAAATTTATAGAATAAACCACCACCCATCTGTTGCCATGTATATTTCAACATAGCCTTATTCGCATAGTTTCGCAGAAAATAGTGTTCCAAGAAACTGCTCTCGCCTCGTGGAGCATATCTGTAACTCCACTCCTGCTCTGTTAATACTGACCTATTTCTATAGCTATCATAAGGGTTGTGGCCCTGTAGATAAGTTTTTATGTCCCATGCTGTTGAGATTCCTGGGGTCATTCCAGGTACCTGTCCACCTAAGAATGACAATAACTGCGACACATCCTCTGTTACCTTAGTGTTTGATTGTGAATCAAACTTACTCAATATCTTCCAGAACACACCACCCAATATTCTTCCCATTTCGTCTTGTGGAACCCTTAGATAGACTGTCTTATTTCCCTCTGAACCTAATGGTAATATTGTATAGTTTGTTTTGTCGTATTCTGAAGCGTCATCCATCATTTCTTCTAACTCTTTACCGAACAAGCCTAGTGCTGCTATCCACATCATTACCTTTGGAAGTAAGTTAAGTTTTGCTGTTTTCCACCAATAACCAGACCGCGTTGTTGGTTGTGTTGCTACTTCATAATCACTATGGACGCCATGTATAATTGCGTTAGAGAAAAGAAACACCTCGTTACTCACAGGTTTAAGGTATCCTCCAGCAAGGAAGTCTGGAGAGCCAAGATTTTTCCGCAAATAACTTCTTTGTTCTGTTGTTAGTTCGTTTTTACCACTATTAGATATCTCGTAGTATCCTGCTATCTTAGATATAGTTTCAATGGATGATCCAAGGTTCTGAATAAACTCAAGGACAGGAAGTACTGGCTTTAGGTATACGCGAGGATCTTGTTTCTTAAAGCTCTCTATTCCCGTTTTTTGTAATATTGAGTCTATTTGTTGGACCTCATCAAGAGAACCTCCTGCTATAAGATCAGAAAATGTAACAGAAAGCACTTGTTGCTCCTCTAGTTTTTGTATAAGATCAAATGCCTCTTGTTGTCTGGCTGTTGGGTTTTTAGGAAGTCCAAAACCTCTAACCCTAGCCTCTGGAATAGATTGGATATATCTTCTAACAGCACCAGCTATTGTTAATCCGGGTGTGTTTTTCCATCCCCTGAAGAAGTCACGGAACAGGTTAAAGGCTTGGAAACCGAGGTTAAGTCCTATAAATGCTGGGCGTAGTATAAGCCGGTTCAGCATTCCTAATGGCTTCATCATCATAGTTATCGCTTTGACCTGTCCAATTGTGTCCTTTCTTATTGAAGCTGCTATCAAAGGATCTACATAATAACCATCAGATTTTCCTTTTCTCATTACCACCACCACATCTGTATTATCTTTGGGGCTTACTATCGTCCTAGTCTTGCCGGTAAAGACTGTCTTTGCTTTCCGTATCTCGTCTGGGTAATATGGCTTAAGACTGTCTATTGTGTCACGTGCGGCTTTTTTTCTTTCAATGTCTCGGACCATGGCTATAACTTTAAGAACGGAAGCATCAGCTGGGTTAGTTATGTCTTTGAACGTACCAATCTGTCCGTGTAGCTTGGCATCTATCTGTGATTCCATGTGTTCTATCACTTGGAAAGTTGTGTACTTTGGGTTCTCCATAGCACTTTTGTACTGTTCAGGGGTTATCATTCCCTCGTCAAACATCTCTTGAACCACCCTCTTTAAGAAGCTACGGAAGTCGTTAGCGCTTTTTGTTATTATAGTTCTCTGTTCCGGAGAGAGTCGTTTCATTACATCATCATACAATTCTATAGTTGCCTCTGGAGTAAGCCCACGTGGATTAGCTAAATCAGATCTGTCTCCCCCCATTACTCGTTCGTAATACAAAACTTCCCCAAACGTGTGCCATGGGATGTCTGCGTTCTCTAGGTTTAAATATGTTGATTGAACATTCTTTTCAAGTAATGCTTTAATTTTACCTCCAAGGTAATTAGATGCTTCTAGTGTGTAGATTGGATTGTCGTCTGGATTAATTACTACTCCCTTTTTCTGTAAAGCTTTTATTCTATTTATAATTGGTTGTGATGTGGTTAGTAAGAGATATTTTAAATTCGCGCTATAATTTCTTTTTGTTACCCTTTCTTCCTCAAGTTTTTTGTTCTGTAGTTCTTGGGCTTTGTACTCACCCTCCTTAAACATACCAAGAACACCAGCGCGTCTGTGTTTCACTAGCTGTTCTTTTGTTCCAGAAAGTAGCGATTGTAATTCAAAGTAAGTGTCCTTAACTTTAGGATTTGCATCAAGTGCATTGAAAAACTGTTCGTAGAAGTGTGGTGCCATCTCCTGTAAAAGTCCCGGAGAGTTAAAGAGCATGGAAACAGCTTCCGCGTATAGTTCTACCGCGCTTCTTCTATACCTAACATATGATGGTGGTGAGATGTCTGGGTTGTATGGATGCAGAACTTGTGTAACTTCAAGAAGCTCGTTACGAATAACCTTGTCGGTAACTTGTTCTTTGTCACCAAAGGTTTTCTTCAACATTCCTCTAATGTCTTTCAGTCTGTTGATTACATTTCCTCTCTTTATGGTCCCGGTTGGGATCCAATCAATAAGGTGTCCAATTTCGTGAGCCAAAGTAACACTTGCATCACGCAGGTTTCCTTGTGCAAATAACTTAGCAATAATTTTTATTTGTATTCCTTTTGGTCCATAAATAAATCTTCCTCTGGCTTTTCCGGTCTTTTTAACAATGTCTGGTACTTTACCCATCAAGTCACGCGCTAGATCAACAAGCTCTGGTATCTCTATTGGATTAATCTTTTGCTCTGGTAGTGTTCCAGGCTTCCTTTCAAATGCTGGTGTATAACCCTCTGATTCAGATGCTAGTGTTGTGCCTTTCTCATCCTTGACACGGAATGATGTTCCGGGAGCTTTGAGGTCTTGTGAAGTGATACTAATAACCTGTCCTTTGGTTAGATTTTCCTTGACTAACCCAAAAGCTGATGCTCTAAGCTTCATGTCTGTCTTAGCATCCTTAAAAGTTAAATATTCACCATCAAAGACAAAATCTACTTCACCTCCCATAGCTTTCACTGTGGTTTTGATTCCTGATTTTGTTATCAATACTGGTGGTGTTACTACTTTCTTTCCTTTTATCTTTGCTACCGGTTGGAGTTTGGCTGTGGAGTATGGTTTCTTTTCGTCCTTTATAACTTCTTTTGTTGGTTTTTCTGGCTTAATAGAGAGCTTTTTAGGCTGTCCTTTAGGAATGTCCTTTACTGCCTCCTCTAATCGTGGTTTTATCACCTCCTCTACCACCTTTGGTTTCTTTTCTATAAGTGTTGGTTTTCTACCTAACTTCACCGCCTCTGCTCCAGTCACACCAGAACCGGCAAATGGATCAAAAACCACATCCCCCTCCTCTGTGGTCATCTCAATCATCTTTTTAAGCATTTCAGCTGGCTTTTCTGTCTGGTACCCACGCGGTCTTACAAGTTTAAAGTTTAAGTCTTTTATATTAGGGTCAAACTTTCCACTTTGGTTGAACACGATTATCCCCTCCGGCTCTATGATATTACCCCTCATATTCCTCACTCTTGTAACACCATCCTTTTGTAGTTTTGTATACTCTCCACGCCCTATTGGAATGAAGTCTAGTTTCTCAAATAAGGTAGTGTAATCGTTCATAGCCGCCAAACCACTCTTTGCTTGTGAGTACATATAGATAATCGGAGTGTCCTTATCTCTTGCTATCTGTCTTATAGACTGCAATAAATCCTCAAATTGATATGCGTGAATTAGGTCGTACTTAACACCTCGGTTTCCCCCTGTTACTGCCGGTGTTTTATATGGTATATCTAAGAAAATCATATCTGCTTCAAATCCCTCCTCCGCTAGTCTTGGAATAGCCTCTAGCGCATCAGCAGTTTCAATATAAGCAATATCTTGACCATCTTTCTTTAATACATAAACACCCTTGTCCACTCTTTCAAAGGTTCCCTCTTTCTCACCAACACCAAGAATCCTCCTAATATTAGGTTCTTTAATGTTTGTTTCTTTGGCTATCTCTTTGATCCCTTTAGGTTCTTCTGAAACTGTCTTTTTAACTTGCTCTTTTTGGGTGGGTTTAGAAATCTTAATTGCATCTTTATTTAGTACAAAGTAATCATTTTTACCACCCTTACCAGTAAGAACACTAAATCCTGTCTTTGTTGGATCACCACCAGGTTCATCCCAAACACCTGTATCTTTAATATTCAGTATATCTGTTCCAGCTTTTTTAGCTTTTGTAATAAGGTCCTCAACAAATGTATTACGGTCTATATTTTTTCCAAGATAAGTTTTTGCACTCTTTAGAGAGTCTATAATTAGTATTGATGCATCTTTTTTAATTTCAGCTTCAATAGGTGACAAGTCCACTTTAGTCATAGCATCTCTCTCTATCTCATACTTCTGTCTGTCATAGTTATACCGGACTTCATCATTTGGACCAGGTTTCATTCCAAGTTTATATGTTTCAACTTTTCCACCACCAGTATAAACAAAAGCAGTTTTCCACCTAGCGGTATCTGCTGTAAAGTAAAGAATATCCTTACCAATTTTCTCTGTTCTAACACCTCCTTGTTTTCCACCAACACCATGAATAGGAGGAAGTGATGTATCAAATCCCTCTGAAAGTATCTTGTCTATATTTTCACTCTTAGTAAAGTGAGTAATCTTAATTGGTTCTTCTTTTGGTGCTGGTTTTACCACTGGTGCAGGCGTAGGAGTAGGTGTTGGTGTAACTGGTGGTTTAGGTACTACAGTAGGTTCAGGAGCAGGCGTTGGTGCAGGTTTTTCAACAGGAGTAGGGACAGCAGGTAGTGGAGCAGTTGGTGTTGTTGTTTTTTCAGCAATAACAGGCGTTGTTTCTTTTATTGGTGTCACAACCCCACCAACAATAGACATTCCAGCACCAAACAAACCTCCTCCAAACGCTGCTTCTGGTGCGCCCTCAAACAAATCTTGGTGTTCGTTATATGTTCTAGCCCACGCGTTCTGGATCACTTCTTGCGCGCCCTCTGTCCCTGCTTCCATTAAGGTATCCTTTCCTGCGGTTGTTAAGAAATGTGTAAGGTGTGTACTAAAGGTTTTCTGGACCGCTTTGCTTGCTGATGGTGTTAAAATTCTGGATGTTGAAAAAGCGTCCAAAGGAGCAGTTGTCATTCCAACTAACAAAGCTATGTTTTGAGAAAACTTTTCCTCATCTGGTGTGGGTTCTCGTCCTAACCCAGCATAGTAATCTTTACTTTGTTGGTAACTGTCACCTGTATTAAAAATGAATGATGGACCTAATGCGCCCATTATAGTAGGAATACCAAAACCCTTACCAACAACAGCAATACCAGCGATTGTCCCAAGTATTGGTAGTTGCGCGCCAATTATTTTAGCTACTTCTATTTCACCATCTTTACTAGAAATCTTTTCAAGAAATCCACGCTGATCAGTAGGGTCATATAAATCAGGTCTACTTCCGATAAAGTCCTGTATTTCTTTGTTTGCTTTATCAGCTAATAATCCCTGCTGTGCGGCACTTTTTTTAGCACCAACTTTTGAATAAAAAAGTTCATTATAGTTATGAACTATATTCCTAACTGATGGTATACCAACTTCTTTAAGTGTTGTTCCTACTGCTTCTCTGCCCTCTTTTGTCAATCCTGTTTCTGCAATATTCTTTAACACTCTGGGTGTTCCTTTTACAACATCCCAAACATTTCCAAGCCCCTCTTTAATATGGCTAGGGATCCCTGTAACTGTATTTTTCGCTATACCGCCAACCCTTTGATCGCTAAAGAAACTAGGCTTCGGTATCTCTGCCGGTGGCTCTGGTGTTGGAGCTGGGATTAGGTCGTCAAAATAACCAACAGACTTTCCCCCTTTTGGAGCATCTGTTGTTGTGCCGCCACCTGGAATTAAGTCGTCATAATATGCCATGTTTTTACCAGTTAAGTACTGACCCCTGATCAAAGTAACGATTATAAAGCGCCCCCTTTGTTGGATTATTCTCTAAGAACCTTTGTCTTACTATATTAGGATCAACCCCTTTATCTATAGCTTCTCTTGCCTTTTGTAACCATGTTACAACCTCTGCATCCTCATCTCCCTCATCTTCACTAGCAGGACCAAAGTCTTTTACAATTTGATCACCTCGTACAAGAACTCTCCTTCCATCTACTGTGGTGATTGTTTCTTTTTCGTCTTTCGGAACACTAGCAATTTTCTCGTATTCTCCTGTTTGTGGATTATATTCGTATCTTTCCTGTCCCGGTGAAAGCTCAAACGGCTTATTCTCATCTAACTTAGATTTCTCATACTCGTATCGTGCCTTACTAATTTTTCCTTTCTGTGCATCTAATGCTGCATATGCCTCCACTGTTGCCGCTTGACCACCTCTTAGGATGGCATTTTGTCGTGCTGTAAGTCCGGCTTCACCTCTAGCAAATCCAAGAGTATCACCCATTTCTAGGGCTTTCTCATAGTCTAATTGTGCTTGAGTGTCCATTTCTCCTAAACGTTTCGTTGCAGTTGTAAGTTCAGGTGATGCAGTTAGAGATTTTAAATAAGTTTCAAGGGCAGTATCTATTTTTGATGGTGTTTCTGCAGGTCCAGATATTAAATTTCCTTGAGCATCAACAACTGCTCCGGATGGAGTATTTGATTGTCCTCCATATACATCTGTTCCACCTGTGCTACCTACTTGTGGGGATGTTCCTTGTTGTTGTGCTGCAAACTCTAAAGGAGTTAAAGGATTAGGCAAATCACTTTGAGTTCGAAAATATTTCTCTATAAGTTCTGGAGATAATGCTTCTGTAACTGCCCCACCTCGTGCCACTGCATTTTGTCCAGCTAGCGGTGAGTAAGAGTAATTTCCTTGTTGTGTGTTTGCTGCATTATCAACAAATTGTGATTTTGGAGTATCAGTTGCACTTGGATCACTATTAAAATAGTAAGATTCTGGTATGTATTTTGATTGAGGTGGTGGAGGTGGTGCTACTGCATTTGCTATGTATTTTGATTGTGATCCTTTAGGCGCCCCTATTGAACCTTGGGGCAAAAGAGATTGACCACCAGGTTGAATATTTCCGAATATATCTTGAATACTTTGTCCTCTTGATTGCACTTCTGGCAAAGTAGGAAGAGTTGGAAATTGAGTTCCTCCCATAGACATAGCTCCTGGCTGTCCTAATCCTGAAAAAGGACTTGGAATCTGACTTCTATCAATTGGTTCTCTTTCTGGTACTAACCCTTTAAGTGTATCTTTAAGTATCTGGGTACGCCTTGTACCTCTTTTCCTCATTCCCGTTGCTCTCTTTTCCGTCTCTTTTCTTGAATACGCTGCAGGGTCTATTATTTGTGGTGATTGAAAATTAAATGGTGCCATATTATTTATTATTAATTACTAAAATCCAGAGGCATCTTGGCGAGGTTCATACCATAATGCACCATAAGCTAAAGAATCCGTAGATCCTATAGGTGGTACATATGCACCCTCAATACTTTCTCCCTCACTTTCAAGCATCTGTCCTATCAATCCTCCGACTAAGGTTGATAATCCTGCTTCCTGTCCTCCGTCATAAAGTTTCCAGTAAGTATTATATATTCGTGGACTTTCTGGTGCGTTCACCTGATAAAACAAAGCAAGTGTTCTATAAATTGGTGCCATATCATATGCTTCTGGTATCGGTGACATTTGTGCTACTGTAGCTGTAGCTGTAGCTCCAGACAAAGTTACCCCTTCATATGGAGCAACAAGCACAATTGATGTACCTGCTACTGGCGCTGATGCAATTTCATACCATTGTCCATCACCAGCGTCAGCTGCTCCTGTTGCTGGAGCTGTAATTCGTAAATACTTCCCAGCCATTGAAACAAGTCCTCCTGACGAAATCGTGACCGCAGTAGATCCATTTGCTATATGTGTTACAGTTACTGTATCATCATCCACGGTTAAATCAGGTACACTTTTTCTCCCTCTAACAGTAATTGTATTACTATTAGAAGCTGGTGTTGGCTCTATAAGTATTTCATTTCCTTGCACAAAATAGAATTGTGCCACATCTGATTCCCCAAGTTTTGCAGACAGTATCGCGTTCCATGCTTCCGGACTATAAATAGGTTGTGGTCTATAAATAGATGTTCCAACAGTTACATAAACATCTATAAGTTTTCTTACACCTGCAGGAATTGCATAATTCTGCTGACTTGCTACTGTTGTTATATCTGTTGTAGTTTGAAGAAACCACCACTTTCCTGACCTAATGCTACAAATAGTTTTTATGCTATCGTTCCATAGGTCTGTTAATAGGGTAGTAGTCGTAGTGTCCCCTGCTGGAACCTTAGTCATACTATTTAGTAATGCGACTGATGTTGTTAGTGATTTCATATTAATATTATGTTAATTATTAAGTAATTGTAACTGAATACCAAGTGCTTCCTACTGTGTCAAAGATGTATAACTTCTTTGTCGCTGTTGATGTATCTATAAATATCTGCTCATATAAATCTCTTGGTGTTTCAGCTACAACGTTTGCTAGGTCTGTAGTGTCATCAATTGTCTTAATAAGTCCAAAGATATTCTCTATCTGTATTTGTTTAGACAAAGAACCCTCATGTTCATGTTGGCGGATCGCTTCATCTATCATTCTTTTTACTTCTTTTTCTTCCATATTACTCTTTTGGTGTATAAAATACTGTCATACGTCTTATACCGATAACATTTGTTGATACTGCTGGACCGATGGTTACTAATAACTGAATTGATCTGGTATCTATTGTTGGTTGCGTCATTTCCCATTCATAAACATCTGAACGTGTAGTAGATAATTGATTAGCTGCTGACGTGTTTCCATGGCTATCTATAACACGTAAATTAAGAACGCCATCATTTCCACCAGGGTAAGCTTGATCAAACTCTATTAAAATACCATTAAATGTTACAGGTCTTTTAAATCTATATCTTTTACTTAAAATAGAAGCACCACCATTGATCACTTTAGCTATACTGGTTATGTCATGTATGAAGAATTTAGCAGCAGAATATCCATATGCTATTACTGTACTACTAACAAAACACAGCATACCAATACTGCCAGTAGCACCATTTGGTTTTACTACTGGATAGAATGATTTTATTCCTTCAACAGTTTCTCCATAAGCCATCACTTGTGAATTGTAATTTGTTATTAATGGTGAAACAGAAGTATCTACCCAATATAAGGTGTTATCCATCACCGTAGCCCTATGAGGATATACTAGAAAATCTGATGTTCCTTTAGCAAAGTTAAGTGTTCGTAGATACTCGATACCGGAACCTGTCCAAAAACCAAGTTTATTACCATGAAAAATGTACGTAGTATTACCAACATTCTTAAAGGAAGTAACTACCCCTGTACCTATTGGAACTACTCTTTGTGCTTTGTTTGAAAATCCATCATAAACATATATTTTAGATGTACCATTTTGTGTAGCAGAGAAATCACCACCAGTGGTTGTAGCTATAAGCATTTTACCTGATCCTTGGTCTATACCAAGTGCTGAAATAGATTCTGTTGCAGCTAATTCTAAAATAGCATTTGATACAGTCAAATCTGGATCTACACGGTGTAACCTGTTTTTATCTCCTATATACAAATTAGTCTCATAAATTAACAAAGGCCTCCATGCAGTAGTGGTTAATAAATCTAAAGTACCACCGGTTTGACCTAATGTAATTGTCCACCAATTTTCCAAAAGACCAGTTGTTTTATCCCATAAAGATAAATCTGTATCAGAAATTTTATTACTCAATACAATATCAGTTAAAAAGGGAACCATGTCCGTTACTCCTTGTTGAAATATATCAGAGCTTGCTGTTTCTTGTAAGGTTAAAACTGTTCCATTATATGAGTAAAGTGTTGAATCTTCAGCGCAAAAATATCTATCAACACCACTTGCTAGGACTGTTTCTTCGCACGAAGCAATCATTTCATCTGTTAGGTTTGTACTCTTATCAGTTTCAGCTCCAGGAGCGTAAAGAACACCTGGAACAGCTGTAATATTCATTTGGGTTGATTCATTTGTAAGACCACCATCTAACATATTGGCACCAGAAGTAACTCCTCTTAAAAAGTCCATTCCGTCTATTTCAAATGATTTTTTTCCTATCATATTACTTTTTATGCTTTTCTGCTAAAACTTTTATCTCTATCGTCAATTTACCTATAGCATCTGTCATTTTAATATTAGAATCAGTAAACCTTGTTGCTATTCTTTCTAGGTGTCCATTTTTTCTTTCGTAAAACTCCATCATTAGAGCTTGTTGAGATTCTTGATGTTCCAGTAACGCTTCTTCTCTTCTCGCATTAGAAGATATTGTATATTTAATAAGAGCAAAAAAACCTCCTAAAATTGCTACGCCACCTATTATTATTTCTATTAGAAGTTCTGATTCCATAATATTTTATGTTACGGTGTCAATTGACTTTACATTTGCAATTGCAACACTATTAATGGTTTTAATATTAGCTTTAGATACTGTGTCTAAAGTTTTTAAGTTTGCAGGTCCTACTATTGTTTCTTCATAGGGAAGTCCTTTTCCATCATTGTACAATTCAGTTACTTCGCTTGAAGTTAATTCTCTCTCCCATATACCAAAGAATTTCATAAGACCATCAAGTCCTTCTCCACCTGTCTGCGACATTACAAAGGCAGTAGAACTTGCTCCTATTGCTGATGCGGCAGTAGTATTTTGTGTACTATCTGCAAGACTACCATTTTTATAAAACTTAGTATCAGGACCACCAGTTGGGTCACAAGTTACAACCCAATGGGCTAAAGATGTCCCTGCGGCACTATCAGTATATGCTTCACTTTTAGCATTGTTGTCCTCAATCATTATCTTGAGTGGTCCTGAACCACCAAGTTCAAAAACATAACCATTAGTTCCATCATTCTTTTTTGCGACTAATTGTGAAGCATTATCATCAAAATCTGCCCAGAAAGAAATGGAAATATCTCCTGTGATATTAAGATTGGCTTTGTCGCCATCAGTACCTAACCACTCATCATTTGACCTCACAAAATCAGCACCAACCCCATTTCCAACACCAGTCATAGCTCCACTACCTACACTATTATTATCTTCAAGTTCATAATCATTAGTATAAGAATCTTCTCTATTTCCACCCGCTTCTTCCATATCCCAATAAGAGATAAGGCTATTTTTTAATGTTGAACTTGTCTTAATATCTGCCATATTCTTAAATGATTATAGTTTTTATGCTATTCTAATGTTATATGGTCTGAACTAGGGTTGAAGTAAATCACGTCTGCTGATACCGCAAATCCCACTACTCTTACAACTGCGTCTGTTGCTGTAGGTTTTGTTGCTGTAATTGCACCTGCTGTAGCGTCATCAACGTACAAAGTTGCGCCTACAGTCCAATTCCAACTATCATCTCTAACAAAGCTCCCGGCTAGAGCTACTTTCATAACTTGTCCATCAGTCTTGGTCTCTAATGACAGGGCTAACATAACTGTACCTGCAGTTCCTACCACATCTGCATCTGATTTCCACCATTCGCCATCTGACTTGAAATAAAGCAAATCCATAACTGTAATGTTTTCTCCTGCGGCAAAAGTACTTGTTACTGGACCTGTTGCTGTGTGGTCTGCATCTGGTGTTGCATCTAATGCTATCTGTCCTGCACTTACTGTTCCTGTAGTAGTTATGCTAGAAGCACCATTATCAATACTTCCAAAGTTTGAAGTAATAGACCCAGAATCAAGTGCGCCAACAGTTGTAAGTGAAGAAGTAACAATATTTGCTCCAAGGGTTGTTGCATTAAGAACTGAAACATTATTGATTTGAAAATCATTTCCTGTTACTAAATCAATTCCATCAGCATCTATTGTAGAACCATCAGTTACTGTAATGCTTGTTGTAAATGTTGGTGAAGTTCCAAAAACAAGAACACCAGTACCTGTTTCATTTGAAATAACACCTCTAAGTTCGGCTGATGTTGTAGAAGCAAATTGGTCTAAACCATTTGAGGTTAAAGCATCTCCTGCCCCTTTTGCATCTAATTGAGTTTGAACTGCAGAAGATAGCCCTTTAACATAAGTAAGCTCTGTAAGCGAAGGATAAGTTGCTACCGCTGCAGAAGAAATAAATCCACTAGCATCTGAAATAACAATCTCACTAGCTGTAAGAGCCGCTAATTTATTTACAGCAATTGCTGCTGATGCTTTAATACTAGCATTAGCAATATTCGTGATACTGTTACCAGTACCATCCTGATCAATACTTTTATTTGTAAGTGTGTCAGTTGTAGCTTTACCTATAAGAGTATCTGTAGCTGCCGGAAGTGTAAGTGTTGTACTTCCAGCTTCTGCTGTAGCTGCTACTGCTGTTGTTCCTGATGTAGCACCACTAAAAGTTACACCCTCTGTTCCGGCAATTACACCAGTAGTATCTGCTATTGTAACAACACTATTTTGAATAAGTTTCCCAGTAGTAGTATCAAATCTCGCTATAGCATTATTTGTAGCAGAACTTGGTCCTACCACATCTCCTGATCCACTAGCACTATTTGTTAGCAATCGTCCAGTTGCTGAATCTACTGTAAAAGGTAAGGTAACAGTAGAATCTGCACTTGATATTCCAAGGGCTACTGTTACATGATTACCATCTCTAATTGCATCTGTCATAATAATATTTTAACTTGTACCTACTAATATTCCTCCTGTTGAAGGATTTGCAAAAACTGGTATTGGATTTCCACTCACAGAATCAACCGCCATCAAAGTAGCTCTATGATTTTCATCTCTTGCTGCATTCATAGCAGCTGTTGAAACTGTATTTACTCTATCAATATTTATACCACTATTAGAAGAATTAATTACTATAGGAACTAAAGTAGTTCCATCAACATATGATAATCCAAGTAATACTGGTATGTGATTGTTATCTCTAATTGCGTCTGTCATATTATGCGGCTACTATTTTACCTGTTGAATTTAATGGTCGCCAAATAGCATAGTAAGTAATTACTCCTGCTGTAATATTAGCTGTAGCAACAGTTTGAATAATATCTTGTCCTGATGGAATGATAAAAGCACTTGGTAATGTTTCTACTAAAGCTGGAGTTGCATCTTTCCATACTTCATCTGCATCAATATTTGTGGCTGTTGTTTGAGCAAGTAATAAAGCTGTTCCTGACGATACTCCTACCTCAACAGTTGCACTTGCTCCAGTTAAAAGAGTTGTGCATACTCCAAAAACATGTACTAAAACATCCCCAGTTACTGTGAATAGAGTTGCTGGATTTCCACTTCCATTATAATCACCTGGGTCATTTTCAGTAGCACCATCAAATGTCATAGTTTTAGTTACAACAAGTCCATCCATTGTGATTGGAACATTATTTGCGTCTCTTATAAATGCTTCTGATACTTTTGTCATATTATTTTTGTTTAGCTTTTAATTCAGTAAAACCATCTTTTAATAATTTTTGTCTATCTTTCAAAAGTCTAAATCCATCTCTAATTTCTTTTCTGTCTCTATTTAATTGTTTCTTATCTTCTCGTATATGAATCTGGTCTAATTTAATCCTTTTTCGTAATTCGTTAAAAGATTTAAAATGTTCTTTAACATCATTATCCGCTTCTTTCATCTTTTCATTAAAGTCCTTAAAGAGAGTTGTAATGGTAGAAGCAATTTTATTTAATTCATTGGCATATGCCTGTAACTCCTGATTATATCCAGAGAGTTCTTTATGATTTGTGTTAATTTCTTCTAACACATCACAACTCTCTTTAAAAACTTTAAATACTCTTTCTTCAGCCTCAACCTCCCGGGTAATCATGTACGCTTCAGTTGTTTCTTTTAATTTTTTAAGTGTTGCACGACCATTAGAAAGATTAGTTTGCATATCAACAAGTTCTTTCATGGTGTCAAACTTTTCTTGATCTAATATTTTTGTTTCCATAAGCCGAGTGTGATTTTGACATCACGCATCTTCGTTATGCTACTCATAAATAACTCGGCTGCCTATCTACTGTACTGTCAAAAGTTCGGTAAGTTTAGCCTTACCCAATCGTGCATCAAAAGAAATTCCTTTTTCTTTTAATGCTGCGATAACTTCTGCTTTGTCTTGATAGACAATTGCCGAATTGGTTTCGTCCACCGGCACAATTCCAGACGTATCTGTGTTTCCATCAGATTCTCCTTCATCTGGATTAGCGACTACCTTATTAAGTTCTTCCACTCTTTTGATCATTCTATCTGCCTCTGAAAGAGATTCTTGAGGTTCCTCCTCATAAACTTCAGTCATAATCTCTAACTTCAGTTTCTCAATAATAGAATCATCCCAAAGTGGACGATCTGACCCCCTTCCGTCTATTTCTTTTGAATTACGGAGAGGAGCTTTTTTAATCATTATTTGCCTAGCAAGGTGCATAGCAAGATGATTACCCACAGTAAGTGGGACTAATAAAGAACCACCTGCAGGCACGAAGAAGTCACGTCCATTAAAACGTGCGCCTAACTTACCGGTGAAATCAAAGTCCGTGATATTTGTTATCCGAACTATTTTATAATCACTCTCATTCATGTTATTGAACATTAATGAATTAATAATCCTTTTAGCTTCGCCTTTCCAAAAGGGCAGTTAAATACTGCACCCTACTCCCAATTGAAATTAGGAGTAGAAGCAGGATTCAACCTACCGGATGAATACTCTACATAATGCGTTTTGATCAACACCTGCATTTGCTACTAGACAAATACCAAGATTCTGCTCATCAAATGGACCTTTTGCCGTTGTTGCTTTAACGACTTGTCCAGTTGTGTCATCACCTGTAACGAATCCTTTTCCAACAACAAGCACTTCACCAGCTGCTACCGCACCATCACCTTCTGTAAGCAACCATCCATAAGAAGAAGCTGCAATAGCGACTTGTGCAACACCAACCGCACTCTGAACTTTAGATGTAATAGCTGATTTATCAACTTCAGCCATTGTACGAAGTGTAATATCAGAATCAGCTACAGAAAGAGCTGTTGCTAATGCTGTTTCTGGATAAAGTTCCAGTGTATCTGTGGTGTTAGTCTTAACTTTGAAAGTTTGACCAACACCAGTTCCATCATCTACAACACCAATTGCATCCGCAAATTGTCCAACAGTCCATCCAGCCGAAGCCTTAGTAATGTAAACAATTCGTGAAAGTGCATCTGTGCTTGAAGAACAAGTATCAACTGCTGTAACAGCATCTGGTACTGCAACTGATCCTAATGCTAAAGCAGTATTCGCCTTAACATATACCCATTCACGTCCATCAGGAGTAGAAGATCTTTGCCCAATCGCAACTTGAGGTGAAGTCTCTGTTCCATAAACGTCTTGAAATGTTATTTGGTTCATAAATTTATTTTCAGCCTTTGGTTCTTAACCTCCGGCTATTCTGGGTAAACACCCATTAGTTAATAACTACTAAGCAGGATATATTTTTTCTTGTGAAGTTTCTTCTTCACTAGAATCTTCTGGTCCTACTTCTTCTTCAGAAGATTCTTCTACTGCTTCTTCAGTAACTTCTTCTACTGTGTCGGCAATTGTTTCATTTTTACTCATAGCGATATAAGATTAAATAGATTTGTAAATTCTATTGAGAAGCCCAAATACCTGATTGAGCTACTGTATACCACTGACTAACACCATCCGAAACTAATGTAATATAGTCCCCAAGAACATTAGACGCTGCAGTATTTTTGATACCTGTTCCTCCAGCCGGAGCTACAACAGCACCATCATCATTTGTTGCTTTTGCTTGAATAGTATCTGTTCCATCTGGATCAATTAGTATTTCTCCACTCGCACTTCCACACTTAAACGTGTAGAACAATCCTGAAGTTGAAGCTGCAGGAAGAACAAATGTTTGAGTAGATGATGCTTTTGTAGCAATCATTACTAAACCAGATTCTGCCGCAGTTAAAGTATCTCCACTTCCTGTTAGCTGAATTTCAGCTGTGTGCCTAAGACCAGTAACGGCTCCAGACAAATTCAATGCACCTGATAAGGTAACTGTTTCTGCTGAATTAAGACCGTTATATTTTACAACTGGTACATAATCTTCTATGTAAGTTGATGTACTCATTTTATTTTTTAATTAAACCTTCTCGGATCAAGTCCGGTAAAAGGAATGAATAATCTTTAAGTCAATCCTACCATTTGTCCCTGTAGGCGAGGGTTCTCTGAAATGAAATTTCCAGCATAGACAAGATGACCTATTTCAGCCAACTGATCTACAGGACTCATCATATCTCGGAAGTTAAATCCACGTGTTGATGGGATTCGTCCAGGTACTCCTAGAGGAACACCATCATTACTTTTCTTGAAATTAACTTGCTTTAGACCGGAAATATTAATTCCCTTAAATCCAAAGTAATTTGTGTTAATAAGGAACATCTTTCCTGATGGAATTTGCTCATCTTTAACAACTGGTGTTCCTCGGAAAAACAACACATCAAATCCTGCCTGTCCTGCCATAGCAGCAGTTGTAGGCACCATTCCAAATGCGTTCATCTTTGGATAACCATTTTGTGTATACCCAGCCCTTACAGTTGGTTGCAACAAAGACTCATATGTAGACCACAAAGTCTTTGTAGTAGCAATAATATCAGGACTATCATTACCAATTGAAACTGAGTCATAAGCCGTAGCCATCTTAGCAAGTGTCAAAGCACCAGCAGATGCTAGATAATAGCCTTTTAGGGTTGTGTAAGTTGTTCGTGACAGAGTTCCATATGTACCAAAATTAGTACCATCATCTGCCGCGTTGTAGATTGAATCCCAAGAATTACCTGATCCTGTTCCAGTCCACAAATTAGTAGCCATGACTTGCATCAATGACTGTGCTTGTGAATCAAACTCTGCTTCTAAGAGATCAATTACTTGTTCATCTCCTTGATTTAAAGTTTGTTCAATATTTGCAATAACAACTGGCTTATAAGCCATTTTTGGTCTAAAAGTCATAGTTGTTCTTACATTCTGACGATCTGTATCAAGTTTATCCGCAATTCCGGTGTTTCCACCATTTGTTGAATCTTGATACTTAACAATAACGTCATAGGAAACACCTGACTTCCAAGGTTTTGCATTTTGCAAAAGTTTCATAAGAACAGGTGAACCATTAGAAACTGTATCGTAACATTTAGGTACAATATAGCTTCGAGTAACACTTGTTACTGCTTCACTAAATGTCATATTATTTTAGAGTTATTTTTTACTCTTTAGATGAGAAAGATATTCAGCTGCACCATCAAACCTAGACATTTCCGTTGGGTCATAACCAGAATCATCTGGTAATTCTCCACCAGAGCCAGTTGAAATTGGATCAACTTCACGCGTCTTGAGATTTTTGACTGTTCGTTGTTCTACATCAACTGCAGTTTTTTTCATGTCAGACATATTTGTATATGCCGTTTTCAAGTTATTAAATCCGTATTTATTTGCGTGTTGAAATAATGCGTTTTCGTCTAATTTTGGATCTAATGTTTTTATATTAGCCAATTCTATTTCAACTGCTTTTTGTATACCAGCTACTCTTTCTTGCTCTATTCTCGTAGAGTTCTGTATTTCAGCAAGTGCTTCAGTTTTTGCTAATTCAATTACTTCAGCATAATTCTCTGGGACATAATCGTCCTTTTTCCATTCTGGTTCATCTTCAGAGATGCTTTTAAGTTCCTTTTCACGTTCAATATCAGCTAATGCTTGTGATTTTCGCGTAAATTCTGGAAGGAAATTATCTTTCCATTCCTTTTGAAGTTCGTCTGCTGTTACTTGTCTCCCATCAGGAGTTTCGTAAAGCATAGGTTCTTCTGGAGTAGTTTCAGGTGTAGGATCCGCCTCAACTTTCTCCTCTTTTGGTTCTTCTGGGGTTGGTGTTGTTTCCGAAGTTGTCTCCGGAGTTTCTTCACTCCCTGTAAGTTCCATATTACTTTCTGGTATTTCTGTCATGTTTTTGATTGCCATCATCTTAACTTGCCCTTGCGGGTGAAAAAATGTCGCTTGATCTAAATTATTTTAATAATACACTATTTTCTTCTACGATACATTGATTGTGCAACTGCATAAGCTTGTCCTTTTTTTGGCTTTTTACCTCTAATTCCTTCTTTATGAATTTTCTTGATTTTAGCTCTTATCCATTTTTCTTTTTCTGTTGTCATTCTTCTAATTTTTCTTTTCGTCTTTGACGACTATTTGAAAATTCTCTTTCTTCTTTTTTTTCGTTATTTTTCTGGACTTCCTCTGCTACTAATATTTCTGGATTAAGTTCTATACCAGCTTTTGCTGCTAATTGAACTTTACCATCAGGAGGAAGATCCATATAAGCAAGACTTAATTTAATTGGATCCTCTTCAACTTCTGGAACAATTTGTGCCATTTCTTCCTGTGGAATACCAACTGCATACGGTCTGTTCAAATCAAAGATAACTCTATTTTTCGCTTTTTCAGCGGGTGAATCATATCCAGCAGTTTCAAAGTAATCAACCGGTGAGAGAAGTCCTTTCTCTACATCCCCTTGTGCCTGCTCAAACTTAAATTGTCTATCTTCAGGAAGTGTTTTACCACTAATAACTCTAACTTCTGTTCCGTCTTGAAAGTCATCTTGAATCAAAGTAAGTATTTCAATTGAAGCAGTTTTACCAAGTGATTTTGCGTAGTGATGTTCAGTGTATCTAACTTTTGCTAATTGATAAAACCAATTAAATAATTCATAGTTTACATAATCTATTACTTGCACAAGTTCATTAAGTCGTAAAAATGATTGGTCAATAAGAGCAAGTCGCCCACCTTTTGTTTCTTGTCCTTCCCTAATTCCTTTAAATGCAGATGAAGCTGCCATAATGTCATCAATTTCTCTCCGTGAATCACGCATATTCTCAACAACAAAAGCAGGAAGTGCTGGACCAGTTTCTCTCTGGACTCCTTGAACAGCTCCCTTACCCCAGATTAATCCCTCTGTTTCAAATCGCATACGTTGAGCATCTGCTTTATCCATAACAGTAGAATCAACTTTGATAATTCCATTTACCAATTTTGAGTTTTGTGTAATATCTCTTTTGGTTTCATCAATATTCTCTTGAAGTGGTGCAGATTGAGTAATCATATCTGTCTGTCCAATTGGAGAATTTTCATTATTAAATAATGTAGCGAAAATATATGGCTTTCTTGGTCTATCAAAATGATTAAAATAATAAGCACTTAATTCTATTGGTCCTTCTATATTTTCAAAAGTTAAAATTTCTTTACCTTCATCTTTTGCTTTCTGATAAGCTAATCTTTCAGGTTGTGATCTTCTTGCTCCCTCAAGTAAATTTCTTCGTGCTTTTCCTTCAGCGTCTTTTAATTGTTCTTCTTCCTCTCTTGTTACCATCAAACCATCCCAATCCCAATACGGATTTCGTATTCTTCCAAGAATAAGATTATCCATTTTAAAGATTACATAATCCCAACACCAAGCTTCTAAATATTTTACTTCTTTGTTATCTACCAAAACATCAGCTTCATTTGTGTAACCATACTTTTTTAAAATCTCATTCTTTTTCATCGGAAATCTTTTTATAACCGCAGATAAATTATCTGTAATTTCCTCAATTGCAAATTCTGAATCATCTTCTTTTGTTGCAGTTTTTGAAAATCTAACTTTTCGTGGATCAATTACTTTTGCATCAAAATCATTTATCTTTGTATTCCAAAAAGGTTTGAGGACTATTAATCTTCCAAAATATAAATTACGCAATCCTTTACGGATTATTTCTTTAGTATTTCTTTCAACATATTTAATTTGAAAATATTTTTCTTGTCTTACTGAAAGAGCTTTACTTTCTGGTGTATCACGACCATTTAAAATATTTGGTCTTGGTGGATTCGCAATTAAGGCATTAATAACTGTTTCTTGATTTACAAAAACCCGATTAGCTCGGACTTTACTTTTTTTCCGAGGGATATTGGAAAGATAATCCGGCTCGTTTTTATAAATTTTTAAATTGATATTATATGTTTTCTCAACAATATTCCAAATTGTTTCAGAGGATTTCCATCTGTTATCTACTAAATTACATAATTGATTATTACTAAGTTCAGAGATTTTTTTCATGCGTTTATTTTAACACACAAACTAAACAAAAATACAAGTGGATAAGTAAAATTAAATATCTGGGTGATCCCAATCATTATTTTTTGCTAATATCTCTCCGAGATCCCCCATCACATTATCATTACCAATTAAGATTTTAGAATCTGTGCCACGTAAAGTTTCTGGTATATATTTACCAATACCAAAATTTCCTAATGTAGCAAGATAATAATATAAAGTTGCAAAAACATAATGATCTTCCCCAGTAGTAGAATCCCATTGATAACTCTCAATACCCCTATTATCAACAATCTTAATTCTTCTTAAAGTTTCCCAGTGTTTAAGATAATTCTTTATCTCACTATCAGAAGAAACTCCAAAAAGCAGTTTTGCATTAAGGATTTCGTCAATTAATTGGTCTAATATCCTATTCCTATTGCTATAAATAACCCCATCTTTATTCCCCTCACCCCACCAGACTATAGTTTTAGGGTTATTTTTATTCTCTTGAAAGAAACTCATTAGTGCATTACGGTAGTTTTCCACATAATATTTAGACATTGTATTATCCGGTAATGCGTCAATTACTAACTTAGGTTTATACATTTTCATCATATCATCCAAATCAGCCCATTTTGTAAATCTCCCTATTTTTATTGGTCCTTTCTCACTACCAAGAACATAATGTTTGATATTTCCAACATCTACCCCTAAGAACCACTTACCAGTTTCTAAATTCTTAGGTGTCCAGTTATCCAAAATAGTAGACCTATTTACACGAATATCTCCTGGAGAATATGTTTCTCCTAATACAAAGTTATAAAAATATTCTTGATCCCCCTCACTATCCTTGATTATTTCATCTGCAGTTACCCAAGGTGCTATTAGCAGTGAAATATGATACCCAGATATTTTAGCTTTAGGATTTTGAGCTACCCATCTTCCCATCCTCCTATCAGATTTATATAGTTTCGTCTTGCACTCTTTACACTGAAATTCCCTTTTTTCTATATTAATATTCTCTGGAAATGTCATAATTTGCTCCTGTTTACATTCAGGATTATGACAAGTAATCATCCACTCCTTTTTATCAGATTTATGCCAATTAATATCAATAGCATCTTTTTCAGTTGTAGGATTAGAAAATAGCCAGCGTCCTTTAAACTTACTGGCTTTAGTACGAGACTTCATGGTGTCTATTACAGACTGGTCAGAACGTGATGCTTCATCATGGATAAGTAAATCTGCAGTTGTCATAATAGCTGCAGTCTTTGATACAGTTCCTTTGAAGAACATAAAACGCCCATTAAACTCTTTACGTTCAATATTATCAGTATTTATCCCTTGAAATATCTGTGGATTTTGTGCCAATATCTTGTTTGTTTTAGAAGATACGAACTCGGAAACATCAGAATCAGTTGGAAAGGTATACATTATATTCCATCCAAACTTAATAATGGCAAAAAGTGCCTTTAAATTAAAAGTAACAGAACCTCCTATCTGCGCACATTTTTTAATAACAATCTCTTGAGACCAATCAGTAAGTATATCAATAAGAAAAAGCCGGTCTCCAAAGTCCAGCATATCTCCCTTTTCCGAGACTATATTATTCTTAAAAATCCACGCAAGAATTGATAAATCATCCGGTTTAATTGTTGGTTTCTTTTCCGACATGGTTTTTTAATTTCGCATATTTATCAGGGTATAATACTTTAAATCGCGGATCATCAGGGGTAATAAAAGCATCAATTAAATCATATCGTTGCCGTTGTAAAAATGGCGACATTACATAGTAGGGGTCACTAGATTTATCAGTAATCCTTCTAATCATCTTATGACCATTCGGACAAGTCCCAATATACCAAGCAGTAGGTACCCATTTGCGGATAGTACACACCTGCCTATAACCAGTTCCGGAACAATCCTTTTTACAAACAAGGCAATAAAAATCAGTAAGAGTATGACGTGGTGCAGAAAATATTTCTATTAACCTATCTTTGAAAGGTTGTTCCTTAGCTTCTTTCTTTAATCTTTTAATTCTTGCTTTTTCAAAACGATCTTTTAGTTTTTGTATTATCCCTTTCTTATTCATGCACAGCAATAATTAATTCTTCACTAATTATAAGTAATTTTTCATTATTTAGTGTTACCTCATCAATACCAAATGGTGCAAATACCACCCTATCCTTTACCTTAATCGCTTTTACATCAGGTCCTTTTTTAAGAACCTTACCGGTCATAATACTTGTTGCCGCTTCTAATTCTTTTCCTTTCTTCTTTTCCTCTACTTTAACAAGTAATCTATTAGTTGTTGGTTTCATAAATTAAATATTTTTCTTTTAAACTCTTTCCATCCTCTTTCCTCATTTTCCATATGTTCCTCATATTCCCCATCTGTACCTTCAGAAAGAAAAACCGCCTTACCATCACCTAATGGCTCATTCTTCTGTTGGCTCTTTAAATTCTGTATCTCTAATTCCATCTCCTTCAGAGAGAGATGATTCTCCTCTTTGAATATCCCTTTTATTTTTTCTAGCAACTTCATCATATAAAGATTTTCTTATGCCCTCCTCAAAATTTTTCATTTGATCTCGGACTTCTGGCTTATAAAATAGGTTATACATCACCGTACTTGGTGGTGGTGCATCCTTTTCCTTAAATGATCCGCGCAACCTATACGCTAACTCTAACCCTTTGGTTACAGCTAAAGTATTCGGACCAATATCCTCATAACTTACCTTCCCATCAGCGTCTACCACCTTACGTGTATCGCGTTTGTCTAATATTTCCTTATGCCTAAGTGCTAGATGCTCCTCCGGCATCTTCTCGTCCATCAAAGCTTGCCACGATTTGCTTTTAGTCAAAACATTTACACGACCCGCTAAACTTTCTGAATAAACCCCTGTTTTACGGATAGCTTTACCAAGATTTCTAAAGCCATTATCTTTATAATTCTCAAATATAGCCCTATGAGAAAGTAAAATTTTTGTAGTAATTCTTTTTCGAGGACCTTTAGCTGGAAAATTCTTAGTTTTACTGATTGTTGCAACTGAAACAGGTCCAGAATTTTCTGAAAAATTTTTTTCAGATTTTACCGTAATAATTGGCTTATTTTTTAACTTCTTCTGTTTCTTTTTTTTCGGCATAATTAGTTTGATCAACAACAACTACCTTTGTTTTAATTAAACCATCTATGATTAATGCTTCAGATGCAATTCTAAAGTCGTGTTCATCAAGCAACTTTTGAAGTTCTTTATTAAAGACATCAATCCTCTTTTGTAGTTCTTCCATATAGATATATAAAAATAAAAAAAAATAATAATAAATAATAAGTATGTATGTATCAACCAACATTATCATTATACATTGTTGATAGTATTTGTCTAAAAAAATAAGTGGATAACATTTTTGATGCGCGGTTAGAGGTATGAGGATATATATTTGTATGGAGGTAGGGTGGGTTTATGGCGTACCCCCTCCCAGTTTTTCGGCATAATTAGTTTTCTTTAAATTTAAGAAAATGGCCTGTTGTCTTTTTTATTCCACGCTACACGCCACACGCTATCTCGGGCCACGCCACACGCCACACGCTACACGCTACACGCTACACGCCACACGCCACACGCTACACGCTATCTCGGGCCACGCCACACGCCCAGAATTGAGCCACACGGCAAAAAAAAGCAAAAGAGGTATAAATGTATGACTTCTTTTTAGAGTA
>Ga0208433_1000158_pt1 | contig 39066 bp, 51 predicted proteins | sample 3_EtaG_FD_184075 | JGI IMG/M metagenome (GOLD analysis project Ga0208433, IMG submission 184075) | Marine viral communities from the Subarctic Pacific Ocean - 3_ETSP_OMZ_AT15126 metaG (SPAdes) (version 2) | ecosystem: Environmental > Aquatic > Marine > Oceanic | place: Pacific Ocean | collected...
ATCAATTGTATTTGTAGAATTAGACCCAGGAGATGGAGAGAAAGTCAAGTTAAAAGCCAGAGAGTTAATTGTTACATTTATTGAAGAATAAAAGTTAGATAATGAGTAAAATAAACGGTAAAAAAGCAGAAGATTGGATTGAAGAAAATCATCCAGAGAATGGAATATTCAGAGTTTATTGGAAAGATCCGGTGCCCCGTGAAACTCGCAACAGTGGAGGATATACAACCTATGATGGTGGAGCAACTTTTGATCCAGAAGAAGGTGAAGGATTGAGGTATGAGTGGTATTATGAAAAAGGACACCGAGCAGACGGTCTCTCTAGAAGTTGGTGGCCCAATGGTAATTTAAAACAAACAGTAACTTGGCAAAACGGGAAAAGATATGGATGGTGGACTCAATGGTATGAGAATGGGCAGAAGAAGTGGGCAGGTCCTCGTTTTGATGGCCAATATGAACCCGATTGATCTCCGGAATGAAGAATGAAATTTTTTACTATTATTAAAGAACATTCTGAAAGGCTTCCAAATAAAAACTTTTTAGACTTGGGTGGCCTTCCAATTTATAAACACCTTTTGTATGAATTAAGAGGGAAGGAAGTATATTTGGATACGGATAGTAAGAAAGTAATTAAAGAGTGTCACGAAGATAAAAATTTACATCACGTAATAGCTTACAAAAGAAGAAAGAAATTTATAGATTTGGAAAATAGTGGAGAATTCGGAGTAAGTCCTGCATTACTAATGATAGAAAATTTTTTGAATAAATATGTTGAAGATGATGATGAAATAATAATAACACCGCACGTAACGTCTCCATTTATAAAGATGAAAACAATTAAGAAAGCAGTTAAAAAGTTAGGGGATAAATTTGACAGTGTTTGTTCTGTTACTATGCATAAAGAATTTGCTTGGTTAAAATATGCGAATAGTAAATATTCCGCCATTAATTTTAATCCAGGTGTAGTAGAAAAGACACAAAATTTGCCTCCAATTATAATGGGAAATGGGGCTTTTTTTATATTCACGAAGAGGACATTTATAAAATACAATAATAGATTAGGAAAGAACCCGTATTATTTTGTTTTATCTATGCCAGAAAGTATAGAAATAGATTATCAAGAAGATTATGAACTAGCACAAAAATATAGTTAGGGGAATATTATGAAAGAAATTCAAATAATTGATGTAACATTAAGAGACGGTGGACATATGGTAGATTTTGATTGGCCTATGGAATTCGCTCAAGAGTATTATAGTTTAATGACAAGACTACGGGGAGTAGAATTAGTAGAATTGGGTTATTGGAAACAGACCGAAAAAAGTGAAAACCCATTTTATAATTTGAACCAAGATGTAGTAGAAGAAGTTACAGGAGGAAGGGGCAGAAGAAATGTATCTGTAATGGTAGATTATCATTATTGTAGCCATGAATTAGATGATTATCCTACAAATTTACAGAGAGAAATAGGTTTGATACGATTGACTTGTAGGAAAGACCATTTGGATGATGGATTAGAGTTTGCTTCTGAACTTAAAAAATATACTAAACTTCCTGTTTCATTTAATATTTTTAATATAAGTAACTATAATAAAAGAGAATTTACTCGTGTGTGTAGAAAAGTTATAAAACATAATTTTGATTATATCTATACCGCCGATACTCACGGCAATTTAGACTTTACGGTAACTTTGGCAAAATTCTTTTTGAATTGGGAAAAATTAAAGACCGCCGGTAAAAAGGTTGGGATGCATCTCCATAATCATACAGGTAAAGCTTATTTTAATTATGGAATTTGTCAATACAATCCTTTCATTGATTCTGTAGATACTTCTATTAGAGGGATGGGAAAGGGAGCTGGAAATCTTCAATTAGAGCATGTCTTGCCAGATAAAGATGCATTTAAAGTTTTAGAATTTATTCACAAACACAAAGATATGTTTGAGAAGCCGTTTAATCCATACTGTACTGTTACAGGTAGATTTAGTATTACTGACAATTATGCAAAACAAGCAGTTCAACTTGGAGTGTCATTAGGAGATTTTATAGAGTTTTGTAGAACTGTAAAGAAAATAGAGAAGGATTCTTTTAACAATCAATTACTAATAGATTGGAAGGATAAATATTTAATATGAAGAATGCATTAATTACAGGAATAAGTGCTGGGTTAGGAAAGGCACTTGCTGAAACATATAAAGAATTTGGATATGAAGTATATGGTTTAAGTAGAAGAAAAGTTGAAGGGTATAAACATATTGAATGTGATCTTATATGGAAACATCAAATTCCTGAAAAATTACGACAGGTGTTAACGGATGTAAGTGAAATTGATGTGGTTATTTTTAACGCTGGTGTTCTCGGTCAAATTGAATTTTCAAATAAAGTAGTTTTACCCGAACTAGAAAGAGTACTTGATATTAATACATTATCTAATAAAATGATACTTGATTATTTAATTAATAAAAAAGTTAAAGTAGAACAAGTAGTAGCAATATCTTCTGGAGCGTCAATTAGTACTTATCCTGGATGGGGAGCTTATTCTATTTCTAAGGCAGCACTTAATATGATGATGAAAGTTTATGCAGTAGAAAATCCCAAAACACATTTTTTATCACTTTCTCCAGGACCAGTAAATACTTCAATGCAGGATTTTATATGTGAAGAGATAGATGGAGAGAAATTTGAATGGAAGGAGAAGTTTGTTGAGTTAAGAGAAAATGCTGGTGCCCCTTCTCCAGAGAATACTGCAGATAAAATTTATGGATTATTACCACGATTAAAGGACGAACTTGAAAGTGGTAGTTTTGTAGATATAAGGAAGTTATAATATTTGAAAGAAGTTACAATCAATTATCTTGGCCACGACAGATCTCATTATTTTAATACTATATTTGGCCAACTCGTTAATATCAAACCAGAAAATAAAGAATTGATTGAAGTCAATATATTTGTTTCATATGAAGTCAATCCACTTATCAACTTAAATTTATTATTAGACAATGGAATTGATGCTCAAATTATTTATGATCCAGTACAAGGTAGACACTATATGTCTAAAGTGGAAAGGGCAGTAGAAATATCAAAAGAGTATAGTGTTTCATTAGATGAAGATGTTTTTATAAACAATCATATTTGGGATTTTCTAATTGAGAATAGAAATGAGTTAGACCGAGAAGATGTTCTATTGATGTGTCCTTTATTATCTACTGGACTTCCAATGGTAGATTGGTTTGTAGAACAATTTTTTGATGACGATACGATAAGTTATATTCATAATTTATTTAAAAATATAAAATTTGAGCCGAGATCTTATGCTCCCCCTGGATGTGAAGTCTTAAATAAATGTACAATGGAAGCTGATGAGTGGGATTATGAAAATTTTTATAGTGAAGTACATAAGATGGATACTTATTACAAAGGAATTCATCCAGTTAGATTTTCAGGTGATATTCAAGAGAAACTTTTACTGCAGGTCTTGAATAATAAGAGAAAATTGTTTGAAAAGTTTGACTATAGTATTTTTTCTGGAAAGGATAGACCATATTTTTGTAATAATATGTTTATGATGAAGACAGAAAACTGGAGAAAATTTGTTTTTGATACGACACTTTTTGTTGATAGGTTTGAAGAAGTTCCTTTGAATAGATTTAGAGATATGCATGATTTAGATATGTTATATATTAATAATGCATTCGGAGTACATCCAGCATATAACTGGATGGGAATGGATAGATATAGAGAAATGTCAGATTGGTTTTTTCATGATATCAGTACGTGATTTTACATTAGATAGAGTATTAGAATACAAGGAGATAGAGGTGGAAGTAACTTCTGGTGATTTAAATGTAAATTGGAGTGGAAGTGAGGATATTACAGGCTCTTTAAATGAAAAAGCATTTTATGGATTTAAGGATAAACATAAAGATAAGGAAGCTATTTTATTTTGTACAGGTCCGAGTTTAGCTCATTATGAGAAATTGGAAAATGAAGATGAAATGATTAGAGTAGGAGTGAACGGGACTATATTGAATAATGAAATAGCTTTTGCTCCACACCCAAAACTATCTGATAATAGGAGCCATCTGCTAGAACAGTCGGAAACCTCCAGATGTCAAAAATGTGGATATGAAGAAGGAGATAGTGTTTTACAGTATTGTCCATTAATAGAACACACTTTGGATTATTATTTTTTCGGAGATGACAGAAATCAAAATTCATATCTTGTAGCCAAACCAGGTACAGATGAACGTGAAGAAGATATAAAATTAATGGGGAATAGATTTGATGCTAGAGGTGGACAATCTTTCGGAATTGGAGTTAGAAGTTATAAACCGAGGATTCAAAAGTTTGCTCATACATTACGAATAGATTGGGTACATCCAAATCATGTTTCAGTTGGAGATGCCAAGAATGTTTATGGAGCTTTACCTTATGCTGAAACTATTGATTTACCTTATGCGAAAGATATAAGAAAAGAATGTCTATTTGGTCATGGAGTTGGTCTTAGAGCTATACAATTCATTCTTTTTACAGGAATTAGAAGACTTTATTTAGTTGGAGCGGATTGTTCCGCATTTTCGAGTGGCCCTAATTTAGATACAGACATGGATACATATCATTTTTACGATGGTAATAAAATTGGTAATGTAGAGAATCCTGAAAATGCTGTTGATTCTGAAATAGAAATGCAGGATGTACATAGAGGAATTAGTCTTAAAGAAGATTGGATAAACTTGAAAAAGTTTAAAGATAAAGAATATCCAGATGTAGAAATAGTGTCAGTTAATCCCGTGTTTATGAGGGGGGTGTTTGATAGAGATATAGTTCAAGAAAAGTGGAATGAAAAACAAAACAAAGATTCGGGAAACTTAGAAAGTGGTGATATAATTGGTGATGAGGGAGAGGTTAAAACTTATTAATAAAGTTAAAATTTATGGAGCTGGGTCAATAGGAAACCATTTGGCTCATGCTTGTAGAAATAAAGGTTGGGATGTAACGGTATGTGATAGAGATGATGATGCTTTGACCCGTATGAAGAACGATATTTATCCATCAAGATATGGGAAATGGGATGAGTCAATAAAGTTATCACGCGATGCATCAGGTATGCAAACCAAATATTTTGATGTAGTTATCATAGGAACACCTCCTGAAAGTCATGTACCTTTGGCTTTAAAAGAGCTAAAATATTTTAATCCTGAAGTTATAATGATTGAAAAACCATTGAGCACACCAGATATGGAAGGTTGTCAAGAACTATTTGAACTGTCTGAACAAAAGGGAGTTTTTGTAACTTGTTCATATAATCATACATTAACTCCTAATACCAATATGGCATCAGAATTGATTAGTAATGGTTTAATAAAAAACGGTAAGTCTATACACGTAAGATGGTTAGAACATTGGGGTGGTATATTTGATGCACATCCTTGGCTAGATGGTCCTCAAGATAGTTATCTCGGGTTTTCTGATAGAGGTGGTGGTGCTTGTGGAGAACATTCTCACGGTATTAGTATATGGCAACATTTTTCACATCTTTTGAATCAAGGAAAGATTTCTGAAGTTACATCTACAATGAAAATAGTAAACGACACTTATGATGAGACAACTCAAATTTTAGTGAAATCAGAAAATGGAATTATAGGTACTATTATACAAGATGTTGTTACTGATCCATCTGTTAAAAAAGCTAGAATACAAGGAGAAGATGGATACTTAGAGTGGATAGTAAATTATTCTGATTCTGAAGATGCTTTAATATGTACTACCTATTATCCATCTGGTGAAGGTGCTTTTCGCGGAAGATTTCCGAAATGCATTCCTTTCTTTAAATCTAGACCAGACGATTTTAAATGGGAAATTGAACATATTGAAGATATTTTAGATAATAAGACAGATAGAGACAGTTCACCAATATCACTTGAACGGGGACTTGATGTTATGCTGGTTATAGCAGCCGCACATTTATCAAATGAAACTGGAAAAAAAGTAAAAATAGATTATAAAAAAGGTTATTCATTGGAAGCTTTAAATGTTATATGATAAAAGAATTTTAACTGTAGTACCAGCTCGTGGGGGTAGTAAAGGAGTAAAGTTAAAAAATATTCAGCCTATATTGGGAATACCGTTAATAGGTTATACAGGAAAAATTATTACTTCAATTGATTTTATAGATAGGTCTGTGGTTTCTACAGATAATGAAGAGATAGCTAAAATAGCAGAATCGTATGGGATAGACGCTCCATTTAGACGACCTGAAGAATTAAGTGGTGATATAATTGGTGATTGGGATGTTTTATATCACGCGTTAACTACTATGGAAGAAATAGATTCGTGTGTGTATGATGTTATTGTAATGTTACAACCAACATCTCCATTACGCAAAGTAAACCACGTTGTTGATGTTATAAAAAAACTAATCAAAGAAAACCACGATTCAGTGTGGGCCGTTTCTGAAACTGACGCTAAAGACCATCCATTAAATCAATTTAATCTTAATTCTAATGGGTTGTTAGATTATTATGATATTGATTCAGCAAAATTTGTAGCTAGACAACAATTTAAATCAACGTATCAGAGAAATGGTGTAGCTTATGCTATAACAAGAGAGTGTATTCAAAAAAATAAAGATAAAAAAACCTTAATGGGGGAAAGTACGGCTGCTTTTATAATTGATGAGTATGTAGCTAATATAGATACACATTTTGATTTGAAGTTGGCTGAATTTTTATTGAAGAATAAGGAATCTGAATAATGTGTGGAGTGGCGGGGGCTGTATCATATACAAAAAAAATAAATAGACAAGTAATTGACAAAATGCTGGATTCCATTCATCATCGAGGACCTGATGGAGATGGAATGTTTGTTCGTGAGCAACCATCACATCGGCATGGTCTGATTTTAGGTCATAAACGATTAAAGATTATAGATTTATCTGATAGAGCTAAACAACCAATGTCAATAGATAATGATAGATTAGTTATTTCATATAATGGTGAAATTTATAATCATATAGATTTAAGGCGTGAAATCGGAAATGTTAAGTGGATTTCAAGTAGTGATACTGAAACTGTAGTTGAATCTTACAATAAATGGGGAATAAATTTTCTATCAAAGTTAAATGGTATGTGGTCATTTGCTATTTGGGATGAAACAATAAAGACATTAATTATTTCCAGAGATAGATTTGGTATAAAACCAATGTATTATTCAGAATATGATGGAGTTTTATATTTTGCATCTGAAATAAAATCTTTTTTTAATTCACCTGTACCTATAAAACCAAATTATAAAACTATTAGTGATTTTTTATGTGGGGGTGTTATAGATCATTCATCTGACACTTGGTTTAAAAATATATATTCGTTACCACCAGGTAGTTATTTATCTTGGAAAGGTGGTAAATTTACAATAAAGAAATATTACTACCTGCCTGATTATGTAGATGAAGATAATTCAAAATCAATAGATAAAACAATAGAGGACGCTACTAACCTAATTGTGGATTCAGTTACCAGATGCACTTATTCTGATAGAAAGGTGGGAGTTCACTTTTCGGGTGGTATAGACTCTTCAGTTGTGGCTACAAAAACTTCAGAAGCTCTAAATGGAAATATTGATACATATACTTACGGGTATAATGAAGAAAAATATTCAGAAATACCTTTTGCTAAAAATGTTTCTGATGCATTGGGTGTTAAAAATTTTCAATCTATATTAAAAAATGAAGATTTAGATAAATTACTATTACAGATATTGATTGAACAAGATGAGCCTTATACTTCAGTGCGTGTAGTTTCAGAACATAAATTATATTCAGATTATAAAAGTAATGGAGCTACGGTTATTCTTGAATCAGCTGGTGGAGATGAGGTATCTGCTGGATATTCTAGATATTTGTGGCCTTGGTATTTAGATTCAGTTTTGGATAATGGACCTCAAAGAGCCATTTCTGATTTTATTAATATTTCTTCACAAATTAGTGAAAAAGATAATTTTAAAAAATTTATATTGGGCACTGCAGCAAGTCATTTACGGCCGAGTACATGCACTTCTGATGGTGTACCATTTTTAAATTATGATTTATTGGATAGAAGTTTGGTTAAAATATCAACACCCATTGAATTTGATAAACCATTTAAAAGTAATTTAAGAAACTCTCAATTTCTTGATTTTACTTATATTAAGTTACCACGTTTTTTGAGATTTTTGGATAGAGCTTCAATGTCAAGTAGTAGGGAAGCTAGACTTCCATTGTTAGATTATAGAATAGTTGAATTGGGGTTTTCTGCTTTAAATGAAGCAAAAATTAATAACAATCATCAACGTTATTATATGAAAAAGGTCGCGTCTAATTTATTATCATCAGAGTATATGCCAAATAAAAGGAGTATAGTTGACCCACAGAGAGATTGGATGAAAACTGGACGTCTATCTGAAATGACAGATGATATATTTAATTCAAAATCTTTTTGTGAGAGGGGAATTTATAATTCTGTATCAGTACAACAAGAATATGAAAAATACAAGTCATCTAAAACACCAATGAATAGTTTTGGACTTTTTCAATTATTGATGACTGAAATGTGGTTTGAAAATATTATTTAAAGTGATTTGTTTTAACTATATTTATATATATAAAATTGTTATAAGGGAGATATAAGATGTTTTTTATTTTTGAAATGGCTAACAATCATATGGGAGATGTTAGTCACGGAAAAAGAATCATAGATGAATTTTCTAAGTTGGCTAAAAAATATAATATTAATGCTGGTGTTAAATTACAATTTAGACAATTGGATACTTTCATCCATAAAGACTTCAAAAATTCAGATTTAAAATATGTAAAAAGATTTAATGAAACAGTACTTACAAAAAATCAATTTAAAGAGCTTATTGATTATACAAAAAAGAGTGGATTAAAATCTGTAGTAACTCCATTTGATAATGAATCTATCGATATTTTGGTTGAATTGGATGTTGATGCTATAAAAATAGCTAGTTGTTCTATTGACGACTGGCCGCTATTGAATGAGGTTAGTGATATTAATAAAAAAATTATAATATCTACTGCTGGAATTGATTTAAATTTATTAAGGGAAGTTTATAATTTATTCAAAAGTAAGAAAAGAGATTTTTCTTTTTTACATTGTGTGGCTGAATATCCAACTCCACGTGGTCATGCTAATTTAGAGAGAATCAATTTTTTAAAAGATGGATTTTCAGATGTGGAAATTGGATTTTCAACACACGAACCACCTTCAGAGAAATCAATTGTACCTTATGCAGTGGCAATGGGTTGTCGTATAATAGAAAAGCATGTAGCTATACCAACTGAAAATTGGGGTGTGAATAAATATTCGTGTACTCCTGAACAAATTGAAAATATATTTAAAGATTTACAAGTATTAAGTTTATCAACTTATGGTGACCCTGAAGATAGTAAGTCTGATGGAAAGTGGGGTATAAAATATGGAGAACTTGAAAAAAAATCACTGAAGTCCTTGAAACGAGGAATATATGTAAACAAAACATTGGAATCAGGACATACTATTACAGAAGATGATCTTTACTATTCGATGCCATTACAGGACAATCAATATGATACTTCCTATTTTTATGATGTAGTTAAAAGTAGAGTTGGGGAGAATAGTATTATAAAAGACAGTCCGTTATTAGAAAATGATGTACTAACAGTAAGTCACGATGATATGATCGAAGAAATAAAAAGTAAATGTCTTGGTATTTTAAGTGAGAGTAATGTAAATATTACAAAAGAAGATAAAGTTCAATTGTCAGCTCATTATGGATTGAAAAATTTTTTAGATGTTGGGTGTTTAATTATTGATAAGATCAATAGAGAATATTGTAAGAAGTATATTATACAATTACCAAATCAAAAGCATCCCCCACATTATCATATTAAAAAAGAAGAATCTTTTGAGTTATTACACGGAGATTGTACATTAAATTTAAATGGTACTGATGTGCATTTAGAGTTAGGAAAACCTATTTTAATAAACCGAAATGTGGTTCACTTTTTTTCAAGTAAAAATGGTTGTATTGTTGAGGAAATTTCTACGACACATTATTTAAATGATTCTAAGTATGAAGATACTAATATAAATAAATTGGATTTATCCGAAAGAAAAATAAATATTAATTTGGAGAGTTTAGGAAATTAGATGAAAAATATAAAAGATGTTTGCTTTATTATTCAAACTAGATTAAGTTCTTTAAGATGCCCACAAAAGGCTATAAGACCGTTTGCTGACACCACTTTAACAGATATAGCTATACAGAAAATTTTGAAGTCTAAAGTTATTCCAAAAGAAAATTTTTATGCCTCTGTATATGAAAAAGAATTATTAGATTTATGTGATAAATATGATATTAATATCTATTACAGATCTGAAGAATCAGCTAATTCTCGTGGAAATATAGGTACAATTGTTTATGAGTGGTATAATAGATTACCGTATGAATATTGTGTTCTTATAAGTACGTGTCAACCTTTAATGAAAATAGAAACTATAGATTCTTTTGTAAAAGCTTATTTAGAAACAGAATTCGATGGATTGTTTGCAGTTGTTCCTAAAAAACAATACTATTGGAACAACGATGGTGATTTGATTTCGCCTTGGCCTGAAGGATGCAATTTAATGAATACCAATGTGGTTGAGCCAACTTTTGAGGCAGCACATTGTTTATATGCTTCAAGAATGGATGCCGTAGGAAATGGTATGTTTATGGGAAAACCACCATACACTAAGAATAACCCAGATTTATTTTCAGTAGAAGAATTGGAAGTTTTTGATGTAGATCATGAATGGGAATTTGAAGTAGCAGAAATATTATATAGAAAATTTAGAAATGATTTTAATATCTCATAGAGGAAATTTAGAAGGTAAGAATCCTGAGAAAGAAAATTCACCAATTTATGTATTGCAAGCACTTTCAAAGGGATTTGATGTTGAAGTAGATGTTTGGTATTTAGAAGGCAAATGGTTTTTGGGGCATGACGAACCACAATATGAAACAGATTTGGATTTTTTAAAAGCTAGTTCTCATTCTTTATGGTGTCATGCTAAAAACATCCCAGCTCTAAAAATGATGTTGAAAGAGGACATTCATTGTTTTTGGCATCAAGATGATGATGTAACATTAACATCAAGAGGATATATATGGACTTATCCTGGAAAGAATTTGACTGAAAAATCGATTTGTGTGTTTCCAGAACAGTTTGAAGAAATTTATAATAAAAGTATGGGCATAGATAATTGTTATGGAATATGTTCAGATTATATAGTATGGGAAGGATTGTTGTGGATGGAGAATAAGGAGAAAAATTAATGAAGGTGCTTTTCATTTACCCCAATGCACAGGGATATAGTAGAATACCATTAGGATTGTGTCTTGTGATGACCATGTTAGAAGAAAATGGACACGAGGTAGATTTATTTGATACTACCTTTTGGATGCATAGTGGAAATACAGAGGATGAAGAAAAAGCTGCAGTGGGATTGGTTAAACCAACAGATACTACACATTTTTTTAAGAAACATAGTAAAAAGGAAATAGATGATTTATTGAGAAATAAGATAAATGATTTTTCTCCTGATTTAGTTGCTTTTAGTATATTAGAAGATAACTATGAATATTCTGATAGATTGATGAAACTTATAAAGTCAATAGATGATATACCAATTTTAATTGGAGGCACCACTCCTACTGTTGGGCCTGCAGTGGTTATAGAACATCCACTTGTTGACTGGGTAATGAGAGGAGAGTCGGAGCAAGCATTTTCTGAATTTTGTGATTTATATGAAAAGGGAGAATCGGTTGAATCTGTTAATGGTTTAGTTTATAAAAAGGAAGATGGAAGTGTGGTTATGAATCCAATTCCTAAATTTTTAGACTTAAATAAGATCCCATTTCCAAATTATAGTCATTGGGCTGAAGGTCATTTAATTAAACCTTATGATGGAAAATTATATAGGTCTGGATACATAGAAATGTCTAGGGGTTGTATGTTTATATGTTCGTATTGTGTTAATGTTACATATCAAGATATTATGAAAGATTCTGGAAAGTTCTTTAGAGGAAAGACTGTAGATAGGATGGTGGAAGAAGCTAAATATCTAAGAGATAAATTTGATTTAGAAATGTTCTTTTTTTGTGATGATAATTTTTTATCTATATCCATGAACAAGTTAAAAGAATTTGCTAAAAGGTGGTCTGAAGAGATAGGGTTGCCATTTTGGATAAATACGACAGTTGAAAGTGTAGGGAAGGAAGAAAAAATACGAACATTGAAAGAAGCTGGTTGTGCTGGAATTGGATTGGGAATTGAAACTGGAAGTGAGAAGTTAAGGAGAGAAGTTCTTCATAAATTTATGTCAAATGATAAAATTATAAAAACTGTTCATTTACTTAACGATTATAATTATCGAAGCACAGCTAATATTCTAATGGGATTTCCAGGAGAAGGTGTTCAAGATGTATATAAAACTATAGATTTTGTTAAGAAATTAAATGTTCCTAGTTATAATTTAGCATTTGTTTCACCATATTATGCAACACCAGTACATGCGTTAGCAAAATCGTTGGGGTATATAGAAGTTTGGAAAAACAAGCCTGGTTGGAATGGTATGGCTAAAAAGATAGGGTATGGAAGAAGAAGTGGACCTCCAATTAAAATAGAGACCATGACAGAGGAGGAAATGTTACATTTTTATACACATTTTGTAGAATATGTTCGTGGAGAAATTCCATTACCAGTGGGTTGGCAAGAATATGATGAAGAAAAAGATAGAGGTGAAAAATTAGGAGTAATGAAAGAATACGAAAAAGTAGGGCACTTACCATTTAAATTACAAAGGGGAATAAGAAAGTAAATATAAAGGTTATATAAATGAAATCAACATTGGTTACAGGTGGAACTGGATTAGTCGGTTCTGCAATTCAAACAGATAATATCACCACAAAACTTAGTAGTTCAGATTGTGATTTAAGGAATTGGGATGAAACTTTAAGCACTTTTTTGCATTTGAAACCAAGTTATGTAATTCATTGTGCTGCAAAGGTAGGTGGAGTTGGTGGAAATATGAATTATAAAGGTGAGTTCTTTTATGATAATATAATGATTAATACAAATGTTATTGAAGCGAGCAGAGTGAGTGGAGTTGAAAAGTTGGTTGCTTTTTTATCTACTTGTGTGTTTCCAGATGAAGTTGAATATCCATTAACAGAAAAGAAAATACATTTAGGCGAACCACATTTTTCAAATTATGCGTATGCATATGCCAAGAGAATGGTGGATATTCAAATAAGAGCATACAGAGAACAGTATGAAGAAATAAATTACGTTTCTGTAATTCCAACTAATATTTATGGTAAACATGATAATTTTGATTTTGAAAATGGACACGTTTTACCTTCATTAATTCATAAATGTTATCTTGCTAAAATAGATAATGAGGATTTTGTAGTGTGGGGGACTGGAAACCCACTACGAGAATTTATATATGCTAAGGATGTGGCGTTACTAACAGAGTGGGCGTTAAAAAATTATGATGAAGAAGAACCAATTATATTTTCAACATCAGAAGAAATTTCAATTAAGGAAGTTGTAGATTTGATAGTAGAATACGTAGGTTTTAAAGGTAAGGTTATTTTTGATACAGACAAGCCAGATGGACAATTTAGAAAACCAAGTGATAATTCAAAGTTAATGTCTTATCTTCCAGATTTTAAGTTTACTCCAATAGAAGTTGGATTACAAGAAACAGTAGAATGGTTTACTGAAAATTATCGGAGTGCCCGAGTTTGAGTAAGAGTGCATTGATAACAGGTATTAATGGTCAAGATGGTAGTTATCTTGCTGAATTATTACTTGAAAGGGGTTATATAGTATATGGCATTTTGAAACGAAATTCAGTAGCAGAAAATCAGACTGCTAGATTGGATGATATATATTGGGTAATAAAAGATAATTTATTTTATGCAGATATGTTGGATATGGCCTCACTTGTTGGAGTTTTACAAAAATGTGAACCTGATGAGATTTACAATTTGGCAGCACAATCTCATGTTAGGATTAGTTTTGACCAACCAATTTATACTTTACAAACAGTTGCAGTTGGAACATTAAATTTATTAGAGGCAATAAAACTTACCTGTCCTAAGGCAAAGATGTATCAGGCAAGTTCATCAGAAATGTTTGGAAATTCTATTGATGATGATGGATTTCAGAGAGAAACCACACCGATGATTCCGACAAGTCCGTATGGATGTGCAAAGGTTTATGGATATAATATAGTTAGGAATTATCGTTCATCTTATAATCTATTCGTATCAAATGGAATTTTGTTTAATCACGAAAGTCCAAGACGAGGGACTAACTTTGTAACTAATAAAGTTGTTAAAACAGCAGTAGAAATAGCAAGGGGAATGAAGGAAGAATTGAAACTCGGAAATTTAGATGCCGCACGAGATTGGGGTCATGCAAAAGATTATGTAAAAGCAATGTGGATGATTTTACAACACGATACTCCAGATGATTTTGTTTGTGCAACTGGAGTTTCTCATACAGTTAGAGATTTGTGTGAGTATGTTTTTTCGAGACTTAATATGAATTACAATGATTATGTTGGGCACGATATGAAATATTACAGGCCAGAAGAGTTGAATGTTTTGAAAGGTGACAGTAGTAAATTGAAAACTACTTTGGGTTGGGAAAAAACTTATACCTTTGAAAGTATGTTGGATGAAATGATAAAATATTGGAGGAATAAATATGTTTTATAATGAAGATGACAGAGCTCAAAGATTAATTGATGTATTTGAAATTTTACCAGGTCAAGTTAATGTTTCCTTTATAAACTCTACTGAACATATAGTTGCTTGGCATAGACATTTTAAACAAACTGATTATTGGGTGTGTTTGAAGGGGTCAATGAAAGTTGGATTGGGTTATACTGTTCCGGAGGGAAATTCAAATGAAGTTAATGTGAAATTTGAATATCTATCAGATAAAAATTTCCGAGTGTTAGAAATACCACCAGGAGTTTGGCACGGATATAAGGCATTAGAACCAGGAACTATTTTAATGTATTATGTAACAGAAAAATATGATCCAGAAGATGAAGTGAGAGTTGAAGTTGGAAATTTTGGGGAAGTGTGGGAAAGAGAAAACAAATGAAGAAAGGGGTTTTACTTTCAGGAGGAACTGGCAGGTTTGCCACACAGTTAGTAAATTACAATAAAGATTTTGAAATTTATGATCCTACTGAATATGAAATGGATGTTTCAAATTTTAGAAATGTTCAAGAGAAAATAAGAGAATTTAAACCTGATTATTTTATTCATGCGGGTGCACTCACAAAACCATTAATGGTTCACGAACATATTCCACAAAAAAGTATAAGAATTAATATATTGGGAACTTCTAATGTAGTCTTAGCATGTATTCAGTATAAAGTAAAATTGATTTACATTTCAACGGATTATGTTTATTCAGGAGAGGAAGGTAATTACGATGAGAATTCTCCTGTGAGGCCGTTTAATAATTATGGGTGGTCTAAATTAGGTGGTGAGTGTGCAGTTAGGATGTATGATAATTCTTTGATTATAAGAGTTGCTATGAACAATAGACCATTTTCTCACGAAAAGGCATTAGTAGATTTTAAGAGAAGTCATATATTTGATGATGAAGCCGCCAAAATAACTTTAAGACTTTTGGATGAGAAAGGGATAGTTAATTTAGGTGGAGAACCATTGTCTGTTTATGATTTTGCTAAGAAATATAATCCTGAAGTTGAGAGGATTTATTTAAAAGACATAAAAGATGTTAATTTACCACCCGACACTTCTATGAATACTGATAAACTTAAAGGGATATTAGGAGATGAGTAAAAAGAATGTAGTTTGGTGGCCTGCGGTTATAAACCCAGAACACGATGATAAATATGGTGGATATGACTACTTTAAGTATTCAAGAAATTCGTGGGAAGCTTGGTGTAATAGAAATGATGTTTTATTTGTTCCATTTGAAGAACCAATCGAAAAGGATTTACATAAGTTCAGGGTGAATTGGCAAAAGTCTATTTTTGTGTTTGATGAGTTAGAACGAAGAGGAATAGAGTATGACCAGATTGCATTAATGGACAGTTCTTCTATGATTAGGTGGGATACTCCAAATTTCTTTAAACTAACAGAACGAAAATTTGTTGGGTGGAGAGATATGGACAATTTGAAATGGATTTATGACAGTGTTATGGGGTATAAGGACTTTTTTGATTATGAGTTGGATATAAGTAAATATATAAATTCAGGGTGTATTATTTTCAATGAAAGCCACAAAGATTTTATCAACTCGTTTAAACAATTATATTATGATAACAGAGAGCCCTTAATGGAAATGCAAGACAAAATAGTTATGAAAGGAACTGAACAAACTCCATTAAACTATTGGTTACAGATGAAGAATATAGATGTAAAAACAAATTTGCCTCTACCATTTAAATTAACTCATCTTCATAGAAAAGACCTTTTAGGAAGCAATTGGCAATTAAAAGAAGATCCTACTCCATTTTTTATAAAGTATGGTTATATATGGTTTTTTAATGGGATACCAAAAGACCAAAGAACAAATATAATGATGAATACTTGGAATGCTACAAAGGATTATTATAAAGAAAGTAATATTGAATTTACAAAGATATTAGATGAAGTCAAACATAAAGATACAGCTAAATATACAACAAGTAGAAAGTTCAAATATGATTTGTTAAATACGTTCAGTGATGAAAAATACAAAGAAATGTCTGTATTAGAACTTGGATGCTCACAGGGAATGACAACAAGGGTTTTAAGTTATATTTTCAATAAAGTTTATGCAGTTGATTGGGACACTTGGAATTTGGAACAGGCTAAAAAACATTGTGCGGGCAGAGATAACATAGAATTTTCTCAGAAAGATGTTTATGGTGGAACGTGGGATTTCCCTAATTCTGAAGTAGTTTTTATTGATTGTGATCATGTTTATCAATCTGTAATTAGTGATATTGAGAATTCGTTAAGTAACTTTGGAGATCCTATTTTTATATTTGATGATTATGGATTACCACCCGGAGAAGTAAAGAGAGCTATTAAGGATAAGGAATCTGAGGGCAAACTTAAAATAGATAAGTACATTGGGGAGTTGCCTGAAAATTTAGAACATGCAGGTGGAACAAAATTTATTGATGTGGAAGGATGTATTTGTAATTTAAGATGAAGAATATTATTTTTATTATAGATGCCAAATTAAACGAAGAGGGGCGATATTCTCTATCTCGAAGTGGACCATATAAATATTCAGTTAAAAGTTGGAAGAATTGGGCGTCCAATAAAGATTGTGAAGTTTTTTTGTTAGATGAGTTACCTTTTTCAAATGAAGAAATGGGAATATGTTGGCAACGGTATTATTTGTTTGATATACTTGAACAAAATGAAATAGAGTATGACCAAGTTTTAATGGTAGATGCAGATACAATTGTTCACCCAGATTGTCCTAATTTTTTTGATATGACAGAAAGAAAATATTGTGGAGTTCCATGTGAAGGGAGTTATGATTGGATTTTACGAAGTATAGAGATTTACTCAAAATATATTTTTGGTGGGACTATTGTTCCATTTTGGAAATACATAAATGGGGGATTTCAGATAGTCAATTCTAATCATAGACAATTTTTTGAAACAATGGTTCAATTATATCAGGCACATAAAGAAAATTTTCAGACATTACAGAAGACATTTTTTGTAGGGACGGATCAAACTCCATTGAATTTTATGTTATATCTTGAAAATATAGATGTGAAGTTATTTCCATATGAATTTAATATGCAAGATATGATGAGAAAAGAAATTTTGGATAATGAATTGACTTTTACTAAAATTGGATGGATGTATCATTTTAATGCCATTCCAAATCAAAATGATTACGAGAAAACCTTTGATTGGATGCAAAAAACATATAGGTTATTATATGAAGATTAAAAATAAATATATTATAGGAACTCATGTAGTTTTTTATGAGATAGAAATACTGAGAGAATTTCTTGAAAGTATAAAACAGGCATTAGAGTCAGTAGAAAACAAAGAAAATGTTAGAGTAGAATTGTTATTTAATCTATCACAATTATTCGAGAGAATTGATGAATCAAGAATAACAAAAGAAGAATTGATTGATAGGTTTATGAAGGAAATAGAATATATAGGTGAATCTGGATGTGATGTAAAATATACAATATATGAAAATGATGAGAAGTTTTATAATATCGGGCATTATCGAAGAGACTTAAACTACCTTAATTGTGAAGAATATGATTTTGTTATTTGGGGAGAATCAGATTGTTTAATGCCAAAAGAAATGTTTCCATGTCTCGAACACGTTTCAGCAGTAGCAGATGAAAATAATATATCCAAATATGTGGTTACTTTTTCAGTTTGTAAAATGTGGGATGAATCTTGGAAGGTTTTAGAACATCCTTATTTTACTGATAAACCATTTATAGAAAATGATTTTGATAATTGGTGGAGTTTGAAATATACTATGTCACAAGAGGAGATGAATGAAATTAATTCTGAAAGCGTGTCTTGGGCTCAGCTGGAAGACGATGGATACACAGGAAATATTGAACTGACGGCAATACAGAGTCCAAAGTTTGATGGTAGTGGATTGATAATATCTTCAGATTTGATCTACAATGGTGCTAACGTTCCACATGCTTGTTGGGCACACGGAGAAGATACAGGATTTATGATTAATTGTATGCAATTGATGGGAGAGTCCTTTATTCAATTTATAGTAAAAAATGTATTGAAAGTTCATAATAGAAAACATCCCAAGAAACGAATGTATGTATTAGATGAAGATGATAAGGAGGGAATTGGAGATAGGAGAAAGAAAAACGAAAAGTGGGCAAAAGTCCAACAGATATCTGATTACAATAGAAATCTACTGGGAGGAAAACAAGGCCGGTTTTATAAGGTCAAGGAAATAGAAAGATGAAAATACAATTTGTTATTTGTGGATGGCATATGGATCAGGATTCGTTAATTGACGGATTGAAATTATTACAGAGACCAATTGGGATGAATCTTGGGTCGTATGATAGAGTAGAGATAGATGTTTTTTGGTCATGTCATAGAACACCTCCAGACAGAATTAAAGACAATTTTAATTGTAAGGAATTTTACAACGGAGCAGAGGAATGTGGAGCGTACCAACAGGCAGTTGATTATTTAGATTTGGATGATGATACTTATTGTTTTTTTATGCACGATGACTTGGTGATTAGGAGTTGGGAATTCGTGGGAGCTTGTATTAATTTATTAAATCAAGATTTTAAGTTAGTCGGCAATGGATTTAATCCAGGATTTGAATCATATGACCCATTTTATGTAACCGAGTATGGCATAAAACCAGAGTTTGATGGCAAAATGGGAATAGATTATGTGAAAGATGAAAATAAACATTTATTTGAAGGGAAAATGAAAGTGGAAATGGCGAGAGCAAGTTTTTGGAGTATGAAGTATGAAACTGTAAAAGCAATCGGTGGATTTGAACCAAGAGAGGAGTGTTATGTTTCACCGATGGTAGATGAGGGCGGAAATGCTTATTACAGAGGATCTGAACATTTGACAAATACTAGATATGGTGGATTAAGTGTTTTTGGCAATCTGTTTCCTAATTTGACAGTTTACAAAGTAAATAAAGTTTTTGGTTTGAATTCTATAACTTGGTTGGATAAACAATATAGAAATTCAATGTACATACACGAATGTGCACGAGGAGAAGAAGGATGAAAATAAGAGAGAGTACATTGCCAGTACTTGGACCTTCGGGTGGTGATGAAGAATTAAAAGCTTTACAAGAAGTTATAGAAAGTGGTTGGTGGGGAAAGGGACCAAAGGTACAAGAGTTTGAAGAGAGGTTCGCCGAGATGGTTGGACATAAATATGCAGTAGCAGTTACAAGTAATTCTCACGGTCAAGATTTGGTAATGAAAGCAATGGGATTTAAAGGAGTTGATGTTATTAATCCAACTATATCATTTATTGCCACGGCAATTGTACCTTTGTGGAATGATTGTACTTCCAATATAGTAGATGTAAATAGAAGGACTTTATGTATGACACCTGAAGAAGTGCTCAAATGGCAAAAACCTAATAGTGAAGTTCTTATAGCGGTAAATATGGCTGGGATCCCCTGTGATTATGAAGGTTTACGAAAAGTGTTTGGTGGATTTATTATAGAGGATGCTGCACATAGTTGTTATACAGAGGGAGCCGGTTTGGGTGGAAATGTAGCAGTGTGGTCTTTTCAAGCAGTAAAAACTATGCCTTGTGGTGATGGTGGAATGATTACTACAGACGATAAAATGTTAGCAGATAAGTGTAGAGAAATGACGTGGTTTGGTGTATCTTCAACTTGGAGTAGATCTCAAAAAGGATTAGGTGGAAAACCTGGATATTCGTGGGATTATGAAGTTGATATTCTTGGTTACAAATATTATATGATTGATATTATTGCAGCAATTTGTTTAGAACAGATGAAGAAACTTCCTAAAAATTTAGAACAACGGAGACATATTCAAAAGAGATATAATGCAGAGTTATCTCAATTAACAGCCTCGACCAGTAAACATCCAGGGGGGTTTTTTACTCCACCTGAATATTCAGATACCATACAGTATTATTGTGCCAGATTTCCAAAAAATTTAAGAGATGATATAATCGATTATTTAGCTGATAAAAACATTCACACTTCAGTTCATTTTAAACCACTACACAAATATGAAATTCTCAAACAGCGTAGAAAGTATCCTGTTGCAGATGACGAGTGGTTGAAATTGATTAGCTTACCTTGTCATAATAGAATGACAGAAGAGGACATTGATTATGTTATATATTGGGTCAAGGAATATTTTTACAAACACGCTATAGGAATTTGGGAGTAAATATGACAGAGAGAAAATGGCTACCAACTTTAGGTGAGTTAATAGATAGGTTAAGTATTCATCAGTTAAAGGAAGTTTTTATACCTGAGAATAAAGATAATTATGCAAAAGAAATGGACGATATGGTTCACGATATTGATATGATTTTGAAAGAGAATGATGTTAAATTAACAGGTGAAGTTTTAAGGGCAATAATTGTTTTGGCACAAATGAACGCACATATATGGTATAATGAATCACAGGTTCGTAAGGGTGAAAAGGGGTCAGATAATCTTATGTTAACTCATGGATTAAATGGAATTAGAAATACTGCTATCAATAAGATAATGGAAGTAGTAGGTGGTAGGAAAGATTATAAAGTAGATTGTATAGCTGCTGAATTTAAGGATTGGGAAGTTAGTTGGTGAAAGTAGCATTTTTTTCTGAAACTGGAAGTAATCAACATTATCCAAGAGACTTCGATAATGCACGTACAGAAGTAGCTTGGGCAATTGCACTAAATGCACCAATGTGTAGTTTGAGTGTATTACCAGACGACCACTTTGATTTAGGTATTGTTTTAATTCCGAAGTTAAATCCAGCGGGAGTGGACTTGGAATTCATAAGAAAATGTTGTGATAAAGTAGCAGTAATGCAGGAAGGCCCACACTGGTATTTCCAAGATTATCAGATAGATAAACAGTTTCATTACTATAATACTTTAATGGAGGCCGATTGGGTATATTGTCATAATGAAAGTGATGTGAATTATTATAAGGGGCTGGGTTGTAAAGATGTAAGAGTAATGCGGAGTTTGATGATTGTAGATGGAGTTGAGTCTAATAAAGAAAATCGAGATGGAGTACTGTTAGGTGGGAACTTTGTAAGTTGGTATGGTGGGTTTGATTCTTATATGGTTGCACGACAATTGGATATGAAGATATATTGTGTTTCAATGGGAAGAAAACAAGAATTAGAAGATCAAATAGACGATATACTTTATATACCTTATTTGAAATGGAAAGAGTGGATTAAACATCTTGATTCGTACAGGGTAGGAATTCATATGATGAGAACACACGCTGCTGGAACATTTGCTATGAATTGTGCTTGGCATGGTATTCCCTGTATTGGTTTTCGTGGACTTGATACACAAGAAATACTTCATCCACTTACAACAGTAAAAGTCGGTGACTTGGAAAAAGCAGTTTGGATTGCAGAGAAATTAAAAGACGACAATTTTTATGAATTATGCAGCGTAACAGCAAAAAGAAGATTTAAACTACACTATACTGAAACTGCTTGGAAAAGGAGATGGAAGATTGAAAACAACAGATAATACACCACTTGATGAATTAGATAGATTTACAAAACCAGCAATATCTACTATGATAGATAGGTATGTTTTGGCAAACCGTTGGACTAAAGGAAAGACTGTAATTGATGCTGCTACTGGTAAGGGATATGGTGCTGGGATTTTATTATCACTTGGAGCAGAAAGTGTAGTTGGTATAGATATTGATAAGGAAGGAATAAAGGAAGCAAACAATAGGTTCTTATCTCCAAATTGTAGATTTATTGAGTGTGATATATTTGAGTTGGATAGTCATTTTAAGGAAAATGAGTTCCAAGTTTGCACATCAATAGAAACATTTGAACATTTGCCCCCAGACAGAATGGATGAATACTTACAGAGTTTAAAGTATGTTACCTCTCAGGTTGTCATTATAACCACCCCCAGACGAAGAATGCCGGTATGGCAATATCAAGGTGGTACACATTTATATGAATATAACAGTGAAGAATTTACTGAAATTCTTTACAAAAATTTTGAGGGAGCTGATATTTCAGCAGTAGGATTAGATGAAGTTCAACTGCCATACGGACAATGGGGAACTGATATAATAGAAGATTTAGATAGTTGTTGGGTCTTTTTTGCGGTGGTTGAACTATGAAACCAATAAGTTTTATTATCCCAGCTCGAGACAATCTAAAATACTTGAAATGGGCTTATGCCTCTATTAGAAAGAATTTACATCAACACGAAATAATTATGGCTGATGATGCATCATCTGATGGAACTTGGACTTGGTTGGAGGAAGTTGCGAGTAAAGACAAGCATGTAAAGATATATCACAATCCAGGCCCACACAGAATGGGTTTAACAATACTATATGATTTATTGGTTGACGACTTTTCTACTAATGATAGAATTATGTTCTTTCATGCAGATATGTATGCTGCCCCAGGTTTAGATGAAGAGGTAAATAGATATTTAGACAAAAAGGTTGCAGTATGTGCAACAAGAATAGAACCACCATTACATCCAGAGGGTCCCGAAAAGATAGTAGAGGATTTTGGTTTTGAACCTGAAGATTTTAAAGAACAAGAATTTCTTAAGTTTGTAGATTACAATAAAAGTAGTAAAATTACAAACGGAATATTTGCACCCTGGGCAGTAATGAAACAAGACTATTGGGATATTGGTGGCCACGACCCACTATTTGCTCCACAATCAAGAGAAGATAGTGATGTATTTAATAGATTTAGTGTGGCTGGATTTAAGTTCATTCAGACTTGGGCTGGACTTGTATACCATTTAACAAGTCGAGGAAGTAGATTTAGAGATGGAGTTGGAAAGGATAGTGAAGAATGGAAATGGTCTAATTCTAAAAATATGAGAAACTTTGCTAGGAAGTGGGGAACTAATGTACAACACGATCCTCTTATGAACCCGATTGTATCTCCACGATTTGATATAGGATTTGTTGTTGAAAATTGTGGATTAGAAAGTTTAAGTATATTGGAGCCTTGGTGTGATAGATTTTATTCAGACTGTTCTTATGAGAACGTAAAAAGATATCAAAAGGAAGAACAATCTAATACATTATACAATTTAACAAATAAGATAAGACCCATACCAACTGAAGGCGTTGAGGATTCAGATATAAATGATATAACAATTGAATTTGACGCCACGAAATTGAACCAAAACAATTTTCAGTTTTTGACGAGACTAGGAGATATTATAGATGAAAGTGGAGAGGTTGGCCAGATGAAATATGATATATTTAGATTGACAATCCACAAAAAAGAGAGATTTGAGAAGGATCTGGTAGTGTGTAAAAACTGATGAAATACTATTTATTATTGAGTGGAGCTACAGAAAAGGACTCCATTTATGAAACAAATGTTTTGGGAGACGAGAGTTTTGGAACGTTTTATCCGTCAGTTGGCTTTATGATATTACAGAGAATAGTAGATCAAACCCCAGATGTAGTAGAATCTGTTAAAATAATAGACGATCAGGGAAATTCACACACAATAACATCATTTTTGGACAAATTAGAACAATGGAAGATAAAAAAAGCTTGACTTTTACATTTTTTTGTTGTATATTATAGTTGTCATTGAGAAAGAAATATGACGAAAATTAAAATTGAAGATTGGGAAGACTGGGAAGACTTAGAAAATGAGTATACCAGAAATGATGGTTTTTCACCGATAAAGAAAACTAAACCCAAGAAGGACAAGAAAACTTGGAAACAACTCCAAGAAGATAAAAGAACTAAAAGGAGCGGTAAAAAACGTAAAGTAGCCGTTCTAAAACAGCAACAAAATAAAAGGAGACAAGATAAAAGGAAATGAAGAAACTATTATTTCTTATATCAACATTAATACTATTCGTAGGATGTAGCCTGGGGGATAGCCCGTTAGGCAGTACAGATGATGACCTATTGTATTTTGACTTAGATACCCGATTAACGGAAGATTCAAATGGATATTATCATTTGACATTATCTCAGGGTAGTTGGCAAACACTACATAGATTTTCTGGTACTGTTACTGATTCAGAAGGACAGCCAGTTGATGTAGTTAAATTTGGTTGGGCATCAAGTCATTATTGGTATTTAACAGATACACTTGGCTATATAGTCAATCGTGGAGTAAATGATGAAGGTCAGTATGTTTCAAGGGATACATCTTATATAGTTGGATTCAATGGATTTGAAGTTCCTACAATTAACTCAGCAAGTTACAGTAACGCTGATGGAGAAGTAAACACCATGTTTGCACCAGTATGGTCGATGAAATCAGACACCGTTACAGTTTGGGTAGGATTTTATAACAATGATGCTTCACTCGCCGAAGAGTATTTTAAGGTTGTATTAGACTAATAATAATATAATCGTTTTCTATTTTTGACATATACTTATATTTGAAATAGGTATATGTATCACCTTATATCAAAAGGAATTTAAAGAATGAAAATACATATTTGTAATGATAATAAAGAGTTTCCGTTTTTATATGTAGAGGAAACGTAAACTATGCCGTATGATAAATATAAAGATAAAAATACTCTAATTTACGTTGGAACAGTATGGGAAAAATTAGATTCTATAACTGACAAATTGGAGTCTATTGAGGAAACACTAAAGAAGATATGGAAAGCAGAAGATGAAGAGGCTGGTGAATATAATTTTCCATTCGATGAAGATGGCAATTTACTACCGAATGTTAGTTTAACATCAGAGGGGGAGTATATAGAAGATGGCAAAACAGGGGATTAATCCATTCAGAGGAAGACCGATACCGAAAACGGTTATTCAAAGTGCAATAGATAAGACACTATCTATGAGGGCGGCCGCAAGAGAGTGTAATGTTGCATACAATACATTTAAGAAGTATGCACAAAGATATGATTTATGGAAAACAAATCAATCTGGAATTGGAATATCAAGAGATGGATCCGGTAGATTTGGAATTTATCTTAATGATATTTTTAATGGAAAACATCCAAATTATCCACATTGGAAATTACAGGATAAACTTACAAGAAAAGGATATTTGTTACAACAGTGCAGTAATTGTGGATACGATGAATACAGAACGAGTGATTCCAGAAGTCCTCTATTGTTAGATTTTTTGGATGGTGATATGCACAATATGAAACTTGATAATCTAAGATTGTTATGTTATAATTGTTATTATGTATTGAAAGATGGTGGAACTCCACCGAATTCACCAAAAAATACAAATAGACTACGAGCGACGATACAGAAAGCTTTCTCAAAAAAAGGGGAAGAGTAATAGTGTTGGGAAATAAATTTGCCCTCATAAATAAACTTACAAAAGAAACAATAACTATTAGAAAATTAGACACAGATAAGATTAGATTAGCAGAAATTATGTTTGGACTATCTAAAAATTTAAATAAAAAAGAATTTAGAGAGTTATATGAAGTTGAAAAAATAAAAAATGAAATTTAAAACTCAAAGATATTTACATATTGTACTGGTTAGTTTAATATTTTTATTTATTGTATTAAGTAAATTATCGGGGACGTAGAATGACAAAAGAATTTGCCAATATAGTGATTTGGTGTATTCCAATATTAATCTATTTGTGGATAGGTGGTATGTGGGTAGCTATGGTAGATGATAAAAAAAGAAGAACTAAGGAGAAAAAGAAAATGAATTGGTTAAGTGCACTCGGAACTACTTTGTTGTGTGTGATTGTTGGGGTGGCTGGATATGGTGGTGGAGCATGGTACGCATCAAATATATTATTAGACTCAGTAGTAAGTGATGTTCAAGAAATAACAAGTACAGCAGATGAAGTGTTATCTGAAGTAAAGAGTTTTACATCTAAAAAGAGTATTGATAGAAAGATTGATAAGATAAGAACTTCAGTAGAAAACTCTGTAGAAAATGATTTGAACGTGATTTCAAAGGATATAGGTGAAGCTAATAAAAGGATTTCAGAGTTAACAGAAGAAATTAAGTCCAGTATTGTGGAAATAAAACATATGTTATTGGACGTGGAAGGTAATGTTAAGAACTACGCTAAGGATAGTGTAACTAAGAGTGAAGTAGAAATAAAGAAAGAGTTGGGTGTTATGTATGATAAAGTTGATTCTCTTTATAAACAACTCGGTGAGGTATCTAATACTTTAGATACAATTAAAGAAAGTAAAATAGGTAAAAGGATATTTAAAAGATGATTAATAAAAAGTTAGATGATGTATATGATAAATTAGATTCTGTCTTGGATAAATTAGATACTATAAACGAAACGATGTTGAAGATATGGAAAGCGGAAGATGAAGAAGAGGGTGAGTATAGGTGGCCTTATAATACGGATGGTAAAATGATGGAGAATGTTTCGGCTACCCTAAAAGACTGAACACTAATAAGAGGTTATATATGAAAGAATGTTTAACATTTGATGATGTTAACATTGTCCCAAAATATTCAGAAATAGAACATAGAGGAGATTGTAGTTTAAATACAAAACTCTCAAAGAATAGGTACTTGAGTGTACCAATTGTTACTTCACCTATGGATACTGTTACTGAAAATGAAATGGCTTATACAATGTGGAATCATGGTGGAATGGGATTTATACATAGATTTGTTTCAATCGAAGAACAAACTAAAATGGTTCAAGAAGTTGTTAGTGAAATTCGTGGTAGTATGACAAATTGGGAAATATATGAAAATTTAGATGAACAGATAGAACAAGCAAGTGGTCCTAGTAAAAAAATACTAATGGGAATGAAAGATACTAAGAGATGGTTTGAAGAAGCTCCTATTGGTGCGAGTATTGGTGTTACAAATAACTACTTTGAAAGAGCAGGAAGTTTAATAGATAGTGGTTGTAATGTACTACTTATTGACGTAGCTAATGGTCACCACAAACTTGTAAAGGAAGCTTTACGGAGATTAAAAAATGAGTTTAAAGAAATTGATATCATCGCAGGAAGCATCGGAACAAAAGAAGGTGCAATGGACTTATGTGAATGGGGAGCCGATGGGATTCGTGTCGGAATCGGAAACGGGTCATTATGCGAAACAAGAATCAGAACGGGAGTTGGGATTCCTTCAATCACTTCGGTTATGGACTGTGTTTCCGCTTGTGATACTTATAACGTCCCTGTCATTGCTGATGGTGGGGTTAGGATTGTGGGTGATGTTTGTAAGTATTTGGGTAGTGGAGCTGATGTCGTTATGTTGGGGTCTCTTTTCTCAGGGACTAAAGAAACTCCTGGTAAAATATCCAAAGTAGGTAAATGGCCTGATGAAAAATTATATAAAACTTATAGAGGTTCTGCTTCATTAGATTCAAAATCAGAAAGAGGAGAGGAAAGTAATGTTGAAGGAAATTCTAAAATCATTCCATATAAAGGAAAAGTTAGACGTATTTTGAATGATATAAAAGATGGTATATGTAGTTCTATGTCTTATGTGGGAGCAAGGACACTGGAAGAATATAGGTCTTTAGTTGAGTTTGTAAAAATTACAGAGGCTGGTAGAATAGAAGCTACACCACATTTACTTGATAGTAAAATTTAATTTTATTATATTTATTCCCAAAGCGAGAAATTGATATGGAAATAGGACGTGTAGAAGAAGTAATTTCACTATTAGAGGAAGCAATAGAGTTCGAAGATTGGTTTAAAGTAGAACAGTCTATAGAAATTATTAGAACTGTGTATGATGACCCATTTAATGAATATAGAGATGACGATGATTTGGAGTTTAATTAAAAAAAGTACTTGACAAATGATAAATTTTTTTGTATATTATAATAGTTTAAAACGGGGCTGATATTGGAATCGACAGATGTTAGTTGATAATAAAGTGCAAGTGGAGTTTGAGTATGACTTACTACAAAAGACTCACAACCTAAATGGCGAGATTGAACTCGCAGGGTTGGTAATTGATTGGCATATCTTTGATAATGATAGAGTCGGAAACGGTGAAGTCATTCCAGCATATGTTGATTCTTATCAACCGACTTACGCTTACGCATAAGTCTCTGAGTTGTCTAACACTTGGATATGAAAGAAGTTAGACGAACACTCGATGTCAGAGTATAAAGTAGACAACAGTTAAACCGTTCTGAGTAAAACGGGACATAGTGGGTTTGTTGGTTAACTACTGATTTGGAAACCAACTAAAACTTGTAAATGACTTTATTATTAGGAATATTTGGACGGGAGTTCGACTCTCCCCAGCTCCACAAAAAGAGGTTATAGTGCAGACAATTACACGAGAATATGGGTTTGATACTGGTCATAGAGTTATGAATGAACGGTTCAAATGTTTTAACGTACATGGTCATCGGTATCATATTAAACTCACTTATTCTTTTAAAGATATGTATGAGATTGGTTATATAATTGATTTCAAAGAAATTAAAAGAGTTGGTGTTCAATGGATTGATGATATGATGGATCACGGATTTGTTGTTAATCCATTAGATACAAAACTTATTAAAACATTAAAAGATATAGAAACAAAATTATATTTCATGAGCTTAAATGGAAATGATTATTGTAATCCTACAGTTGAAAACGTAGCTCGTGAATTATTTTTAGCTCAAGAAGTTATCTTTGAAAATTATGATGGATTAGAAATATATCATATTAAATTAAATGAAACACCAAACTGTTCTACAGATGTTTATAAAGAATCTATTCCAGATATTGAAAGAGAAAATTTTTATAAAACAAAATATGATGAGATTAAAAAATATGCTGAAGAAAAAGGTATAGTGGAGTACGACGATAGAAAACTCTAAAAAAACTTTACCTATAAATGAAATTTATACTTGTTTACAGGGTGAAGGTAAATATGTAGGTATTCCACATATTCTGATAAGAGTAACAGGTTGTAAATTACGTTGTCAGTTTTCTAATTCTTTTTGTGATACTCCATATAGTTCGTGGGGACCAGAAAAAGGTAAGTTTAGATATCCAGATATTTTTGAATTTTTTGATAATCATAGACATATAAAACATACGATGATAACAGGTGGAGGCCCAACAGCTCATCCTAAGTTATTAATTAACTTATGTAAGATGGCTAAAGAATTTGGTCAACACATAACAATAGAAACTGAAGGTAGTGAGTTCGTTGAAACAAAAGCTGATTTCATATCACTATCACCAAAACTGTCAAACTCCACACCAAGACCTGGAACTTGGATGCCGTATCTGAATAAAGAGGTTACAGAAAACGATAAAATTCGACACGAGAAGTGGAGAACCAATTATCACGCTATGAAAAAATTAATAACACTACATCCAGATTACCAATTAAAACCAGTTATATCTTCCGAGAAAGATTTAGAAGAAGTAAAAGAGTTACAGGATATATTAAATGTACCAAATGATAAAGTTTATTTAATGCCTGAAGGTATGACTAATGAAGAATTAGTGAAAAGAAGAATGTGGTTATTTGATATATGTACAAAAGAAGGTTATAATTTTTCAGATAGATTACAGATTATAGTTTATGGAGATAAGAGAGGAGTTTGATGAGTAAATTAAAACATTCCAATGGTAATAAAGTATTAAAAACTTGGGAAAAAGAAAAAATGATTGCAGAGGCAGCTAGACATTATGGTCGTTATATGACAGCCCTTGGATTTGATTGGAGAAATGATCCAAATTCTTCTGATACTCCAGAGAGAGTGTCTAAAGCTTTTGTAAATGATTTAGCTCAGGGTGTATATAGTAAACCACCAAAGATTACAGCCTTTGATAATGTAGATGATTATGATGGTATAGTATTTCAAGGAAATATTAAAGTACATTCATTATGTTCTCATCATCATTTACCTTTTGTTGGGTATGCCCATACAGCCTATCTTCCTACACCAGAAGGTAAGGTTATTGGACTTAGTAAGTTGAATCGTATTGTGGAGTTTTATGCGAGACGACCTCAAGTACAGGAAAATTTGACAATGCAGATTCATAATCATATAAATGAAGTATGTGTGGAAAATCTTGGTGTAGCTGTAATGGTAGAAGCTACTCATATGTGTACTTGTGTTCGTGGAGTAAAACATGAAGGTGTTATGAAGACAGCCAAACTGAGTGGAAACTTTTTTGATTGGGAAGCTGCTCGAGATGAGTTTTATGATTTCATTAGAGATTTGAAATAGTGTTTATTTATTTCCCTTCATTTTCAGTTGGTGGTTTCGGTGACGGACTTCGTAAAAATATAATTCTAAAGAATGGTTTAGAATCAAGGTTTTATAGTAATACGTTTCCTGAAAAATATAGACACCCATATTTTTTAATCACAGCTGGACACTATTATAAGAAAAAAGATTTTAGAAAAGAAATGGGATTTCCAGATGACGTATTAGTAATAGGAGATTCGGGTGGGTTTCAAATAGCATCAGGAGCTATTAAGTGGAGTAAAGAGTTTAGACATAATATATTTACTTGGTTGGAAGAGAATTCTGATTTAGCTATGAACTTAGACATACCTCCAAAAATAAAATACAAGGGTAAAGTAAAAGAATGTTTGGAGATAAGTAAAGATAATTTTAAATATTTTGCTGACAATAGAACAGGTACTACTGATTTCTTAAATGTTCTACAGGGAGCAGATGAACATAGTTTCAAACATTGGTATGATGAAGTAAAACAATTTCCATTTGATGGTTGGGCTATTGGTAATATTGGTGGTAATATTTATAAATTTATTTCGGGTATGATGACTTTGTTGGATGGTAAAGAACATTTAAACCCTAATAGAAAGTATATTCACTTCTTTGCTACAAGTAGAATTCCTGAGTTTTTAATGTTATCTCAATTACAGAAGTCTCTTACGGATATAGATTCTAAAATGAAAGTAACTACTGATAGTTCAACTCCAGATAGAGCTATAGTGTTTGGTAATTATTATACAAGTTTTAATCTTAAAAAGGGAACTTTTCAAAGTATAAATTTTCCTAAACACGAAGCAGCTGAAATATTAAGAGAAGTGGATGGATTTGAATTACCTTATGTGATTGAATTTGATAATGAGTTAGATGGTACAATTAATGTAGATGATGTAATAAAATGGAATGTTGATTGTACTCTTACTATGAGACTACATAATTTTTATTTTTTTGTAGATACAATGAACAAATTAGATTCAGCTGTTAAGGGACACGACTACGTGTTATCACAATTAATATCCAAGGACATGTTTAGAGTTTTAAAATCAATTGATGAAATGGTAAAAAGTGATTCACCTCATAGGGTATTTGAAAAATACAAACCACTTTATATAAAACTTAGTAATACGATGAGAGAAAGAAGTATAGAAATAGAAGGTAATCCATTTTTCGATGCTTGAGAAACCGTCTAAAATAGTAGAAAAGATAACAGAGGATATAGACCCGAAAGAGGTTATCTGTACAACTTATCAAATGAGAAATTTTTACAATCAACTTGGAGATGGATTCTTTTCGGGACTTGATATAATGAACTTGATACAACATTACAAGGCTGTTGAAATGATGAACAGAGGTGATGTTGTACTGGATGTGTGTTGTGGTCGTGGTTTGTTATTACCATTGATAAGATATTACAAAAGAGAAATAGAAGAATATATTGGAGTAGATATTTCTGAAAGAAATATTAAGGAACAAACAAGAAGGTCTGGTAGAAAAAGTATAGATGGTTTGGATTATTATCCATTTAAGGTTACTCACGTTATATCTAATGTATCAGAAATGTCAGAACGTATTGATAGCAAAATTGATTTTATTGTTTACACTTCTTCTATAGAACATATGCAGAAAGAAGATGGTATAAAATCATTACTTGAATGTTACAAATTATTAAAACCAGAACATAAGATGTTTTTGTCTTGTCCAAATACAGTGGAAAAGAAAGACCCGTATGATACACAATACGCTGCTCATTTGTATGAATGGAATTTAGATGAGTTAAGTACTGAATGTAAAAATGTGGGTTTTGAAATAGAAAAAACTTTTGGGTTGTATGCTAAGAAAAAGAAGTTTGATAACCTTATGGAAGGTAATGAATTATATAAAAAATTCAAAGAGTATATTCCTACACCATTTTTAATGTCGTTCTTTCCAGTAATATATCCAGAGTATGCTGATGAAGTATTAATGATTTTAAAGAAACCAAAATACAAATCGTTCACAGGATTTACTGATGTATAAAAAAACTACTTGGAAAGAGTTAGAGAATGATGTAAATTCTATGTATGAATACATAAGAATAATGAGTAGAGCTGTGGACTTTAAAGGTATATGGGGTCCTCCAAGAGGTGGATTAATACTTGCTGTTATGTTATCTCATAGAACAGGATTACCAATGATTTCGAAAGGACGATATTTATCTGATTATAAACCACTAATTGTTGTTGATGATATAGCTGATACAGGAAAAACATTGGAAGAAAGTAGAAAAATAAAAGATAATATTATAATGACATTATATTATCATAAACAATCAACTGTCATACCTGACTATTGGATACATGAAAAGAAGAACGAGTGGATATTGTTTCCTTGGGAAACTGTGGATTCTACTGAATGAATTTGATATTTATAATAATAAATGGAGATATAATAAATGAATAACATGAAAATATCAATGGCTTTTGTCATAATGATGACTTTGGTAAATGGATTTTTTTCTGGTAATATATTAAACAGTAATACAACATTTTATTCTGAAGAAATAAATAATTTAAATAAAGAGAAACTTGAATTAGAAAATGAATTAAATGAGTTTCTTAAATATGGTATAGTAGTAGATGTTACTATGTACCAACCAGTGTGGCCACAAACAGATAGAACACCAAACATAACAGCAGATGGAACTCGTATTAAAATCAGTAGTGCATCCGAATATAAGTTTGTCGCTTTATCACGCAATTTATTAAAACGTTGGGGTGGTCCTTTTGATTATGGAGATTTTATTTTAATTAAAGGGACAGGATATAAAGATGGTATATATCAAGTAAGAGATACTATGAATTCTAAGTGGGTTAACATGGTAGATATTCTTGAATCAACTCATGTTAAACCATACAAATTTGCTGATGCCCACATATATAAAATGCCTTGGTTAGATTAAAAAAGGAGAATAAAGGTTATGAAATTGACACCCGATGAATTAAATGAAAATTGGAATAAATTAATTGATGTAGTTATAGAAAATTTTGATGGAGATAGAAAAAATAAAATTATTGTAATGTATGAACATTACAAGGATAGAATGATGTTCGCTCCAGCAAGTGGTACTGATTATTTCCATTGTGCATGGCCTGGTGGTTATGTTGTTCATATATTGAATGTGATTGAATGTGCTTTAAAGTTAACTGAACTATGGGGAGAACAGGGAGCTTTTAATAAGGACTATTCAAAAGAAACAATAGTGTTCGCAGCTATGTTTCATGATTTAGGTAAAGGTGGTAATTTGGAGAAAGACTATTATATTCCTAATGACTCAGAATGGCATAGAATAAATCAGGGTAAAATGTATGTAGAAAATAAAGAGTTACATTATATGACACCAACTGATAGAGCGATATGGATTTTAAATCAGTTTGAAGTTAAAATGACAGAAGTAGAATATTTATCTTTGAGGTTAGCTGATGGACTTTATGAAGAGGCCAACACAGGTTACCTTAAAAATTATGTAGAATCTCGTCAGTTAAAAAGTAATTTACCATTAATTATACATCAAGCTGATATGATGGCTACACGATTGGAGAAAGAACAGTATATGTTTGGAGAATCACCGAATATAAATTATCCAAAAATATTAGATCCAGAAGTAAAGAAAGAAGAAGAAGAGGTTGTAGAAACTATACAAGAAGCTGTTGGTTTAGGTAAAACAGAAACTACGGTAGACCAAGTATTACAAACAAAACATAAAGATTTATTTGATGAATTATTTGGAGATAAATGAAGTTTGATTTTGAAATCAAAGAAATAGATAAATTTTTGGCTATAGATTTGATACAAAAAACTCACTATTCAAAGGTAATGCCACGATTAACTAAACATTATCTCGGTTGTTTTTTAACTGATAAATTAGTAGGAGTTATTACTTTAGGTTGGGGTACACAACCAAGACAAACAATAAATAAATTATTTCCTGGTTTGGAAACAAAAGATTATTATGAAATTGGTAAGATGTGTATGTTAGAAGAGATGCCACGTAATTCAGAATCTCAAATGTTATCAAAGGTTGTAAGATGGATGAAAGAAAATACAAAAGATAAATTATTTCTCTATACTTGGGCTGACGGTATTGTGGGTAAACCTGGTTATGTTTATCAGAGTTTTAATTTTTTATATGGTGGTTATATTTGGACTGACATTTATATGAGTGAGAGCGGAGAGAAAATACATCCACGAACATCAAGAAAGTTATGTGAAGAAAATGCTCGTATGTTAAATAAAGAAAAAGTTTTTTGGTTGACTTATGATTTCATGGAACTAAAAGGTATTAAAAGAATTAAAGGTAAACAATTTAGATATATTTTACCATTAAGTAAAAAAGCAAAAAAGTTATTAAAAAAATCAACAGTAGAATGGATTAGAAAATATCCTAAAGATGTAGATTTGAAATGGAAAGAAATGATAGGAAAAGGTAAGTATGAATTGACGAATAAAAAACCCGAATTTAATTTAGATGTTATAGAGCACAATATGAAAAATGCTAATTATAAAAAAACAATAGAACATAATTTTTGGAGATAAGTTATGGTATTAGAAATATTACTTGGAGTTTCAACAACAACTATCGGAATGGGTGGTTATATAATTTGGAACTTAGTTAAAAAAACAGAAATGTTGGAAACGTGGGTTGAAAAATTTACAGAAAGAGTCCACACCGTACATGAGGATTTAGATAGAATAGATTATATGGGAGCTTTTGAAGCTGATGATGAGGTAGGTACCGTGTTTGAAGAAATAAAAGCTACTATTAATGAATTAAATGAATTTAGAGGAAAGGAATTAGAAGATGGCACCTAAACGAAAAAATTATTATTTTACAACAACAACTGAAAATGCAATATGTAGGTATAATAATTGTAATACATCAGATATTAGAAATAGAATATATGAAGATCATATACAATATGCTTTTGAAAAGTTAGTTGAAAATATAATTCATACATTTAAGTTTTATTATTTTGATGTTCCAAGTGAAGATGTAAAACATGAAGTAGTATCTTTTCTTGTAATGAATATGCACAAGTATGCTAAGGAAAAAGGTAAAGCGTTTTCTTACTTTAGTATTGTTGCAAAGAATTATTTAATATTACATAATAATAACAACTATAAAAAAATGAAAATTCATGATAACCTTAATAAACTGGACTTTGGTAGAAATTTTGGTAAAGAAGAAAGTTTACGTGAAACTGATGATTTAAATAAGTATTTTGTAAATCAAATGTTAGAATATTGGGAAAATAATTTAACAAATATTTTCAGACGAAAGAAAGATATAAATGTAGCTAATGCTGTGTTGGAATTATTTAGACGTAGAGAAAATATAGAAAATTTTAATAAGAAAGCTTTGTATATTTTAATACGTGAAATGACCGATTCCAATACACAACATATAACTCGTGTCGTAAATGTGATGAAGAAATATCATGAACGATTATATGGTGAATATCTTTCTGAAGGAGATATAGATACCAGTAATACTGGTTCTATTTTTTAGCATAAAAAAAGGGGAGTCAACTCCCCTTTTTCATTTTATTCCCAATACAGTTATTTGCGGAATAAACCCACCAACACCAATAGAGCGACGAGACCAGCGAATCCTGATTCGCCAAACTTTTCGATAATTGCTGTCAGGTTACCAATAACATTTACGCCAAAGACTCCACTTCCGAACAATACTTCACCAACGGCTCCTATTGCTACAAAAGATATCATTAGATGAATAATATCATCTATCCAATCTTTGACCAGTGCTACGACTTCCTTCATGGTTAATCTCCCGTTTATTTAAGAAATAAGGGAATTACTCCCTTGTTAGTAATAACTATTGTATATATAGTCAAAACAAGTTTAGTATATATTTATATATGTAAAAGTCATTTTATGATAATATGATATTTATAAATGAGTTATTCTACCCAAAGGAAATCAAAAAAATGACAACAGAATACGAATTATTCAAAGGTAAGACACTTTCTGGATTGTTTGAAGACATTTATAACAATTCTTCACGTAATAAAAAACAATTAGAAGTTCTCGTTAAAGAAGTAGTCGGATTTATTAAAGATGGAGATACAGCCATAGAATTAATACCTATGATAAAGGAGTATCTAGAAATAAATGTAAAGAATGACGAGTTGTTAGTAAAATTAGCTGGTGTAGTACAGAGGATACTGGCTACTGAGGGCAAGGTTGGTTCTGAAAGTGAGTTTGGATTGACAGAAGAAGAAAAGAATCAAATTATGAAAAATATAGATGAGGTTGTAGAAAATTTACAAAATAAAACTGACGACGTAACAACAGATATAAAAACTATCACTAAATTAAACTAATATGTCTTATAAAATATCTAAGGGAACTGTTGATCCACCCACTATTCAAGATGGATTACCTACTTTATCTCAAGTTAATACTTTTGTACGAAATTTTATACAAGCAGAAGAATTTTATGAATTAGAGGCAGCTGAAGTAATAGATATTGCTTTAACTGATGATGATTTAACAGAAAATAATTTATTGTTAGCTGATAAGGTAACACCAGATTATCGTTATGTAGGAGCTATTAAGGCTCGGTATCTTGTAAGTGAAACTGATATAGAAGATGGTGAGTTGGATTGGAGTTTTCCACTTGACCCAAATGTACAAGATTTTCCATTAAAGGGTGAGTATGTAATATGTGTACATTATTTAGGAAAGTGTTTTTATACACAAAAATTAAATTTATTAAACTCTGTTAATTCTAATTCGTTTGAAGGTCTAAGTAGTCTTTATCTTCAAAGAGATATATCAGTATCAGATGCTGAAGAAGTATCCGAGACTGGAATACCCAATAGAGCTACTGAAGGGTTATTTGATCCTGGAGATTATTTTAAAACTAATAATAATATTAGGAGATTGAGAGCTGAAGAGGGTGATATAATTTATAATGGTAGGTTTGGTAATTCAATAAGATTGGGAAGCAATCAATCAAGTGGTGATGATTATGAAATATCACCAAATATTTTATTTAGAGCTGGTCAATTATTAGATGCTTCTAAATTGGGTGAAGGTGAAACAGTAGAAGATATAAATAGTGTTTACGCTAAACCAGTTGAGGAAGATATAAATGCTGATGGTTCTTCACTTTATTTGACTACAAATGAAACTGTTGATTTAACACCAGCAGCCGAATCTCAGACAGCTCCACATGAGTTTTCGGGTAGACAAATAATTCTAAATTCAGATAGAATAATATTTAATAGTAAGAATGATAATGATATACACGCGTTTAGTAGTAGAAATATAAATTTATCAGCTGCACAAAGAATTAATTTTGAGTCACCAATTATAAATTTAGGTGATAGGTTTGCCTCTGAACCTGTATTGAAAGGTAATATGACAGTAGAAGTATTGGAAGATATACTGGATGCTCTTAATATGTTAGGAAAAAGTCTTCATGGAGCACATTATAATAATGCAGGTAATGTACAAGGATTAGCTATGATACAACGGCCAGGTGCTACGTTAGCTGAGAAAGCTAGAGAAATTAAAAATGGTATAAATAAAGTAAAAAGTACCCAAGTTTTTACAATATAAGGAGATAAATAATATGGCTATAGATTTAACACCAATTGTTGTAGCTGCTTTGGACAGAGTAGGTACTCTATCTGGTAGAATTGGAGGTGTTATGAACACGGTGTATAGTGGTGTAACAGATGGAAGTATATCAGCTGATAAAGCCATACAAAAAATTAAGATAGCTTTAAAACAAATCGAGAAAGCAAGAAAAACTGAAGAGACGGTAGAAACTGTCGCTGAAACTGGTGAAAAACTACAAGTCGCATTTGAAGCACAGGATGCAGCACAAAAAGCTAATCCAGCTACTGGTCCACCAGCCATTGTAGCAGAACTTTTAGCTGAGTTAAAAAGTGCAATAGGTAATATTAAAATTATGTCAATGATAGTAGAAAATGAAAAAGAAGCTCAAAAAATAGAAAAGGCGAAATCCATAAAAACGGCGATAAAAACAACGGAGTATTTAATGGAAAGACCTGGAAATAGTGATGAGACTGTGGTAGCTCTTCAG
>Ga0208433_1000159_pt1 | contig 38935 bp, 69 predicted proteins | sample 3_EtaG_FD_184075 | JGI IMG/M metagenome (GOLD analysis project Ga0208433, IMG submission 184075) | Marine viral communities from the Subarctic Pacific Ocean - 3_ETSP_OMZ_AT15126 metaG (SPAdes) (version 2) | ecosystem: Environmental > Aquatic > Marine > Oceanic | place: Pacific Ocean | collected...
AACCAGAAGATTATGTTATAGCTACAGGTGAAACTCATTCTATTAGAGAATTTTTAGATGTAGCTTTTAACCATATTGACATTGATGATTGGGAGAATTATGTTGGTCAAGACCCAAGATTTATGAGACCAGCTGAAGTTGATGTACTTCGTGGTGATTCTACCAGAGCAAAAAATGAATTGGGGTGGGTGCCAAAAACTACATTTAAAGAATTAGTAGAAAAAATGGTTAATAATGATTTAAAATTAATTGGGGATTCTTTATGAAACAAAAAATACAATTTATAATATGTGGTTGGTGGTATGATGAGTTTGATGGCAGAACTGGAATTACAGATTTCATTGATGGTTTAATTGAATTACAAAAAGATAATGATTTTATTGATATATTTTGGACTTGCCATAAAGAACCAACTCAATTAGTTAAAGACAATTTTAAATATAAAGTATTTGAGAATGTTGGTTTGGAGTGGGGAGCTTATAATAAAGCTTTTGATTACTTAAATTTAGATGATGATACCATAGTATTTTGTATTCAAGATGATATGGTGATAAAGGATTGGAGTTTTATAGACGTTTGTGTTGAACATATAAATAAAGGAATTAAGATAATTGGTAATGGTTTTAATTATCCTATGATGTATAATCCACATGAAGAAGCAAGATTAAGTTATTGGTTAAAAACAAAAGATAAATGGATAGATTATATCAGAGAAGAAAATAAACATATGTATGATGTATCGATGCAAGTTCTTTCGATTCGTGGAAGTTTTATGTGTACAAGATATGATTACATAAAAGAAATAAACGGATTTGAATATGTAAATAAAGAATTAACTTATGGTATTAAAGAAGATGGAAGAGAGTTTTTATTGATAGACCCATATGGTAATACATCATTGTATATGAATGCTTATAAGTTTACAAAGTATTTTGGGGCAGATAAGATGAAATGGTTATCTAATGAATACAGAAGATCTCCATATATGATCGAGTGTGGTAGAGGAAATATAGACTTACCACAAGATAAAGATACACCGCCATTTGATGTGCCTGGTGATTTTTTAATAGATGGTCCAGTAGAATATAAAGAGGATATAAATGAATAAAATAAATGTACTAAAACCAAAATATAGAACACAAGAAGTTCTTGATGAAATAAAAATATGTCTTGATGAGGGTTGGACTGGTATGGGATTTAAGACAGTTGAGTTTGAGGAGGCTTGGAAAGATTACACAAAATTAGATCATGCTCATTTCATTCAATCAAATACAGTTGGATTACATTTGGCTTTGAATGTATTTAAAACACAAGATGGTTGGAATGATGGCGATGAGGTTATAACGACACCTTTAACATTTGTGTCTACTAACCATTCAATTTTATACGAAAACTTAAAACCTGTGTTTGCTGATGTTGATAAATATTTATGTCTAGATCCCAGGTCAGTAGAAAAAAGAATAACAAAGAAAACCAAAGCCGTTATGTATGTTGGTATGGGTGGAAACGCTGGACAACTATATGAGGTTATGGGATTGTGTGAAAGATATAATTTGAAATTGATATTAGATGCTGCTCATATGGCTGGAACTTATACAAAACAAAGAGCCCCCGAACCCGCTGGTGGTGGTTATGCTATATCCCATGCCGGTTGGGAAGCTGATGCCACCATATTTAGTTTTCAGGCTGTTAAGAATTTACCAACAGCAGACAGTGGCATGATTTGTTTTAAAGAAGAAAAGTATGATAAATTAGTAAGACAACTTTCTTGGTTGGGAATCGACAAAGATACCTATAGTAGATCTAGTGAAGGTTCTTATAAATGGAAATATGATGTTCCAAATGTTGGATTTAAGTATCACGGAAATTCTATAATGGCTTCCATGGGACTGGTTCAGTTAAAGTATTTAGATAAAGATAATGATTATAGAAATGAAATTTGTAAAATTTATGATTCTTTGTTAGAAGGTGAGCAGTGGGTTCAGAAAATCGAAGTATCATCACATACACATAAATCATCCAGACATCTTTATCAAATTTTAATAAGGGCACCAAAAAGATTACTAAAAACTCCATCAGAAAAAAGAGATAAGATCATTAATGCCTTATATGATAATGATATTTATCCTGGTGTTCATTACATAAATAATATTAACTATCCAATGTATTCATATGCTAAAGGTACTTGTCCGAATGCGGACTGGTATAGTAATGAATTGATTACTTTACCAATTCATTTGAATTTAGAGAAGAGTGATTGTATGAGGGTGGTAGAAGTAATAAAGGAAAATTATAATGGATAATGATAAAAAATCATTTAATTTTTATTTTCCTGATAATTCAATATGTGAGTTACGTGTGGAAGATAAACCTGTAAATAAATTAACTTTTTTACCTGAACAACAACCACTAATATTTGATAGTCATGGGAAAGAAAAGTATTTATGTGATGAATCTGAATTTATTTATCAACCAATAACTAAAGTTGCTTGCAAAACAATAAAAACTTGGATGATGTCTCTTTTAAAAAAAGATAAAATAGATGAAGTTGGTGAAGTCAAGTTTGGTGAGATAACGGAATTGCAACATTTAGATAATACAGACTTTAATATTCACGATATTTGTGTAAAAGTTTTTGGCGGTGTAAATAATATTACAGATAACGTAGATGATAGAAAAAGAAAGATATCATTTTACCAAAATCATATTAAAAAAGTTGACCAACAAAACTTTGAATTTACAGATGAAGTAAATGATTATTTTAAATTTACATTTGTTAGAAATCCCTGGACTAGAATAATTTCAGCATATATGGAAAAATTTAGAAATCAAAATGGAAACTACAAACCAGCGATAGAAATAAATAATTTATTTAAAGATATAATATCAGTAGACATTCCAAAATATTTTAAAGAATATTTTGATAAAGATAACATCCTTTCATTTGATGGTTTTGTGGATATTTTTTATCAATTTTCAAAGAGAGATTATGATAATTTTGACATACATTGGATGCCGCAACATATAATAAATGATATGTATATCAAAAAATATGATTTTATTGGAAAACTTGAAAATTTTAAAAGTGACTTTGATAAAATACTTGAAACATTAAACATTAAAATTAAACCAAAATATAAAATTGGAAGTAATTCACATCTGTATCAAAAACATTATAAGTTTTATAAAGACAATCCAGAGTTGATAGATAAAGTAGCTGAAATCTATAAAGAGGATATTAAAAGATATAATTACGACTTTTCAGATTTGGAGAAATAAACATGGATAAAATAACATTCTGTATACCAAGTAAAAACAATTGTAGATATTTAAAGGCTTGTATACCATCAATTAGAAAAAACTCTTACAGAAAAGACCACGACATAATTGTATTCGTTGATGCTGATGAAGATGGAACTGTAGAATGGTTAAAGTCGGTTGAAACTAAATATAATTTGAAGTATATTACCAACGAAACTGGTAATTTATATGGTATTGGTAGAGCATACGATAAATGTATAGAAGAATCTATCACAGATATTTTTATGATATTTCACGCCGATATGATGTTGGGTAAAAACGCGGATTTAGAGGCGTTTAAGTATTTGAGTAAGAAGAAAGTAGTATGTTCTACACGTATAGAGCCACCACTACATCCAGAAGGACCAGAAAAGATAGTTGTAGATTTTGGGATGTGGCCTGAACCAGATGTTGAAGAGGGTTGGAGAGAGAAGGAGTTTGATGAGTTTGTAGAAAAATGTAAAGTTGATTATAAAGATAAGACAACCAACGGATGTTTTGCACCTTGGATGATGTATAAGGATGAGTTTTTGTCTATTGGTGGTCATGACCCCAGATTTCATTCGGCTAGAGAAGATTCAGATGTATTTAATAGATTAACACTTGATGGTTTTGAGTTGATACAATCTTGGCAAAGTTATGTGTATCATTTGACTGCTCGTGGGGGACAATTTCAACACGGAAAATTAACTAAAGACCATTCTCAAAAATCAGAAGAGTGGCAAAATCTTATGAATAATTCTACAAGGGAGTTTTTTAGAAAATGGGGTACTGGTGTAATACATAATGAGTATATGATGCCTCAAGTTGCTCCAAAATATAATATTGGTTTTGTTGTTGAAAATTGTAATTCTCATATATTAAATACATTAGAGCCGTGGTGTTCTACAATATATGTTGATATCTTTGCTGAAGAATATATTAATGCAGAGCAACCAAATACATCGTATAATCTTAACGAAAGAATATACTCAATTGACAATGAAAAAAATAATGATATAATTATTAAATTTAACGCGGGGGAGTTGAATCAAGAAAGATTTGAATTCATAACGAAACTACCTTGGGTGCTAAAAGAAAGTGGTGAAATTGGTGAAATGGAATATGATATATTTAAAATAACAATTAATTCATTAGAAACTTATGAAAATGAAAATATCACTTGTAAAATTAATTAATATGTCGTAAATTGTAATAATATGAAATTAGTTATATTTTCAACTGATACAAAACATCACAGGTATTTTATAAATAAAATTGCTGATAAATTTGATATATGTTCTGTGGTTTATGAGAGAAAAAAGCTAACAAAGGATTATGCAACAGGCCCATTTTTTGAAAGAGAGGAAATAGAGTTTGAAGAAAAATTCTTTGAAGAAGTTGAACGTGAAATAGATTATAAAAATTTGGTAGAAGTATATAGTGTTAATAACAAAGCTTTAGCTAAATATATAGAGTATTTAAAACCAGATTTGGGTATATCATTTGGTACTGGATTAATCAAACCCTACATTTTTAATATTCCAAAATGGGGGACTATAAATATTCATAGAGGTTGTATTGATTCATATAGAGGATTAGATTCGGATTTGTGGGCTTTATATAATAAAGATTTTGATAAAATTGATGTGACACTTCATTATATAGATGAGAATTTGGATACCGGTGATGTTTTATTACAAAAAAATCTATCTTTGGATAAAGTAAGTTATATTTATAGTATAAGGTATTATACAACGGTTATGGCTACAGAAATGGTTATTGAAATTCTAAACAGATTTTCATTTGAAGATAAAAAGGTAAGTGGAAATCCACAAGTCAATCTTGGTAAATATTTTTCTGCTATGAGTATAGAACAAAAACATAGAGCTTTGGATAATTTTTTAAACTATAAGAGAGATAATTTTAATGGATAACTCGTACATTCTTTTGTATCACGGGGTAACTAATTCCGATTCAATGGGTATAGAAAATGTTTCAGGCAAACATATCAAGGCTGAGGAATTTAAAAAACAGATGAAGTGGTTAAGTGAAAATAAAAAAGTCGTAACTTTGAAAGAGGTGAATAAAGTTAAGGGTTCGGTAGCAATAACTTTTGATGACGCATTTAAAAATGTACATGATGTTGCTTTACCTATATTGAAGAAATATGATTTACCTTCAACCTTTTTTATTACAACAGGTTTTGTAGAAAATAAAAGATTGTTTTGGGTGGATAAAGTTGAACATATGATAAATTATCCTAAAAATTCTTTTGTTGAATTAAGAACACACCAACAGAGATTTTTTCCAATTTCTAATAAAGGGGATAAGTTATATACCATGAACATAATTAAAGATATGTTAAAGAAATTAGATCCAAATGCTAGAGACAGAATGATAAAAGATATAAAATCACAGATAGGATTAGATAAAAATAGGATACCGGAAAATTACAAAACTCTGTCTTGGGAAGATGTAAAAAATCTACATGATTTACCTAAGTATGAAGTGGGTGGTCATACCATAAATCACGAAATATTATCTTATTTAGATGATACACAGTTGGAACATGAAATCGGAAATTGTGTAGAAACATTATCTAAAAAGTTGGGGCAAACTATTGATTCTTTTTCCTACCCAGAAGGTCAAGAAACCCATTATAATGATAAGGTTATATCTGTATTAAAAAAACACGGAATAAAGATTTGTCCTTCAGCAATCGATGGTATTGTTGATGGAACTGATGACAACTTTAATTTAAAGAGAGTGATGGTAGGTTTTTGGGGGAGAGAATTTCCATTTAAGGAGTATTACAATGACTAAAATAATAGCTGAAATAGGTTGGAATCATATGGGAGATATGGAACTGGCTAAAGAGATGATAGCAGCTGCTAATGAAAGTGGAGCTGATATCGTAAAGACACAAACATTTGATATAAAAAGATTAAAACAGGGCCCGTGGGATACTGACGGTAGAAGAGATATATACAAAAAAGCTCAATTAAGTTTAAACCAGCATATTGAATTGAGAGATTATTCGAATCAGATTGGAATACAATTTATTTCATCTGTATTTTCAGTAGACGATGCTAGACTTCTACGAAAAGTAGAAACAGATATGGTTAAGATACCAAGTATGGAATCAAGAAATATTAAATTAATTAATCATTGTGTTGATAATTTTGATAAAATAATAATATCAACTGGAACATCTACATTGGATGAAATAAGTGATAGCGTAAAAGATATACCAAAGGAAAAATTAACACTGTTACATTGTGTTTCATCTTATCCATGTAATTTTGATGTGGTTAATCTACCCAGAATATTAGATTTGGAAGAATTATCTAACTCCGTTGGTTATAGTGATCACACACAGGGTATTGAGGCTTCTGTTATGTCTTTATCATATAATGTGAAATTTATAGAAAAACATTTCACAATAGATAATGACTTACCAGGAAGAGATAATAAATTCGCTATATTGCCAAATGAACTTAAAAGATTAAAAGAATATATAGATATACATTCAAAAGTAAATTTAGATTATGGGTCTGACTATCAGAAATGTGAAGAAGAAACGAGAGAAATATATTCAGGGAGATGGGATGGATTGGAATAGATATAATATACTTGGGGTTATTCAGGCGAGAGGTGGGTCTAAAGGTATACCCAAAAAAAATATTAAAGATATAAATGGAAAACCATTGATAAGTTATACCATAAGTGAAGCTTTAAAAACTAAAATATTTAATCATTTTGTTGTTAGTTCCGATGATGGAAACATTCTTGATGTGTCTGAAAGGTTTGGTTCTTACTCATTAAAGAGACCAGAAAAGTTAGCAGGTGATAATGTTTTATCTGTTGATTCTTTACATTGGGCTGTACTTGAATGTGAAGAAAGGTTTAACATAACATATGATTATGTAGTGGAGTTACCTTGTGTTTGTCCATTAAGAAAAGATATTCATATATTAGAAGCTGTAACTAAACTAATAGAAACTGGAGCCGATAGTGTTATATCTGTAGTACAAATGACAGATAAACACCCAGTAAGAATGAAAAGAATTGTTAATGACCAAATAAAAGATTTTTGTAAAGAGTTCCCAGAAGGTGATGCTGGTAGAAGACAAGATTTAGAACCTTGCTATTTGAGAAATGGTGGGATTTACTCTATGAATAGAAATACATTAATCAATGAGGTTACTAGGCACGGAAAAGATTCAAGACCATATATTATGGATGAAATGCATTCAGTTAATATAGATAGTATCATAGATTTAAAGTTAGCGGAGGCTTTGATAAAATATGAGAGTTAGATTTGAATGTCCCACAGATTTTATAAGTTCTGAAATATTTGGGGGATTGGTAGAAGATAATGAGAATCCAGAATGTATAATTTTAAATCCAGGTTCAGATATTTTTTATGATAAAAGATATTTTGATAGTTTTAGAGATTTAAAAATTGTTGGAACTCCTTCAACCGGTGTTAATCATATAGACCGTAAATATTTAGAACAAAGAAAAATTAAATTATATAGTTTGTTAGACGATAGAGAATCATTGGATAGGATTACTGCTTCGGCTGAATTTACTTGGTTACATATAATGAATGCTGTTAGAAAGTTTTCAACATCTTTAAAATTTGTATCTAAATGGCGTGATTTGGATAATGAAAACTTTTTAAGGTCCATTGAATTGAGTGATAAAAAACTTGGTATAATTGGTTTTGGTAGAATAGGTAAAAAGTTAAATAGATACGCAGAAGCTTTTGGGGTAGATGTTAAATTTTATGATCCGTATGTTAGTGGCAGCTGCCAATCAATAAAAGATTTACATGACTCGGATATACTTTCTATAAATTGTTATTTGAATGATGAAACTAGGGGTATGGTTTCTGATGGATTTTTTTACGGATTTAAGAAAGATTTAATTGTTGTGAATACATCGAGGGGTGAAGTGGTTGATGAAGAATATGTGGGTAAGATGATACGGAATCATAAGATTTTTTATAGTTGTGATGTATTGTGTGGTGAGCAAGATGTATCTAAATTAACCAGTTCAGTTTTATTTAGGATGTATTTAAGTGGACACCCTAATTTAGTTATAACTCCACACGTAGCCGGAGTTACAGTAGACAGTCAAAGAAAAGCATTGGAGATAATATTAAAATTATGTATGAAGTAGTTGTCGCAATTTGTTGTTATAAACAAAAACATTGGCTGCATAGATGTCTAAGGAGTCTATCAGTTCAAACATTAGAAAAAAATAAATATGAAGTTGTTATTGTAAACGATGATCCAACTGAAAGATTGGATGATATTGTAAATACATTTAAACCTTATATGAATATTCGATTAATTGATAATGATAAAAATTTAGGATTGCCATCCTCTTTAAACAAAATATTAAAGGCATCCATAGCAAGATATTTTGTTAGAGTAGATTGTGATGATTATGTTTCTAGTCATTTTTTATATATACTATCTAAATTTTTAGAATCAAGTACAGGTTCTAGACGTTTAGAGAAAGAATATGATTACCAAGCGATAGCTTGTGATTATTTTAAAGTAGATGATACAGGTGGAGTTTTGAGTAGACATAATTCTGAAAAAGAATTTATTGCTTGTGGGATTATGTACACTTATGAAGCGATTTCTAATTTAGGATTTTACAATGAAGATTTTAGAATGAGAGAGGGTCATGAATTACATAAAAGATTTTTAGAAAGATATAAAATTTATAATTTAAGAATGCCTCTTTATAGGTATAGAATACACGAAAATAATAGGACAAAAGATATTAATGAAATTAAAAAATTTGATAAAATGAATAATGATTTATCTGATGTTCAAACGGGAGAAATATAATGAAATGTTTAGTTATAGGTGGAGCTGGATTTATAGGTAGTAATCTTGTAGATAGATTGATTAAAGATAAACACAAGGTACAAGTATGGGATAATTTATCTACCGGAAAGAGAGACAATGTAAATCCAATGGCTCATTTTATCAATTGTGACATCATTGGCGATTATGATGCTAGAAAAGTATTGATGTCTGAATTTAAACCAGATGTGGTTTTTCACTTAGCTGCGATGGCTAGAGTTCAGCCTTCAATAGAAAATCCAATTGAATATCATAATGCAAATGTAAATGGGATGTTAAATATTTTAAATTTATGTGTTGAATGTGGAGTTAAAAGATTTGTTTTTAGTTCATCATCGTCTGTTTATGGAGATGCTGAACAAGTACCAACTACCGAAGAATGTAAATTAAATCCAATGAGTCCATATGCATTACATAAGTTGATTGGTGAACAATATTGTAAGCTATATAGTGAGCTGTACGGAATAGAAACGGTATCACTTAGATATTTTAATGTTTATGGTGAGAGACAATTGTTGGAAGGTGCATATTGTTTGGTGATGGGTATATTTGCACAACAGAGATTGAATGGTGAACCAATGACAATAAATGGTAATGGGAAACAAAGAAGAGATTTCACTTATGTGGGTGATGTGGTAGAGGCTAATATTAAAGTAGCTACAATGAAAATGAATTTTAGTGGGGATGTTTTTAACATTGGAAATGGAGATAACCGCTCAGTAAACGAAATAGCTGACATGATTGGCGGTGACAGAATACATAGAGATCCTGTTATCGAACCGATGGAAACTTTAGCTCACAATGGAAAAGCTAAGTTTGTTTTAAATTGGAAACCAACAACAGAAATAGAAGATTGGATAATAAAATATAAGAAGGAATTAGGATTATGAAAATAGGAATAATAGGAAACGGTTTTGTTGGTTCATCTGTGGCATTCGGATTCTCACCCCAAACTGGGTGCGACGCGGAAGTTATGATTTATGATAAAGATGAATCAAAATCATTACACAGTTTATCAGATGTAGTTAATGAATCTGATTTCATATTTGTATCAGTACCAACACCATCTAATAAAGATGGTTCTATAAATATAGATATAGTAGAAGATGTGTTTGATGAAATGAATCAACACAATTATAGAAGAGATAATATATTTTTATTGAGGTCAACGGTTACTCCTGGAACAACTAGAAAGATACAAAGTAATTGTAGGAAATTAAATATAGTATTTAATCCAGAATTTCTAACCGAAAGATCTGCTAGATTTGATTTCATAAATCAATCCAGATTTATACTCGGCGGTGATGATATTCATATTGATAGGGTTGAAGAATTATTTAGATGGAGATTCGGAGAAACTCTATCTATTATTAAAACTAATTATGAAACTGCTGAAATGATTAAATATATGAATAATTGTTATTTTGCAACAAAAGTATCATTCCTGAATGAAATGCATCAGATTGCAGATAAGTGTGGTGTTGATTGGAACATGGCAGTAGAAGGATTTATCAGAGATGGTAGAGTAGGACATTCACATTTATCAGTACCTGGACCTGATGGTAAGATGGGTTTTGGTGGTAGTTGTTTTCCAAAGGATATGAGAGCTATGATCAATTTTGCTGAAAGTTTGGGGGTACAACCAAGTGTTTTATATGGTACTTGGAATAAAAATTTAGACGTTAGGCCAGAAAAAGATTGGAAAGAGTTAAAAGGTAGAGCTGTAGTTGAAGACACCATCAAAAAAGACAGAAAAAGATGGGCTGGATAAATAAAAAGCTTGACTTATATAGTAAAAAAGTAATACATTATATACATAATGGAGTTTAAAAATGCCTAAAATTGACCCAAAAAATTGGGATGACGACAGAGAACAAAGGAAACGTGATAAACGCCGCAATAAACGGAAACAACAAAACGAAAATAAACGAAAGAAAAGGAAAGAAAAATGATAAAAAATATATTAAAGTATATATTTATATATATATTATTGGTTGGATGTGAATCGCCTTTAGTATGTGAAGATTGTTATTTGGATATATCAGCTCCAGATTTACAAATGGATGGTAATGGTTATTATCATATGAATTTTTTAGATTCATATATTCAAACATTTTCAACTTTAGAAGCAAAGACTGGAATTACAGATTACAATCAGAAAGTTAAATGGGTATCAAATAAAGAAATCTTGATAGCTGGTTATTGGACTAACCTTGTAAATGGTTCTTCTTATACCGATAGTGATGGAAAAGCATATACTGTTCTTGGGGTATGGGATAATTTTATTGGAGATACTATAAAAGTATATTCTGGATATACAGATAATTGTAACATTTTACATGTTGATTCGTTGGAGGTAGTAATAAATTAATGGCAGATAAATTAGGAACATATATAACAAAACTTATGACAACAATACTTGATAAAGAACAAGAAGAATTTGTTGTAAATTTAGCTTTTTCTGAATTAAAACGACTAAATGTTGACATAGAAGAATTTTTAAGAAAGTATTCAAAAGATGATTCAGATGAATTAAAGAAAACTGAAAAAATATTATTACAGGAGGAAAAAGAAAATGTCAAAGATAAGTAACGATGGTGCCGAACAGCTAAAAACTGTTAGAAATGCACTTGATTTAATTTACAGTAAACTAGATTCTAAAACTTATAATAAAGTCAAAGAAGAATTTGCTGGAATAGCTGAAATTTTAGCAAATGTTCAAGATTGGGAGAAAGTATAATGCCAAACAATCCAACAACAGACAGATATAATCCAGCTTCAATAGGTTCAGAATTTGAAAGTCATTTATTTGATGATATAAATATTGGAGAAATATTTAGATTATATGATAACAATAATGAGGAAACTCAATTATATAGAAAAGAAACTGAAACTGAAGCAATGAATGTCAAAACTCGTAACGTTTTTGCTCCAGATGTAAAAACGGTGGTATATATAAAAATTTAGAATGGTTAACAAGCCTTTAAATATTCCTGGTAGAAGGAAAGTGATTACCAAGAATATGATACTTGAATCACAAAAACATACCAAATCTAATATGGAAGCTGCTAGATGGATAGGTGTGTCTTACAACACTTACAGAAAGTGGGCTAAATATTATGATGTATTTGAACAACATTTAAATAAAGAGGGCGTTGGTATCAAAAAGGGCTGGGCTGTATATAAAGTTCCGGTTCATGACATTATAACAGGTAAAAGAAAACCGCCGAAAAGATGGTCTCATAAGGTATTAAAAAAGAGATTAATTGAAGATGGATACATGCAAGAAGAGTGTGCTGTTTGTGGTTATAATGAAGAAAATTTAAAAACAAAAAATGTTTGCTTAGCAATAGATTTCATTGATGGAGATCACCAGAATTTTTTGATAGATAATATTAGATTTTTATGTGCTAATTGTTATCTGTCTTTTAATGGTTTGTTTCCAAGTTCTAAAGTTTTTTGTAAGTAGGAGTGTGAGATGAAATATAAAATTAATGATACAATAGTGATTAATAATGTAGAATGGTTAATATCTGAATATCGTATGGGTAGAGGTAGAGAATACAAATATACTTTATCATATGAAGATACAGATGGTAGTTATACAACAATGAGTTTAAATGAAAGAGCTATGGATGGTATCACTTTAATAGGTCAAATGACAAGTTTGGGGAGTAAAAAATCACAATGAAAGTAGGCGATAAAGTTAAAATGATAAAAGACATACCAAGTGTAAATGGTATGTTACACAAGGGAACTATTGTAAAGATAGATGAGATATCATTGCCTACTAGTGTTGTTAGGGGTAATGTAAGAGTTATAGATGATGTTGGTAAAATATGGTTTGTAAATGAGGAAGATGTGATATAATGAACGATGAATTAACAAAAAAACAAAAAAAAGAGCTTCAGAGGTTAACGGATGAATTGATGAATTTATCAACTGAAGTTGTGGAAGATTATAAGTTAAATCCATCCGAAATAAGTGGAAGTATCATTGAAATAAATGAGAATAGTCCCTTTCTAGATAAGGAATTCAAGGAAAGTGGTTGGAAAAAAGTCATACGTGGTTCTGTGGAAGAAGCTATTTCAATGATAAAAAGTAAAGAAGATGATACTGAATGAGCTTATAAAAGAAACTCAAAAGAATCAAATGATTTCAACTCTACTTAAACATTATAAAGTAGAAAGTGTTAAGATGAAATACAAATCAATGAAAGACCACGCATACTATAATGTAGAAACTGGTACAATGGAACTATCTACAAGATATAAAACATTAAAGACGAGTCAAGTAAAAGAGTTCTTAATTACAATGACACACGAAATACATCACGCTATGATGGCAAAGAAATATGGGTGGAGAAAGTTTAAAGAGATGTGGGAATATGAAGCGAATATGATTTCAGGTGGCCACGTAAAAGGAAAGACGGATCCATACGATGATAATCCATATGAGATAGAAGCCGAAGAGTTCGGTCAAAAACATTGGAATAAGTGGTATAAACAATTCAAAAAAGAGGGTTTAATCTAACTCTTTAATAATCAACGAGATAAAGTTTAAAAAAAGTTAAAAAAAGACTTGACTTGCATTGCAAATTTGTATTAAGCTTATATAGATGATAAAAGGAGAAAATAATAAAATGACAGAATTAGAAACTTTAATGTTAGATGTAACAAATACCTTAAACCACAATGGTTTTGATGAGGTAAAAGCAGTACCAAATAATACACAGTTCAGTATTCGCGTGGGTTATTGGGATAGGATTTCAGCTTCATTGATAGAAACAATGGAAGAATATCATAGTATTCGTATTACAGAACATGATTGGGAAGATGAAGATTGTGGTACTCTCTATCGTTATCTTGTAGAACCTGTTGATGAAAATAGTGGTTATACTCTTAATGAACTTAATGAATTGGATTCTCACTATACAGAAGAAGCGTTGTATTTAGAGAGTGTCGGTGCTGATGATTGTTGGGGAGTTGCATAGTTGTTTTCTAAAAACATAAATATGGCTAGTTATGGTTATCGTAAAACCAAACCTGAAACTAAATTAAAGAATAGGGAAGAATATAAGAAACTCTATTCCACCGAAATAAAATGGTTGAAAGAGAATCTCAATCTTTTAAAAGATGATAAGTTTATGATGGATATGTATACTATTCTTATCACAGGTTCTCGTAAGATGTCACCCAAAATGATTACAGCAGTTAGAGCGAATATGAATAGTCCTCAATATGATACAGTTACAATGATTAAACGGCAAGAGAAAATTAAACCTATCTTAGAAAAGATACAGATGGTTTTGGAACTTGTAAAAGAGGTAGATGAAGGTAAAGATTCTTATTATATAGCGAATTATTCAGCTCTATCATTTGTTACATCTATTATGGGTCAGTTAAAGAAACGTGGTAAATTATCAGAGAAACAGATGGCTGGTTTAAATAAAGTTTATAAAAGATATATTAAAATAAAAGGAAATAAATAATGGCTCAAACAATATATATGTTATTCGTATCGTTTTGTTTATTCTTTATATCAATATGTGGTTTGGGGATAGCAACTGCCATGTGGCGTAAAAGTGTAAATCAATGTAAATGTATATGTAAGGAGTGTGATTGTTGCAAGTAGAATTAGCCCAACTAACTGATTTAATAAAAGCTTATGATATGATTGTTACTGCTAAATCTTCAGGTTTAGATTTTTGGGAAGGTTTTATTTTAATATTATTTATACTGAAAGATGTGGCAATAGTTGGTGGTATATTAGGAACAATAATTTGGTACATAAAGGGGAAAAAATAGTGTCATATTCTCACAACAATGTTATAGATAAACTACTTAAACTGAATGAAAGAGTTGCAGTTAGTATTAATAATGATGACCATAAAAAAGATTTAATTTGGTGTCAAAGATTGATATCCAATGTCAAAGATAGTGGTTTAGTTCCGGATAAAACAGAATTTACTATGGCTAATCTAATGTGGAAGAAATACAATGGTGGTGTATCAGTAGACGAAAAAACTATATGGTTATTAATAGATACTCTTTTAGAACAAGGTAGTAAGATAGGTGCTATTAAGATGTATCGAAGGTTTATAAATAGTAGTTTAAGAGAAGCCAAAGATGTAGTAGATGCAAGACAAATTTCAAAAGAAAAGGAATGGACTAAATGAGATCAACAAAAGTACATAGAGCTCGTAAGAGAGATAAGAGAAGAAAAGAATGGGGTAATCCTATAATTGATAAACTTATGCAATTAAAGTATAGTATCAATGACGCATATCATTCTGGTTATGATGATGTAGTCAGAGATCCCAATGGTATTGATGATAAGAATTATGTTATGAGTTTAATAAGTGATGTTAGAAAGAACGGATTAACTAAACTATCTCATGAAGATGGTTTAAAATGTAATTCACTTTGGAGAAAGTATGCCGGGCAGTAAAAAACTAATAGATATCATAGATGAAATGAATTGGAAGGAAACCACTACCAATAAGATGGTTACGGAGAAATTGAATAGGTTATCAAAACTTATTTTTGACATAGATGGATTTAATGGTGACGCTGATTTTGTTAGTAAAATAATGGAAGACTTAATAGAATCACCACATCACAGAATTACAAAATTAGAAATAGAAAAATGTAACAGATTATTTAAACAATATAAGGAGCAAATAAAATAATGGTAATAGACCTAAAAGATATAATAGCAGAGTTAGACAACATAATAGAACAAGCATCAAGTGATGACGAGATAGGTAAAGAAAGTATCTTGGAAGCACTAACTGATGTAGTTAGAGATGCCAAAGGTGATTCTTTAGATTTTGATATTGAAGATGAAGACCACTTTGATTCATTTGAACAGACAGACTTTAGCAGTCTATCTAGTTTAGAGAATTAAGATATGGAAGAGAAGAAAAAACATATATCAGATAAGCCAGTTTATAAAGAATACATTGGGGATTACCCAGTACACTCTAATATAGAAACCCATGACACTTGGAAGGAAAAAGATATGGATCAAGTAGACGCAGTAAAGTATATTGAAGAAGAATATCCTGAAACTGCAAAATCATTTAAAGCAATACAAAAAGAACAATATGAATTGTTTTGTAAAAAGCAAATGGATTACGGCCCAAAGAACATATCAGTAGGAACTGATTTAAGAACTGATGAAGATGTTAAGCTATCTCTTACAGGTCTTTGGTTTCGTATCAATGATAAGATAGAAAGACTTAAACAGTTGGTAGTATTTGATAAGGCAGCACAGAATGAACCAATGATAGATGCGTTTTCAGACTTATCAGTATATGGTATTATTGCACAGATAGTACATAGAAAGAAATGGGGTAGATAGTGAATAAAATATTATTAATATTATCAATACTTTTAATTGTGGGTTGTTTTGATATTATAGGTTCTAACAATGTCATCGAACTTGATGATGTGACTTTAACTGTAACTGAAATGGAAGCTTATAACAATCATTGGAAAGTTAGTGGAACGGCTGTGAATACAAGTGATGCTACGATTTCAGCTCCATGGTATGTTGAAGCTATGTTTTATCTAGATAGTACATACACTATAACTGTTGGTGGAGATAACGATAGAATGAACTTTAATTTGGAACCGGGAGTAACTACTTATTGGACTTTAACTCACAGCACTAATGATGTGGTTGAATTTGAATACCCTAATTTTGCAATTAAAGATTTGAGAGCATATATTCAAAAATAAAGGATTATAATGAACTACACAACAACAACAAACGGAGCAAAACAATATACATCATCAAATGATGTATGTGTTGACCTCTTTTCAAAGATAGGTTCTATGAGACATTGGGACCGCAGAGATATATTAGAATACTTTGAAAAAGCATTCGAACATAATCCTGAATTAGCAACAAGAATTACATATTGGGCGAGGGCAGCAAGGGCAGGTTCTGGAGAACGAAAAACCTTCTACACGATCTTAGATGAGATAGCAAGGATATCTCCAAACTTCATTAGTGATAATGCTCGTACTCTTGCAGAAATAGGTTACTGGAAAGACTTAATAGGATACTGTGATATCCCAGGTGTTCTTTCCGCCTTCGCCCGAGCAATTAAAGATGGGGATAGGTTAGCCAACAAATGGGCACCTCGTAAGGGTGATATCGCAAGAAAGTTGCGGGATGAGTTAGGTTATACTAACAAAGAGTATCGGAAATGGTTGAAGAAACACTCCGATACCGTCGAAACCAAGATGTCTAACAACAAGTGGGATGATATCAAATATTCTTCAGTTCCTGGTAGTGCGATGAGGAGATATAGTAGGGCGTACAACAGGAATGATTCTCAAAGATTTGAGGATTGGAAGGGTGATGAAACTACTAAAGCATCTGTATCAGCAACGTATCCTCATCAAATATTTGGAGTTATGGATCACGATGAAAAGTTGGCTGAGAAAATGTGGAGGGACTTACCGGATTTTATAGAAACCGAAGAGATAATACTACCTATGATTGATGTTAGCGGTAGTATGTATGGAAACGCACTACAAGTTGCAATCTCTCTTGGTATGTATCTGGCCCAAAGAAATAAATCTCAGTTTGTAAATACCTTCTTAACATTTAGTGAAAATCCTCAGTTTGTTAGAATACCATCAAACCCAGGCGTTACATTGGCTGAAAAATTTCAGACAATTAATAGTTCTGAATGGGGTATGAATACAAATTTTGAAAAGGCTTATACTAAAATATTAGATTTGGCAACTAAACATAATGTAGGTTATTACTCAATGCCAACTATGTTATTATGTTTATCAGATATGCAATTTGATGAAAGTGGTAATGGTAGTCTTCATTTAGAAGATATTAAATACAAATACAAAACTCACGGATATGAAATGCCAAAGTTAGTGTTTTGGGATTTAGAAGCACACACAGGACAACATGCACAATGTAGTGATGAGAATGTAGCTATGATAAGTGGGTTCTCACCAGCTATCATGAAAGCTGTGTTAAACGCAGAAGAATTTAATCCAATTGATGTTATGTTGGAAGCACTTGAACCAATTAAGTTAGATTATACTAACTTGAAACCTGAATTAGAAATTGATTATAACAGGGAAATATAATGGCAAAGTATGAAAATAAGAATGAGGTTATAGGTGAAGCCATTAAAATACTTGAAAGTGATACATGAAGCATGTATATTAGAATACAGAAAGCAGTTGCTTTTTTAAAAGAGAATTTTGATATAAATGAAAACTAAAAAATGGGCAAGATGGGAAATTCTAGATTGGAAACCCGATGAACATATTACTGAACTCAAACATTTCAGAAAGAAATTCATATCAATGGAAGGTTGGATTGAAGAAGGAAATAGAAAAATTGTCCAAGAAACATTTGAATTAATGCCTAAAGAGGAATTAAAAGATGAGTAAATTAAGTGATTACGAAACAGTAAAAAGTAAATTTAAATATCTATTTGAATTATATGATTTACCAGAACCAAAAGTAATACGAAAGGCATTGAAAACAGACCCGTGTGATGTAACTGACCCACCAAACGAGGTTAGAATAAACACACAAGATTGTGATGAAGATTATCAGGCACGTCATTTGTTCGGACATTATTTAGCAGACTTACATTTAATTGATGACCAATCAGATGTGGTGGCAGATATAATTGCTGATATGATATTAGAAAGTAAACGATATTTGAAATGGGGTTGGAAGAGAGAACGGGTAATGAGAGAAAGTATTAAATTTAAAGAGTATATGAAAGGGTTAGAAGATGGCAGTAAGTAAACACAATTTATGGAAACGGAAAAAGAATGGACTTATGAAGGATAGATTAAGAGTGGAAAAGTTTTCAAGCATAATACTTATAGGGTATTTGGTGATGATTTTAAAATCTGTATTGATGGGAGTTGTTGCTTGGTCTTATGATAAACCAGGTATAATGGGTGTATTATTTTTAGGAACTGCTACACCTATATTATTTTCATTATGGAATTGTGTTGTTATAAATTATTTAGCAAGAACAGATGAAAGAAAATTAATGGAATTTAATATGATGCAATTTTTAATTAAAGCAGTTTTTATGTGTTTTATGACATATGTAGGAATAGGTTGGTTTAATTTACCAACAATAGCATACATATTTACTCTATGTGGGACTTGGTTTATGTTTCATGTAGTAGAAGCACTTTACGCACAACGACTATTATTAGAAAAATGTTAATTAGGAGATACAATGGCAGTAAGTAAACACAATTTATGGAAACGGAAAAAGAATGGACTTATGAAATTAGTTAGGTCTCATAGCGAGTGGGTGGAGAAACAACGTGAAACGAAAGCTCGCGTAAAACATATTAAGAGTGGTGTTCGTACAGATACAATTAAATCTGGTAGAACGAAACCTGTAGTATCTAATAAAGGTGTTACGAGTTCAACAAAAAGAACACAGATAGGGAAAAAAGTTTAAAAAAATAGTTGTTTCGTATTTATAAATAGTTGTATATTTATATATAATAAAATGGTTTTTTGAAATTGTCGGTTAGGATGCTTAGTCATCACTGTTTGTATTGAGGAGATACATCTGGAACCGGCATGTTATTATAACCCAACAGCACTATATAAATTATAGTCAAAAACAAGACGGGTAGGATAGGTTAATCAAACTGAAAGTATCATTGGGGTTACTGTAAAGTTTGAAGAGATTATAAGTAGGTGATTAACTGAATACTACCACATTAACAAAGAGGTAAAGTAACATGGCAGAAACACAAACAGGTACAGTAAAATGGTTCGACAACAAGAAAGGTTATGGATTCATAACCCCATCAGATGGTGGTTCAGATTTATTTGTACACATGAGCGGTATTCTTATGGAAGGATTTAAAACTCTTTCAGAAGAACAAACAGTTACATATCAAGTTGGAACAAGTGACAAAGGTCCAGTTGCAACTAATGTAATACCATAAACAGCGGGAAAATTATCATACGATTGGTCTAACAGCAATCAATCTTAAAATAAACGAATAGAAAGATGACCGCCGAAAGGTAGTATGATATTAAAGGAAAATGGTTATGAAATTAAATGTAGATAGAAAACTAACAATCTTAATAGCGTTATGGATATTAGACAAACTTATAATGTTAAGTATGTTTTTATTTTTCGCCCGATAATATGACAAAACAAGAAAGAATGAAAGCTGAATTAAGGGTAGTAAGGGTATTAAAATACTGGGAAGATGCTGATATATTTAAATTAGGAACTAAAAAGAAAATAGCCGAAATGACAGTAGCTGAGTTAGAAGATTATTTTGGTATAGAACGGGGATTGTGATGAAATATAAAAATAAGAATGGTATATCCTTAAATTATACAAGTGATGATATTCACACCAATTTAGTTAAAGAGGTCATATCAGAAGCCATTAATATTTTAGATAGTGGTAACTCTTACACCAGACATAATGATTGTAAGGAATTTTTAAAAGAAAATTTTAATATAAAATTAATAGGAGACTTATAAAATGGATACAACAAAAATGTGGGACTACAGAGTAGTTCGTAGAGAATCAGAAAGTAAAACTGAAGAATGGTATAGTGTACAAGAAGTATATTATGATGAAGATGGAACACCTATGGCACAAACTATGGATTTAATGGTAGAACAGGATACCGTTACGGGAATGAGAACTCAGTTGGAAAGTATGTTGAGAGCTTTAGATAATCCTGTTTTGGATGAAAGTGATATAGTAGACAATCCTGTAAATACAAAAACTATGGAAGATAGAGTATTATCATTAGAAATGGAAAATGCTGAAATGAGAGATAGACTTGTAGAGTTGGGTGACAAAATAAGAGAAACAAAGAAAGTGAGGAGTCTATAATATGTGTGAAAAAAATTTTGACGGGAAGGCGTTGAGCCCCCCTTCAGACGATGGAGATGACATAACAGAAGAAATCATCATTGACGATGACATAGAAGAAGTAATCATCAAACCGAAGAAACTCTCTCGTAAGAAACTCTCTCGTAAGAAACTCTCTCGTAAGAAGAAACCTAAAATAAAGATTTGCAAGACTTGTGGTCAAGATATATTAGAGAATGAGCGTAGAGATATGTTTATGTTTCATGACACATATCATCAGCTACAAACAAAAGATTATTGTGACAAACATGAGGATGCCTATAATGACCATAAATGCAAACCAGCTTGGTGTGGTGATTGTGGCTATTTGAGAAAGTATGAAATAATAATAGATTGGGAAAAGAAAAATAAAAGGTGGTGAAATGGAAAAAGGGGAATCGTTGGAAATCATCAAAGTCGGAAGTACGATATAAGTCATGGCGAAAGAGTGTATTTGAACTTAACAGAGCAAAGAGAGGACTTCGTAGGTGGTATGTTTGTGAGAAATGTGGCAAGAAGAGAAAGACAACACGAGTGCTCCATGCACATCACATTAAGTCTTGGGAAAAATTCCCCAAAGATCGATACGATAGGAATAACGGAGCAGTATTGTGTAAGTACTGTCACAATGGATTTCACTATAAATACAAATTCGAAGCATTAGAAAACCCAGAGTTATTATGGGAGTATATAGGAAAGAAGAAATGATAAAAACAATAATAGCATTCTTGAATAGTAGAATAAACTTAACTATATTCCAGTGTATATTATATGGCGTTATAGGTTATATAATGGGAGAACACTTAACATGGACAGAATTAGCTATAATGTTTGTTATAATGTTTGGCATACAATTTATAACAAGAACAAAGGCAGTAGCTGATGGTATGATGTTCAGGCAAATAATGTTAGAGAATGATATGGAAACTAATGACTTCCTGAAACATATGAAGAAAGAAATGGATAAATTAAATAACATAGATAAAAAGGACTTAAACTAAACCAATGAATAAGAATAAAAAACTTGACCACATGTTAGCCCTTACTGAAGAGGTGAATGTATTAACACAACGACTTAAACCACACGATACGGGCTACATACATACTACAATAAGTACCCTGAGAGGGAGGATTGACGAGCTTAGAGAAGAGCTTAGTGACTAACACATTAACACCAACGATAATATAGTATAAGGTTGGGTTGTGGTGGGTGAAAGTGGTGAAAAGTGGAGAATTTAGATAATATAATGTGGGGATGGCGATGAATATGTTCTGTATAATAGAACCGAGAGTATAGTGTGTATACATATTGTAAAATACAAATTTTCCGTAGCCTTTTTTACACTACGGCCTTATCATTGTATCATACAACCTATTAAAAAAAGTGAAGAAAAGTGAAGAAAAGTGAAAAAAACACTTGACTTACATGGCCAAAAGTGTCGTAGCTTTATATAGACGATGAAAGTAAAAATAAAATACGAAAGGAAATCAAATGAATTACGATAAAAACGACTTAGCCGGTTGTTATAACTTCTTAACACCTGGTGGAAAATTAACTAAAAAGGTGACGCTGCTTGAAATGAATTCTCGTGGTTGGTCAATACGATTTGTTGAACAGGCCTTATCAGAGGGGTCTGGTGATAATATGGAATTAACTCCTCGCTTAACAGATCATGGAGTTGGTTATTACGATATAGATTTCGCGGAATAAGTATCAAGAGAGATACACTACACATACCAGTGTAGAGGGTTAGGGGCAGTTCCTAAATTCCGCTCCAATTACTTAGAATGTAGCACTTTCTTCCTTTCTTGCTACATTCGCACAGGGGTCTCTTTACTCCTTTTGAGGCCCCTTTTTTTTATGCCCAACAATTTAGTTGTATTATACAAACAAATTTAGGATTGATTACTCGATCAATATAAGCCACTACATATTATCTCTATCCGACAAGAAATAACTCTTGTTTTGTATTATAAAATTGTCGTAAATTATAAGGCTATACAAGCTACGAGGTATATGACAATATAACATACTGACAATAAGACAAAATAAATGCAAAAAAGTCCTTGACACAGGTGCAATATTTGTCGTAGCTTATAGAGTAAGATGAATGAGAAAAATAAACATAATAAAGGAGTTTCAATGAACAATAATTCAGTTATAGTTCGGATAGAAAAATCGGGCAATCGTTTTAACGCGTGGTCCGCTGATGGTACTAAATACACATCAGATATAGGAACAGGTACTCGTAAGGGTGCTTATAATAAGGGTATGGCTTTAGAACGTCGTGAAGGAAAAAATGGTAGGATATATTGGTGGAAGGTGCCGATGGAAATGTTTGATGCTACTACTACTCCTTCTGTTCCTGATATGAGTTCAGTAGAAGTACCTACTGACCATGCCGAAGTATTAAATTTTATACATAATAGTTACTCTTTAAAACCCACCGGCTTAATGATGAATGAATTAAAGTGGAAGTACTTGGTTCGTTCAGCTGTTAGGGGTAAGAATATAATGATGACCGGCCCTGCTGGTTGTGGTAAGACTATGGCAGCAAAATCGTTGGTTAATTGTTTAGACAGACCGGATTTTTACTTTAACCTTGGAGCCACACAAGACCCCAGAGCCACTCTTATTGGTAATGTTCACTTCGAGAAGAAGTCTGGTACTTACTTTAGTGAAAGTGTCTTCGTGAAGGCAATACAGACTCCTAATGCAGTGATCCTGTTGGACGAGTTGAGTAGGGCTCATCCAGATGCATGGAATATTCTGATGACAGTATTGGATTATGGTCAGAGGTATTTAAGATTAGATGAGCAAGATGGTCAGACTACTATTAAGGTTGCCGAAGGTGTTACTTTTGTAGCCACTGCAAACATTGGTAATGAATATACTTCAACCCGTGTTATGGATAAGGCTCTAATGGATAGGTTCACTATCGTGGAAATGGATGTTCTCTCAGAAAATGAGGAAAATGAACTCCTGACTTATATGTTCCCTCATGTTGATTCAGTAGTATTAGGTAATGTAGCTAAGATTGCTTCTCTAACTCGTAGTGAGTCTAATAGTGATACTGCTAGAGTAGGTAGTGGTATTAGTACCAGAACAACGGTTGAATTGGCAGGTCTACTCTTTGATGGGTTCTCATTACCAGAAGCTGCTGAAGTTAGTATCTATCCCCAATATGACGCCGCTGGTGGTGTGGATAGTGAACGGACTTTCGTAAAACAAATTGTACAAAAATTCTGTGATGATGGATCGAGTGATGATTTGTTCAATGAAGAAGAAGTATTGGAAGCTACCGAAGCTTAATTAAATTTGGTTATTGTTGTTGTTCTCTTACACAATGGGGGCCCCTTGATGGGGCCCCTTTTTTTTATCATCTTCATTTGGTTTTTCACTTGAGTTAAAGCTTTACTTTAGGGGGCTCTAACCGATATACATTCCGTTGTCGCATTTCCCACTTATATAAATTAATATATTATATATTTATAGACATAGGATTATAGCCTTTAAAAATTAGGAGAAATAAAATGGCTCAAATGAGTAATAGATATAGACATAGAAGAAATAGAATAACATCAGTTTCACAAGCTAAATCTGATAGGTTTTGGGATCAATCAGTTAACGCATATATTGTATATTGTTGTGATGGTGGTAGTGCAAGTGGAACATATGATACTTGGACTGGACCAGGTGGTGGTGCTGAAGCTGTAGTTCAATGTTTTGCTGATTGTAATAGTGCCGGTTGGGGGCTTAAACAAGCAGGTGGAAGAGTCAACACAAACAACAAAGGTAGATTCTCTGGAAGAACACAAACTAACCCTAAAGGCAAACCCAAGAAATAATTTTTTTATATATAAACTAATACAATCACATATTTATTTATATAGACAACAAATATAATATAAGGATATTAAGACATGATAGAAAAACCACAAAGACCTTTGATAGATAGACCAAGGTATGTTACAAAACCACCAATGGCTGCTAAGGCTGTTAATAATAACAGACCCGCTAACAGACCCATGAATAAATCACCTCATAAAAGAAAAGTCGTTGATAAAAAAACACCAAAACTAAAGATGGAAAAGAACCAAATACAGAAACCTTTGATAAGTGGTTCTGTTAATCCAATTGATGAAGATATTAAAACCAAGTCACCACTTAAATCAAAATTGCCTTCTAAAAGAAAACCCAAAACACCACGTAAACCAGTAAAATCTAAGAAAGATGATGGTGGTGTGTTTAAGCAAATGAAAGATAAGTTTATAGGCAAATCAAAAGACGAAGACACCAATAAGGATAATTAACCCACTATAAAAAAGTTTTATATATATTTATAATTGACTTATAATATATAAATGGGAATGTTACATGCTTTCAAAAAAATACACAGCTGAAGAATTAAAAAAACTTTCTGTTGAAGAATTACAGCGGATAAGTAATGATCTAAATTTAGAAGTTGGTAATAATAAAAAACTTCAAACAGGTGGATCACCCAAACGACAACCCCAGTCTATATCTGTTAAAAAATCACAACCAGTTAAGTTAGATATAGATTTAAATTTTTACTATGTAAAATACAAAACAAGATTAACTTTACAACAACTCAACAAAGAAAAATCAAAACATGGTTTAATATCAATCAAACATGCAACAAAGAGAACTGATTTAATTCCTTCTGCTGCTAATGTTGTTATTGTTGAAGGTGGTGATATTAGACAATTTGAACAAGACCCAAATGTTGTATTTGTTGAACCAGTTCCTATTGATACAGAAGATCAAATTACAGATGACCCTTTATATTACGATGGAGATAATGCTTCTCAAACTACTATTAGAGTAAATCTTAGTCATGAAGATGCTCTTGAAGAATTTGGGTTTGGTGCATATTATCCTATGATTGGACAAATAGAAGGTCAGTGGAGATATGAACATCCTGATATTTCTAATGTTACACAATTAAATCAAACTACATCAACTCCTTATTCTCAAGCATCTCATGCATTATCAGTTGCTAGTGTAATGGTTTCAGATTCAAATAATGGAATTGGAATGATGGGTTTGTGTCCAAATTGTAGTTTGGCTTTTGTTAATACATGGGCTATAGGGGTATCTTTACCTGAAGCATTAGAAATACATTTAGAACAAGGAACAAAAGTAGTTAATTATAGTGCTGGTAGTACTAATTATTCCCAAACCAATCAAGATGCAATAAACGATGCATATGGTAATGGACTTCTGTTAGTTTGTAGTGCTGGTAATAATAGTACTGATAATGATGTATCCCACCACTATCCCTCCGATTATGATAATACATTAAGTGTAGGTGCAAATTCTTTATATAATTATGATTCATCTTGTACAGGACAAGTACCAGGTCCTTGTGATAACATTGATGTAACTTCTTATATGTCAATGACAGCAGCACAGGGTTCAGGTGTTGGTGCGGCAGCTTGTATGGATTTATATGGAAATGATGTAGATCCGTGGGGTGATGAATGTTGGTTTAGAAGTAATACAGGAACAAGCTTTTCTGCTCCAGTAGTTACAGGATTAATTGGATTATTATTATCACATAATCCAGATTTAACACCTTCCCAAATGTATGAAATAGTAACAAGTACAAATATACATCCAGCATATGGACAAAGACCTGGTATAATTGATTTTAGAGAAGCACTGTCCTATATGTATAATAACTATGGTGGTGAAGGTGGTGAAATAGAATACCCAACAGGAGATTTAAATGAAGATTTCCAAGTTAATGTACAAGATGTAGTACTTCTTATAGATACTATATTATATGGTTGTGATGGGGGTGAATGTACTGGTGGAATAGATGTGAATGATTATCCACAATATGCATCATATGATATAACTGGTGATGGTATAATTGATATTCTTGATGTTGTAACACTTATTCAAATGGTACTTAATGATCCACAAACAACATCAGCAGAAAGACAAGAATTGGAATATCAATTAAGTAGATTGAATGGTTTGGGTGGAAGAACAAGTGATAGGGATGATAGATATTGTAATAAAGGTACTTGGCCAGATTCAGGAGATTGGGGGGATATAGGCGATGGAGATTGCGCTGGAACAGGTGGTTGTAATAAATTTGAATTTGATTGGGATGGTGGAGATTGCTGTCCAGATACTTGCGTTGATAATCCCAATGAAGGATTATTTTGTGGTGATGCTGGTTATACTTGTATTGATCCTTGTTCACCAAATAATATCTTTTCTGTTGAGGGAACTACATGCGATTGTGGTAATTGTTCAACATATCCAGATAACTTAGATGCTGATGAGCATGGTAGATGTTGTTGTGAAGGCGTAAGTGTAGAAAATGCTAGTCAATGTGGAGAAGGTGTTTGTATCCCAGGTGATTTGAATGGCGATGGTATACTGGATGTATTAGATATCGTGATTATGATTAATATTGTTCTAAATGAAGAATATGATGAATGTGGGGATATGAATTCTGACGGGGTTGTAAATGTTCAAGATGTTGTCTTATTAATTGATATGATATTAAGTGAAGATTTTGGCACTAATGTAACTTCTCAAGAAAAAAGAAGTTTAACTAATATTCTTCCTAGGTTGAAATCTATACAGTATAAAAGTAGTCATGAGCAAATGTCTGTATTAAGAGACATTAAAAATCAGTTACAAAAAGGCGAAAGAACAACTATTCCATCCCAGAGCCGTGGCGGGAATGGTAGTAGAGATGAATGTGATGATGATCTTTCCAAGTTAGCAACTTATTATGAATGTATGAGGGGGACTATCAATTTTGCTTGTATTGGCCACTTGAATTGTATGTATCCAAAAGATTTTTTGACTGGTATTGAAAATCCAGACTTTAAACCTTGTATAGAAGATTTTATGAGTAATGTTGTAAACTGTGTTGCTCGTGTTTTACATACTAATTCTGATGATATATTATACGATATGGCATTTGATTGGGGTATATGGGGTAATATAAATATGAATTTTAATATGTGTGGTAATGCCGGTAGTGAAGATTGTATGATATTGGATGATCAACCAAATGTAGATATGCCTGGTAGTAATTCTCATGCTGGAATAAAATCATTACACATTATGAATAATCCTGATGATGTGGTGACTGATGTGATGTTAAATTTGGAGACTTCAGACATAGACATTGTAATTCAATTTCCAGATACATGGGCAAATTTAGTACTTGTATATGATCCTGGAGGTGTTGGTAATATAGTATTTTGTGAAGATGATGCTACCGCCGGTACAGTAGGTTCAGGTTATCTTAATGTTTTAATTCGTATGACTTCTGACGGAAGTCTAGAAATATTTGATGGATGTAGTGATGTTTTTATACAAGAAACTGGATCAACACCATGGGCCCCAATATGTTCTGGTTTTTCCTCCTTTTGGTTAGATTATGGACCTAGTGCTGCTCAACTTTTCATAGAAATGATGACAAATGCTGGAGTTGAGGGAGCAGCAGAAGACGCTGTAATAGAGACAATTGGAGATACTCTAAAAAGCGATGAGTGGATTGATATTTTGTGCGATTACACGGAGTGTGATAGAGGAGGCGAAACTTGGAATGCTATCTGGCTTGCCGGTTGGGGTGCTATTGAGGCTATTAATACTGGTTATATCGCTTGTATCCTCGGTGATCTAAATGGTGATGGTGCTCACAATGTGCTTGATATTGTTGCTCTTGCTAACTGTGTCTTGGAAAATAACTGCTCTGACCTTGAATTTAGTTGTGCTGCTGATATGAACTGTGATGGAGGTTACAATGTACTGGATATTGTTGCTGTTGCTAACTGTGTCTTGGATAATAACTGCGATGACCTCGAACCATGTACACAGCGGAGAAGTGATTATAATTATAATCCACCACCGGGAATGACTAGAGAAGAACAAGATAGAATAATAAATAATATATTAAATGCCGGTGAAGATATAAATAAGATTAAATCTATATTAGATAAAGAAGTCCCAGCATCATTAAAACCGCCAAGATCAGATTACGAAGAACGTATAATTGGTGGACAGGAAGTAGATCCGGCATGTGGTTCAAGTAATACAGCACCAGATTATGGTTGTAAATATCCATTTATGGCAAAATTAGATTATGGACCAAATCATCCGAGTGGATATCATACTGTTGCAAAATGTGGTGGAAGCCTTATCCACCCAGAATGGATAGTAACGGCAGCTCATTGTATTGACGATTGTACTTCTTCTGGATGTTGGGAAGTATGTATTGGGTGTCATTGGAACTATGGTGAGTGGGTTGATGGAAATGATGAAAATCCAAATCATCAAACAAGAATGGTTGATAATGTTATAATACATCACAATTGGGGAGGAGATTCTGTAGTTCGTAATGGTTATGATATAGCTTTACTCCATTTAGAAGAACCAATAATGTTAAATGACTATACACCAATATATATAAGAGACAGACAATTCCAATTTGATCATGACGCTGAGAATTACAATCTTCCTGAAGATGGAACTTGGTGTTGTATTAACTATTTAGGTCATGAAAGTACTTGTGGTGATTCTGATTGTGCTACGAATTATTGTTACGAATGTAACAATTATCAAGTTACTCAAATGGGGTGGGGACTTACAGAAACATTAACTGATTATCCTAGTGATGGTTTGAGTCCGACTTATCTATCTCCTGTATTGATAGAGGGTGATACATATACAGATAATAAATGTCATGAACATATAACTGACTGGACTTCTTGGGATAATTATAAAATAATTTGTTTGGAAGCACCTGGAATATGTGATGGTGACAGTGGTGGGCCAGTTGTAATAGATGAAGGTACACCGTCATTGGTGCAGCCCGAGCTTCATAGTTTAAATGTACCTTATAGTGAATATCAATTAGTTGGAATTGTTAGTTATCAACATTGTACATTTTCTGATGAATCGGAAATCCCGGAAACTGAAGCTGAGTTTATGGATATATGTAGTGATATCAATAATTGTCCTGTCAATATTTTAACAAAAGCTGACAATTTCAAAGATTGGATTTGTAATCACGTTACAGCGAATTCGGACTGTGATTATAATGGATGTATATATTATAGTAACATACAATTGGGTGATTTAAACGGTGATGGTGGTTTTAATGTACTTGATATTGTTGCTCTTGCTAACTGTGTCTTGGAAAATAACTGCTCTGACCTTGCATTTAGTTGTGCTGCTGATATGAACTGTGATGGAGGTTACAATGTACTGGATATTGTTGCTCTTGCTAACTGTGTCTTGGATAATAACTGCGATGACCTCGAACCATGTACACAGCGGAGAAGTGATTATAATTATAATCCACCACCTGGAATGACTAGAGCAGAACATAGAGCTATGATACAAGAGATGTTGGGTATAGCTCAAAACGCTAGAAATATAAATGACAAACAAGCATTAAGACAAATATTAGATATAGCAAAAAGATAGAAAAATATATAAAAAAAAATGCAAAAAAACCCTTGACACAGGTTGCATTTTTGTTGTAGCTTTATATAGATGATGAAAGAGAATTTAAAAGAAAAGGAGTTTTCAATGAGTATGAATGTTTTAATGTTAGAAAGTGTCGGTTCTTGTATAGATACTGACAATATGGTTTATCCCCTTGATGTAAATAATAACCCTTGTTTTGATGATGGAGTTCATGTTGGTATGACTACTGATGAATGGTTGGGTAGTTTATCTATGGATGATGTTACTGAAATGAATGATTGGGTTTGGAAGAATAATAAGGAGATGATATAATGAATGTACCTCAATTTATACAATCAAATAAACATATAATGGATGGAGTTTACGATAAACAAGGTTTATGTAATGAGTGTGGAACACACAAAGCCGTAGTAAACTACAATGATGGAAATTATTGTAATTGGTATTGTGCTAAGAAGAATAACTAATGTATAGATTTGTTAGATTACTTGGATATTCATATTTACTTAAACTTATAATGATAGGAGTATTATATTAATGATAAACGGAATAAAACCATTACCATCAGTAAGTGATTTTGATTCAGCTTTACATAGATTACTTGATAATATACATAAAGATTATCAGGGATGGTCTAGTAGGATAGAGTATAGTTCTGGTGTTGAAAAGGTTGATATAACTATAAAAACTGGTAGGAAATTCATAAAGATAATTAGAGATAATTCAGTATGGGGATTTGTAGCTAAAGCAGATGGAGTACACAAAGGTGTTCCAATGAAGACAGGTGATGTATTAAAAGCCGCTGGGTGGAGTGCACCAGCCAAACATACTCGTGGTAATATATTTGATAACAATCAGGACTATTTTAGTTGGACTGGTCCTGATTATAGATAATGTTATACTTATTAACATTTTTATTAACACTATTACTGATATATCTACATATTAGAATGGTGTACCAGTGGTGTGTAGTAATGAATACAATATTTAAATTTAGGAGAAATAAATAGATGAATTGTAGTATATGTAATGAAAATATAGAAGGATTTGGTAACAACGCACAACCAATAAATAATGGTATGTGTTGTGATGATTGTAATACTTTAGTAATAATTGAAAGAATAAAGGAGATGTCAAATGACAATGCAAGAAGTACTCGATAGAGTAAATGATATAATTGATAACCATAATCATCACGAATTAGATTTATTAAGGTCTGATTTAGAGGATGATATAATATGGGAAAATAAGATGAAAAAATATAAAACAAAGAGAAATTTAAAATGAAAAGATGGTTAACTTTTAAATTTTTATCTAGTTTCATTCTTCTCGTTGGGGTAACACTATATAGTATATTTGTAGATAGTGGTGTTAATGAGGATTTATGGTTATGTGTATGGTGTTTGTGTATAGTTAGGTTTGTAGATGTATTAGATGAAATGGCTTAATTACTTACTCTCAAAGAGAGACCAACATACCTATGGATTACTATTAAGAGTAATAGGTACATTAATGTGGGTATATATTACAGCACCTATTGGAGCCTTTGTTGTTGTATTGGGTGAGTTAGTTACATGGTTAAATTTTGATGAAGATTAGAATGTACAGATGGCGGAATGGTTAACGCGATGGACTGCAAATCCATATTTCGAGAGTTCGATTCTCTCTCTGTACTCAATGCTCTCGTAGCTCAACGGATAGAGCAACAGGTTTCTACCCTGTAGGTTATGTGTTCGAATCACATCGAGAGTACAAATATTAAGAGATGATATGAATGAATATAAACAAATAGAAAAAATATACGCTGATAAGTATGATAGACCTCTTACCGATAGTAAAGGAAAAGGAAGAAAATCTATTGGTGATTTTATGTTAACTGAAAGTCATGCAGTTGATGTTAAGAGTAATAAAGAAGGTGGTAATAACTTTTCACCTAATATGGGATCAGCAATTAAAATATACAATTGGTTATTAAACAAAGAGAACGATTTAAGTTATATCTTTGTTGACTACAATATCAGTAAAGGCTTTGGGGAAATCAATGTTACATCAGATACAGATTTAATACCAATTGAACATATCAGTTGGGATTGTTTAGTTATACGAGCTCAAGGACTTGGAGTAATTCAAAGACCTAAACCTTTAAAGATTGATAAGAATCAAACTCGTAAAGAATTTATAGTAGGATTGAAAAGGGCATATAAAGAGTTCGTAGACAAAGAAAGAATTAAGTTAGATAAATACGAACAGTATATAGTTAATGGAAAAAGTTAAGAAATGACGAGATGTAGTTCAGTCCGGCAGAACACTTGCTTTGGGAGCAAGGGGTCGTAGGTTCAAATCCTTCCATCTCGACAAATGAAGTACTGTGATATAAATAAATTGAGTATTAGAAGGATAGATAAGACTACTGCAAAGAAGATGGTTGTTAAGTATCATTACTCCCACCTATGGACAAAGTGTTCTGTAGCTTTGGGGCTATTCTACGATACCGGTAAACAACATGCTTTCTTTGACGAAGCTGAAGAGAAGATGATAGGTGTTATAGTATATGGAGATCCTGTCGGGAGGAATTCCGGCTCCTCTATTGCTGAGGGATTGGAACATACCCAAGTATTCGAATTAGCACGACTATACATTCACGACGGATACGGCTGTAACATAGAGAGTTGGTTTATCTCACAATCAATGGATTGGTTGAAAAACAATTTTTCACACATACTTGCACTCATTTCCTACGCGTCTCCAATGGAAGGTCATGTTGGAACTATCTATCAGGCTACCAATTGGATATACCAAGGGAATAGTTTGAGATGGAATGATGGGTGGTTATTTAAGTTTGAGGAAGATGGTAGATGGATACATGGTAGAACTATCTTTCCCCACTATAAGACGAATGACCCACAAGAGATACGGAAGAAGGTTACATCTGCATTTTGGGTTAAGAAGGAGTTGAGGAAGCATAGATATGTCTATATACTAGCAGGTAAGAAGGAAAAGAAAAGAATACTTAATAACCTTAAACATCCCACTTTTCCTTACCCCAAGACAAGTGATATAGAAACAACAGAAGAGGTAAGGCTTGAACCAATACAATGATATTACAGTTAGTAGAATCAGATAACCAAAAGAAGATGGTTAAGAATATTATAACCAAGCATCATTCGTATGTACCTACACATAGATCAGTAGGTAGGAGAATAGATTGGCTTATATATGAAGATGATATGTTCCCGTCTAAATGTTTGGGTATGATAGGTGTAGGTTCATCTGTATATCCACCACCGAAGGATTTGTTAACTTATGCAGGTATGAGTAAGTCTGAATATAAGGATAACTTTAATTCCTTTTCTAACAACTGGCGTTATTGTATGAGAGAGTCTATACCCAACGCGGGTAGTCAGATATTAAAATTATTAAGACGCCATGCTCCCATAGAGTGGAAGAAGAAATACGGAGATGACCTAAATTATATACTGACCTTTGTAGGTGGTGGTAACAACGGAGCAGTATATCGAGCCGACAATTGGAATATGGTAGGATACACAGCAGGGTTACCAGAACACGATATGGTATCTATGAAGTGGAATGATAAGGAAGAGTTAAAAGAGAAGTTTGTTAAACCAACAGGGGAGAATAAGAAATTAATTTTTGTGACATGTCTAAACAATTAAAACATCCAGTGGTAGAATGGAATAGGAGAAATAATGTATAAAGAGTATATAAAAGAATATAAGGATTTTCCAATAGAAGGTATTAACTATCTTGATATTAATCCTATATATCAAAATTCAAAATTAAGAGATAAATTAGTATCTGATTGTATGGATAAGATGGTAGATATGATACCACCAACATTTGATTATATAGGTGTAGTTGAATCAAGGGGGTTTCTGATAGGTTCTATTCTAGCACATTTATTGGATAAAGGTATAGTTTTATTGCGTAGTAAGAAAGATAGATTACCTGGTAAGACATATACAGTTAAACACAAGTTAGAGTATGGGGAATCTATGGTACAAGTACAAGAAGGTAAAGGTAAGGTATTAGTATTTGATGATGTGTTAGCTACAGGTGGAACAGCAGAGGCTTCTATAGAATGTTTAACTAAAGCGGGTTATACTGCTGTGGGGGCATTATTTTTAGTAGAGTTGGATTTCCTTAATCCATCGTTAAGTGTGCCATACGAAAGTGTTATTCATTATGAATAAAGAAGATATATTAATAGTATGTGCATTAGAAGAAGAAACTAATGGAGAGTTAGATGGATGGAATGTAATATATACAGGAGTAGGTAAAGTAAATGCTACCCATGAATTAACAGCCGAGTTGTTCTTTCAAATGAAACTATCTAAAACACCTGAATTAGTTATTAACTTTGGAACAGCTGGTAGTAGAGAGATACCTATACATACATTGGTTGATTGTAATCAGTTTATACAAAGGGATATGGATGCTACTGGGTTGGGATTCTTTAAAGGACAAACACCATTTGAGGATGAGTTGATTATGGATTTTTCTTATGTCAATAATTCAATAGGTAAAGGTTATGTATGTGGTAGTGGTGATAACTTTGTTGATAACATTGATGGTGAGATAGACCACATAGATGTATTTGATATGGAAGCATATGCATTGGCTAAAGTATGTAATAAGATTGGTATTGACTTTGTAAGTTATAAGTATATAACAGACAATGTTAATGAGAAGTCATCTAATGATTGGAAAGAGAATTGTAGTAAAGGTATTACAGAATTTAAGAAATTATTGGAATGTTATTTAGATTAATATTATTTATAGGTTTAGTATATGGTGATGTATTTGATGGATATACATTATATACAAGCGAACCTAACTACACTACATACCTCATTGACAACGATTTGAATGTCATTAACGAATGGTATGCAGATTGTCAACCAGCATCTATGGCTTACCTACAACCTGATAGTACACTTATATATCCGTGTAAACAAGATCCACTTATAATAGATCCCACAGCAGCCGGTGGTGGTAGGATAATACATTACGATTGGGATGGAACTATATTATGGGATTGGATATGTGATTGGGAGTATCAGTTACATCACGATATACAACCAACACCTAACGGAACTATACTTGCTATTGCTAAAGAAGATATAGATGGGTTTATGCCTGATGTTATATTGGAGATAGAACCTGATGGTATGTATAGGGCTAATTTGGTATGGGTATGGAAAGTATCAGAACATATGGGAGAATTAGATAATCCATATACATTCTACGAGGATGCTAATTATCATATAAACGATTGGAATCACTTCAACGCTGTTAGTCTAAATGAGTTTGGTGAGATACTATTATCTTCTCGTAACTGGTGTGAGATATATGTTATAGAGTGGGGTGGTAGTAGTGATATACTTTATCGATGGGGTAATCCACAGAACTATGGAAGAGGAGATGATAACGATAAGATGTTAGAGGCTCAACATGGAGTTAATGAGATACCTGTAGGATATCCAGGTGAAGAGAATATAATTCTATTTAATAACAATAGTAGATTAGGAATGGAGAATGATACATCAGAGGTTATAGAGTTTAGACCACCAGACGATTACTATATAGAGGATGGAGAAGCTTGGGGACCTACTGAACCTGTATGGACATTTAGAGATACCTTCTATGCACCTAAACAGAGTGGAGCATTTAGATTACCTAATGGGAATACATTTGTAACTGTTGCTGGTGGGGATATGTTTGAGGTTACATACGACAAAGAAGTTGTATGGGAACACACAGGTAGTAGTAATACATTTAGAGCACAGAAATATGGTATGGATTACTTTGTATCACAGGGAGATGTCAACGGAGATGGTTCGGTAGATGTCATAGATATTGTTATAGTTGTGGGTTATATACTTGATGGGCTATACAATACAGAAGGTGATGTGAATGGAGATGATGTATTAAATATTTTAGATGTTGTGATATTAACCACACTAATATTAGGAGTATAGATATATTTATATATGAAGGTTTTAGACTTACACGGAGTTAGGCACGAAGAGGTTGAAAGGTTATTGGAGAATTTCATTCTTCTAAACAATCCACCCCTAAAGGTAATAACAGGCAATTCTACTTACATGAGAGGTAAGTTAGAAACATTTTGTCATAAACATAAGATAGCACTTGAAGGATGGGCCAATTGGGGAGAATACACAATACTCGCGGGGAGAACGGAGTGATAACAGAAATGACACAAAAAAAGAAAACATATTTAAAATATATTATATGGGTTAATTTAATATTTGGATTACAAAACCTATATTATTATGTAAATAACGATTCACTATTCAATTTTGCAGTAGGTGCACTTAACATTGGAGTGTGGGTTTTTTATAGGAATAAAACAAAATGACAGAACATCAGTTAGAACAAATACATAACTTTACAAAATATAAAGTTGTAGAGGTATTAATAAATAAACATAATGATGGTAACACATTAAATAGTATAGATGAAGTTGAAGAAGTAGCTGAGGATATACTTAATATATTGGGATTAGTTGGAGCAAAGTATTATGCTAAAGGAAACCGATAAGATATTCTTACTTAAATGGTTCAGTTCTTTATTTACAGTATGGTATGCAAGTATAGGATTATATTTATATGACCCATACATACTACAGATAATATTCTGGCCATTACACACACACGACATTGAAATAGATGTGGTGGAATCTACAGTTGATTGGCAATCTTATATAGATAAGTTGGACAGAGATTTGGAAATAGGATTTCTATATATCGATGAAGCTGATGACAGTGGAGAGATAATTATAGAACCTATTATAGAAGAACCGGATAGTCTTATGATTAAATTAGGGAGATATATAAATGAGTAAAGATATGGCTAGAAAAGAAGTAACCAGATTAACCTCACAAATAGAACGATTGGAAAGAGAATTAAAATATGCTAGAGAATGTAATAAGGTTAAAGATAAGTATTGGCATAACATAGGAGTTGAGAGAAATACATTAAAGGAAAGAGTAGAAGAATTAGAAACAGAATTATATTTTTGTTATAGAAACAAGCGGGTAGGAGAAGTAGTAGATGAAAGAACTAAAGTGGAAACACGATAAGTCTAAGTGTAGCTGTTCAAATAAAAAAGAGACTAAACAGGTTAATGGTTTAGAAGTACTTACACCATACCCAAAGAAAAGAAACATATTTGAAAGAAAGTTAAATCGTTATAATCATATAATGGAGTTTGTAAGAACAATATTAGCTTTTACAACTTTAGGGTTACAATTGATTATTTTATATCGTTTATTCAATTAACCATATATTTATAGTAAAGACATAACAATAAACCGTGGGAGAAACGGAGTAATGTTGAAGTACAAGATCATACCAGATGATATAGTTAAAAACTTAATTGAGTTTCTTGATGAAGTTCAGTTTGAAGCTGCAGCTAATAATAAACCAGATGACTTACATAGAATTAATTTTATTAATTGGATGATAGGTGAATTGATGAATGGTTTAGATGGTTTTGATTTAGAAAATCCAGATGATAAAGATAAATTATCAACTGGTGATTTAATGGATCGTTGGGATCAGATTGATAATTATCGTAAAGATTTACGAATGGATTTCCCAGAAGAAATGTCTGAAGAAGAATGGAAGAAACTTATAAAACAATTTGATGGATTTTTAGATGGTTGGGATAAAGAATATAAAAAATCTAATTATAAAGATAAAGCCAAAAGAAACGGATTAAAGAAGTTTCTTACAGAGTTACGAATAGATCACGAACTTACACCTAAAGAAAAGTTTGAGTTATATTACGATGAACATAGAAATCGAAAGAAAGAAGAAGAATCTGTTACATTGAGAGGACTACTTAAAAAATCAGGTGTTAAAAAACCACCCAGTAATAGACAAACACCTAAAAAATAATAAAACCTGTTACATACTGTTACAATTTAATTCACGAAAAAGCTTGACTTAGGTCCTTATTTTGTTGTATATTATAGTAGATGATGAAAGAGAAAAATAATAATAAAAGGAGTTTTATGAGTTTTAATTCAAATGATTATAAGGGTTTTACCTTCCGTTCTGGCCCTTCTAAAAATCAAACTAAATCATTTTCTTCCTTTTGGGATACTTCAACCGATACTGATGTAGATGATTTTTTAGGTCTTGATGTTGATACTCCAAAGGGTAAAGATGTAGTTGCTTTGGCTGGTTATAAAAGAGCCATAGGTAACTTTGTTAATATTGTTACTGGTAAAAATATACCTGTTACATTTAATAACAATGATGAATCTTTTACTGATGGTAAGAAAGTTGTTATAGGTTCTAACCTTAATGAGA
>Ga0208433_1000160_pt1 | contig 38029 bp, 45 predicted proteins | sample 3_EtaG_FD_184075 | JGI IMG/M metagenome (GOLD analysis project Ga0208433, IMG submission 184075) | Marine viral communities from the Subarctic Pacific Ocean - 3_ETSP_OMZ_AT15126 metaG (SPAdes) (version 2) | ecosystem: Environmental > Aquatic > Marine > Oceanic | place: Pacific Ocean | collected...
GGGGGCTTTAGTCTCGAAGGTTTTACCATTTCTCAGCGGAAAACCGTAGCGTAAGGACAATGAGTGAAGGAACTAATTTTATTCGTATGTGCATTTTCCAATCCACAATGCGAAAAGTACCCAGAGAAAATAGTTGTGGAGTATGAAAATAATGTCTTATGTCACAAAGTTGCTCAAGAAGCAGCAGCTGCGATCTTGCGTCAAACTGATAGACTTATGTCTTACAGCTGCGATGGTAAGCAGTATTTTCCTCATCCCGATCCTCCTTATCTTCCTGTTCCAGATGATCATACGATAGGTTAGACGAATGGGATTTTATTTCGGTCAAAAATCCATAAAAGAACTTAAAACTTGCGAGGATGCTCTCCAGATAGTGGCTAGACAGGCCATACAAGGCCATATGGACTTCTCAATCATTGAAGGGTACCGAACCCCCGAAAGGCAAGAGATGTTGTTCAGGCAAGGTCTAAGCAAGATTGACGGCATTTTAATCAAAGGAAGGCATAATTATGAACCCTCAAGAGCTTTTGATGTTGTTCCTCATCCAATGGTGTTAAATAATATTTCGGTGTGGAAGGAACCTGAGCGGTTCTACATCTTGGCTGGTGTGATGCTGACAGCTGCAAAAAGCTGTGGTATTGAGGTTAGATGGGGAGGGGATTGGGATGGAGATGGTTCAACAAAAGACCAAACATTCCATGACTTAGGACATTATGAACTGTTTAACTAGACTGTTTAACTAGAAGGAGAAAGAAGATGGAAGCGTTATTAAATATCTGGTCATTAATTCCTGAATGGATTCAGGCGTTGTGCGGGCTTGTTAGCGCCGCAACGGCGGTGACGGCTCTGACGCCCTCAAAATCGGACGATCATATGCTAAACTCGATCCTTAAAATCCTCAACATGTTGGCCGGTAATGTTGGTCACAATAAGAACGCCGATGCTGAGTAGCACGTTTTTTGTTGGTGGGCTCCTATTTGCTGTAGTGGGGATAGCTATGTGGGTCACTTATCGTTGGGGCAGAGCGGACGAAAAGCGGATCGCATCCGAGGATGCTGTCGACAACGCGAGGAAACGACATGAAATCGACGAAGATGTGGCTGGTATGTCTGACGTTGAGCTTATTGAGCGGCTGCGTAAACACCAGTGATGGCTGCTCTTGGGTAGAAAGGATTACTGTTGATGAAGCCGACGTACTGGCGAGGGCGACCCAGGAGCAAATCGTAGCCCACAATATGGCAGTTGAAGAATTTTGTCGTTAATTTTTAAGGCTGAAAATCAAGGCCATTATAAACTCCATCATCAAAACATTTGTATGAAAGAATTTTAATTTCATACCGATCAAAAAGAAGTGTCTTTTCTTTTTGTAAAGTTGCTATTGCTGCTTCTGTTTGAGAACAAGTGTTTAGAAAAAAGTGAGCTTCTCCGCTTTGCTTAAATTTATCACAAGTTGGCTCGGCAGCAAGACAGAAATACACGACCAGAAGAGCTTTTTCCATATGAATTTTCCTACTCCATAAAAAAAGGGGCACCTGCTAAGGTGCCCCTGATTTCAGTTCTATTTTGATTGCTTGAGAAATCTCCAGCAGAGAGCTCGCAAGCTCGGCGTTGTGGTCGGGTTTGTTAAATGCTTGTACGCTTCCTTGGTCCACTTTATGACCATCTCTTTCGTCGCTGCATCCATTTTCTTAGCCTCCTTGTCAGCTTGTTGTACACAGCCCAGAACATCATTGTCCGACCATGTATGTTGCAGTTGAGCCGACGCCCAACCGTGATGTACGTCTCAAAGGTGACATGCCCATAGCCCTAGTCTTTAGGGCAATTGTTCGCATCATGGCAGCCATTGACCCGTGAGGATGTTTTGGCTTTTTGCGACCTTTGTAAAACAGTGCAATCAATTCCTTGATTGGCACATCTTTCCTGCTGGCACACACATGATTGTATAGCAACAGCTCATTGTCGTTTAGTTTTACCATTCTTCCTCCTCCAGCCAGTTTCTGATATCACCCAGAGCCATGTCACTGACTGTCTTCTTGTTACGCAGGTTGCGCAGAATTTTAGCATCAACAGAGCCGACACCGATCAAGTCAGTATACACTACGCCACCTGTCACGCCGATCCTATGGATCCTGTCTTCAGACTGCCAACGCTCAATTGAGTTGTCGGAGTTTGAATAGTAGACTGCTCGTCTGCACTGGCCTTGAAGATTAAGGCCAACACCACCAGCTGCAGGATTGCTGACAAAGTATCTGGGAGAACCTTCCTCTTCACTGAGGAATCGCTCAATCGCTAGTTTGCGCTCTTTGTCGCTGGTTGCCCCATAATAAGTGACACAGTCGTCACCAAGCATGGACTTGATTAACTCAATGTCCTTAACAAAGCGTGCCCATATGATGACCTTTCCTTCAATACTTTCCAGGCACTCTGCCAGAGCTGTGAGGCGTGGGTTCTTCTTCTGACCCTTTTCAATCATGATGATGTTCTCATCATCATCAACCATAAACCCGCTGGCAATTTGCTGCATGCGCATCACTGCCACAGCAGCATTAGAAGCAGTTGAGATTTCACCAGAATCAATCTGGGTGATAAGCAACTTCTTCATCTCCTTGATCATGGACCTCTGCTTCTTACTCAGATCAAATTTCCATCGATCGTAAGCCTTCGGCAAGATGCCAATGTCTTCCTTGGTGGCCCTGAATGTGTAGGACTTAACTTTCTCTTGCAGCCTCTCAACATTCTTATGGCCAACTATGGCTCGTCCTTCAAAGCCTCCCATGATGCAATACTCATTGCGGAAGGCTGTGATGTAACGGATGCCTATGATCCTTTCATCAAGCCACTTGAACTGGGCCCACTCTTCTGTCAGGTCTTTGGCGATTGGGGTACCAGTTAAGGCCAAGCGATAGTCAACACAGTTGCCAAGCTCATTGGCAGCTTTCCATCGTTTGGATTTAGCATTCTTGATGGTGTGGCTTTCGTCCACAATCATCAGCACCTTGCCTTTGTGGCTCTTGATGAACTCTAAACAAGTGAGCCTGCCCTTTGCAGTCTTTATGCCATCAATGTTGATGGCCAACCACTTAAGGTCCTCTCCCTTGCACAGCTCTTCTGGCAGCAGGAACAGTGGACAGATTAGGTTCAACTGGGGCCAAACTCCGGCTGTAAACTCACAGCCTGAATGTGTAGGGAGCTGCTCATCCACCCACTGGCGGTGAACACCCTTGGGGGCAACCACCAATACACCAGTGATTTTGCCAGCACAAAACAGCCCACCAGCATGGTCAATTGCGACCTTTGTCTTGCCGGTTCCCTGCTCCATGAACAGAGCAAATGATTTCTGGGCTGTGCAACGCTCCAGAGCTATGATTTGATGGTTGTAGGGTGTGGTCTTCTGTTCATATGGTGCAAAACCTAAGGCAGTGCTGAGATCGTCCCCCTGCACCAAAATAGGGTCCTTTATATCAAGGATTATGCCACCCTCCTTCAAGACCTCCATATTGTGGTCAGTAGCCTCCATCTTGAGGCCACCTCCCTTGAGCCATTTGCGCCGACCCTCCAGCCGTGGCAACACCATCATGATTGCTGGGGTCATCCGTGTGTGGAGGGTGGCATATTTGCCTTCAATTGTCAACAACATAACTTGTATCCTCCAAGGTTCGGAGTTCGCTTTTTTCATTGTATTCCAAAACTCCAGGGAATTATTATTTCTTTTCTTAATTCCCTGAAAGTCTTGAAACAAGTAAAAATTACGAACTCCGAACCTCACTTTTGTGTGAAACCAAGGATTTAGTTTTTCGGTGAATTCGCTCACCGAGCCTCCACGAACTTGTGTTGGATGTCCCAACGAAGGTGATGGCTCTCGCCACCGGAAGCTAAATAGTCCTCATACAAGATACCGGGATTGTCCTGGACAATCTTGAATGCATGCCAGCCATGCGACCCTGCTTGTCTGGGATTGCCGTCAACGATGGGAAAGAGACCCTTCCCGTTGTTGCCAGCTGGACGTCCCCGGTTGTCGTCCTTGGGGCCAAGAGTCTTGGCCAGCTCAGTTGTGCGCCTAATGCCAGACTCCCTGTTTGAGAACTTCTTGACGGATGGGATGATGTCGCCGGTCTGTTTCTCAACCTCAATAGCAAGGTTGTTGTATTCAGCAGCGAGTTGCTTTAAAGTCAGTCTTGAATAATCTTTGGCCATTATGGCCTCCTCTTCTTTGGTTGGTGGGCACTTGGCCCTGATACCCAAAAACCCCGGCCACCTCCTAAGAGGCTCCGGGGCATGGGAGCGTTTAGCTCGCTGTTTTATTAAGCTGCCATTTCGTACAGCTTTTGCTCAACATCAATCTTATGCCGAGCGATGTCGCCGACCCATGCACGATGCATGCGAGTGGCGTTGTTGCGTCCAGCAACGTGATCACCCCAGTGGGTGACACCGTTTAGGACTCCCCACCCAGTACCAGGAGCAGCACCAGGAGCATTGTTGATTGAGTTGATGATCTCGCTCAACACTTTGGGCTGGGACTCAGGGAGCATGATGTCGTCGTAGGCTTCGCTCTCTGCGACCTTGGGTATTATCGTGGGCACGATCACCTCACGAACAGCATCCTCAATGCCGATTTTGAGTTTTGAGATTGTCTTAAATCTCTTCTCGGCAATAATCAGATGATTGTGAGCCTCGTTGACCTTCTCCTTGGCAGCTGCGACGTCGAACTCTGTCAGATGGTTCTGAGAGTAGTTCAGGTCGGAGGAGCCTTCAGCCATCGCCAGCGTGTTAGCGCAGACGACCCTGACAGTGGTGGTGCGGATCTGAGTGGACCTGCCAACTTCCATCGGTGATGTGATCAGCAGGTAGCCATGCACTTCGTCACCCTTGCGGACTGAGAAGGTATGGTCCAATTTGGCCAGACCCCAGACAGTGCGACCGCCACGCAACGAGCCAGCTGTCTCCAGCTTGGCCCCACCAGCTTCAACATACTCGCGCATGAAGCTGATAGTCTCTTCCGGCTGGAACGGTGTCCATGCTCCGGAGCAAACACTCATGACCTTGTTGTCTGTGTTACGGGTCAGAGCGAACTTGTCATCGACTGGCAGGGCATCACCGTTGGGCAACTTCGCAACCAGCGGCAACTTCTCAAGACGCCAGTTAAGGCCAGCAGCCTCAAGCATCTCTTCAACGCTAACGTCTTGATCGACCCTAGCACCAAGTCCATGCCAAGGGACTGCACCTGCGTAGGCCATTGTTTCAACTTGATGTGACATATTAGTCTCCAATGTTTGAGGGAGGCACTTACCGGGAAGGGTCCGGCCACCACAGCCTGAACTTCTCCAGTGCCTTTCCAGTGTGTATGCATCACCTCTGGTCCAGCGCGTCGCCTCTCGGAACTGGCGCATTGCGTTATTTGGTCGTGTCAATGCTACCTTCCCGGTAAGTGCCTCTCTCGGTGTGGGCAAGCTCATCAGTGCAGGATGCCCGTGACCTGCAGACCGGGGCGATGCCCCGGTTTCGCCTTTTGGTTTCAGGTAAACGCTTTGTCCTGGCATTTCTGACACATTCCGCTGATGGTGTACTCTTTCTTTGAGAGATCATCAGTGAACTCTTTGGCATGGCCGTCGCACATCATGCACATGCCAGCTGCGATCGTTTCGACACGATCCTTCCCCATCATGTTGCCGAGGAAGGCATCAATGCCATAGACTTTAGGAGTTGCTTCAGTCATTTTCTTTCTCCTCATAGTAGTAAGCCCTGTCTCATCAGTTGGGGGAGGGCAGATCCCCAAGACCGACCCGAAGGTCGGTTTCGACTAAATTTGGGTGAATCCGAAAGAGGTGCACAGCCACTTTGAGCCGTCTTCCTTCTCGACGATGTCGCCAACGCTCATGGAGTGAAGGTCGGCGTGGCGGCGAACCATCTTCTCGTCAACCTCGCTCCAGCGGTTCATGACCGCAAAGCCAACTTCGAGGTCGTCAGTGCTGACATCCGCAACGTGATTGTAGAGGCCAAGCTCCTGTGCCTTCTCAATCTTGCCGAACGTGGCGTCGAGGTAGGCTGGGTAAAACTCCGGAACAGGCTCGTTGTTGCGGCTGGCCATATTGACCTGATTGACTTGAGGAGTGGTGAGAACGATCTGGTGGACTTTCAACATGATGTTGACTCCCTTTAAGGTGGTGCCCTGACTCATCAGTGTGGGGAGGGCAGATCCCACAGACCGGGCAACGTGCCCGGTTTCGTCAGATGCGCTTGATGCGCTTGATGGCAACGGCTCTCATCGCACGACCTTTTGTCCAGTCGTGGTTGACTCCGTCAATAACCGCCAGAACGTGACCTCTTGTATAAATCAAGTAGGTCTCGCCATCCGCCCAGACCTTGTTGAAGCGGTCCATGTGGTGGGTGGTAACTGATCGTAGATTCTTGTGGTTGCCAGGATACTGGCTGATGAACTCTTGCTGGTCCACCGTCTCCATTTCGAAGCCAAACTCCTTGAGAGCTGAAGACATGTCCCATACGGATGAGCCTCTTCCTTTTTTGCGGCCAGCATGTTCCAGAGCAGTGTGGGCAACTAGGTAGTCAACGTTGCAGACTGCTGCCAGAGCTTTGACCGTGCAGTCATTGCTTTCTCCGATAGAGTCAGCAGCAACCTGCATGGAGTTGAACTTGTCAGTCATGATGCGTTTATCAGAAGCGATGCCAACCATGATGGCCTCCTCTTCTTTGATTGGTGGGCTGTCTCATCAGTTGGGGTAGCCCGTTTCCCCAAGATCGGGCAGTGTGCCCGATTTCGACTTTGTTGTTTGACTCGCAGAGTTTGCGTGCCCCTCGCTGGGGTCGGATCTCTTGCCGGAAACCAGGAACCGTCTTTTGGGGGTCAACCCACCTGCGAGGATCAAGAGCCATCGGGCCAGGTGCCGGTTCCTACCGGACCCTAGTATTATCGCTGAAAATGGCACAAAAGAAAAGTGTTTTTTCACTAATTCTTAGATTTTCTTTTTAGCCTTTTCAACGATTTAACGATTTTCTTCTCTGCCAATTTGAAAAACCTTTCATTTTATATAAAACTGGGGCATAATAGGCGTGCTGGATCCCCAACAGCACCATACCTTTTGGATGGGGAATGAAAGGAGGCCATGATGGCCAAAGCAATCACTAAGAAGAAGTCAACCGCTGTCTCAGTTGCTAATGCGTTTGACGGAGGCAACACAGGCCTCGAAAATGTAGGGGCCAACGATCTACTGGTTCCTCGCCTCTCGATTCTGCAGGCGCTCTCACCGCAAATCTCCAAGAAGAAGGCTGAGTACATTGAAGGTGCCCAGATTGGTGACATCTGCGATATTGGCACTGGTGAGGTTTTCAACGATGGCATTTTATTCTTGCCGGTGTTTTACCGCAAGGATTATCTTGAGTGGGCACCTCGTGCCAGCGGCCAAGGCTTGGTCAACATCCACTCTGACCCTGCCATCTTGGATCAGACTACCCGCAACGAGAAGAAGCAGCCAATTCTTCCGAATGGGAATTACATTGCAGAGACTGCTCAGTTCTTCGGACTCAATCTGACAGCCGAAGGACGCAAGTGTTTTCTGCCAATGGCGTCGACCCAGCTCAAGAAGGCTCGTAAGTGGCTCACACTTGCCACTGGCGAAAAGCTGACGAGGGTCGATGGTTCAACTTATACGCCGAAGCTCTTTTATCGGTGCTACCATCTCACAACCGCTGAGGAGTCCAACTCTGAAGGCGAATGGGCTGGTTGGAAAATTGACCGTGGCGCCACGCTGCCTGAATTGGAGGCAGAGGGTGTTGTGGCTGATTGGCAGTCAATCAAATCTGACTGTGAAGGCTTCCTTGAGACTTTGATCAAGGGTAGTGCCAACGCTGATGTTGCGAGCATGCAACCGGCATCATCGACCTCCAACAATGAGGAGGATATGTGATGATTGATGTTGTCGATGAATTTGACGTCGGCACAGATGGGGAGGCTTCGGCCTCCCCGGATGCCCTGGCTTCACTTCGCAAACACATTCAGGAAATGATTGAGATGGAGGAGATCATTGACCAGCTTGAGGGAGATCTAAAGGCTGCTAAGCAATCCTTGCAGGCTTTGCGCACTGGCCGGTTGCCAGATCTTATGGCAGAGATCCAGAGCGATCACTTCACCCACAATGGCTGGGAGTGCAAGGTCACCAACTTTGTGAACGGCTCGCTGCCTAAAGGAGAGAAAGAGCGTAAGGCTGCACTTGATTGGCTCAAGGCTCATGATGGTGAAGGTCTGATTCGTACAGAGGTGAAGATGGCGTTTGGCGTCAGCCAGCACGACGAAGCAAAAAGCCTCGCTGAGTCCTTGGTTAAAGATGGCCATCCTGTGAATCTGGACCTTGGGGTCAATGCAATGCAGCTGAAGGCTTATGCCAGTGAGCGCATACGCAATGGTGAAGACATTGATGCCGACACCCTTGGACTTTACACAGGCAAGGTCGTGAAAGCGACAAGGGTGAAGAAATGATTGTGGTTGGTGCAGGCATGGCTGGCCTTTTGGCTGGTGCTATGCTCAGGGGAGAATGCTCAGAGATTATTGAGCGACAGACAGAAATCCCCAACAACCACTCAGCTGTTCTGCGGTTCCGGTCCACTGTTGTGGCTGATGTGTTGAACATCCCCTTTAAAGAAGTCAGGGTGATGAAGGCTTCTCACCCATGGCGCAACCCGGTCGCAGATGCGATGGCCTACAGCTACAAGAACACAGGGTCGTCGTCTCTGCGATCAATTACCACTGCCACTGGGGAAGTCTCCACAAGATACATTGCCCCTCCCAATCTGATCCAGCGTATAGCTGATTGTGTTGTGGCACCGATCAAGTTTGGCATGAGTGTTGATAGTGGCTATTTCAAACCATGCAAGCCTGTCATATCAACAATACCAATGCCCATCTTGATGAAGATGCTTGATTGGGACATCAAGGCTGAGTTCAACCACGTCAGTGGTCGCAACATCAAGGCACGAATTGATGACATGAACGCCTACTTCAGTCTGTATGTGCCCCAGCCAGAGTTTCCAGGGTCAAGGATATCAGTCACAGGCGACGAGATGATTGTTGAGTGCCCCATCATGGATGAGCCTAACCCAGCGAGCCTTGAACAGATCATGGCCTTCGCCTCTGGGGTGATCGGGATTGGGGCTGACAGAATAAAAGAAGTGACAGTCCACGAACAACGATATGCTAAGATACTTCCTATCGACGACACAGAACGCAAGCGTTTCATTCTTTGGGCGACTGAAGTTTATAACATTTACTCTCTTGGCCGGTTCGCCACATGGCGTCCTGGCTTACTGATGGATGATGTAGTCAATGATGTTCGCGTCATTCATCGCCTGATCAATGGCGAAACTAACTATTCTCATAAATAAGGATATGAACAATGGCTTCAAGAAATTTGACCGACCTAAATGTGCACACGCCTTACAAGCTGTTCGGGCCGCAACCAGCTTATGTCATCGGGGACAAGCTGTTTCTGTTGACTTGGTCTGATAGCAAAAAGGGAGGCTGCATGATTCGTGAGGACTCTCTTGCATGGCTGAAGTCTCACCAAGACACCCACCAGTGCTTCATTCAGGCAACCAACAAGATCTCTGGGCTGAGGCTTGAGATCCCTTTGAGCGAGCTTCCTGATAGGCCATTCAGAGTTTATGGGGATTGTGATGGCTTCTTCATTTACCGTGGAGACTTTGAGCAGTTTACTTCTCTTTCTCAAGAGACCCACACACTGATTGTGCCAGAGCCACAGCCTATCAACTCTGTTCACATCACTGAGATATCAGGTTACGCCAAGAGTACCAATCCGAGCTTCTCAACGTTGTGTGCTGGGGTGGCGAAAAAGGGATTCCTGGGCCCATTCCTCAGAGACTATGCTGGCAACATTTACGTGATAGAAAGGTAAGCCAATGAAAGTATCCCTTATCGATTGCACAGGCATGGGAACTGATGACCCGTCCAATTATGCAGCGTCCATTCTTATTTTCACCAAGAGCACACGGCTCGAGATGAAGCCTGGATTGCTGACTGAAATCAAAGCATGGCCGTGGAAGAAAAAGGAGGAGGAGTTGACCTACATGGCCAATACCATTCCATCCTCCTGGGAGTTCTGCCATTACACGTTCATGATTGAAGGTGTCACCAGAGCGTTCACCCATCAGCTGGTCCGGACGCGCACAGCCTCCTTTGCCCAGCAAACGATGAGGGTGCTTAATGTTGAAGGGTGGAAATATGGAACAGGCCCGACTGTGGCAGATGACCACCGGCGACAGGGCTATTACGATAACGCCATGACTGTCATCGACAAAGCGTATGCGGAGTTGATAAAAATGGGTGCCAAGACTGAGGATGCTCGTGGGATCCTGCCAACGAACATTCACACCAATATCGCCATGGGTGCCAACCTTAGAGTGCTGTGTGAGATGATCCGCAAGCGATCATCCCCACGAGTTCAAGGGGAGTATCGTGATTTCATCTCCCTGCTCAAATCCCAAATCCTTGTGATCCATCCATGGGCTGATATATTCTTTGCCCAGAACTTTGACAAGGCTGCAGATGACCTTTGCTCCCACCTCATTGACGCTAATGGGCTGAACGAGAACCAACGCACAGCTATGATCAAGCTGGTTGACCAAATGAGGGCAGGATAATGTTGGGCAAATTCTGTCCAGAGCTGCCATTTGATCTGGAAGAATTATTCTGGTTGGGGATGGACAGGATTGAGTGGAAATTCAAGATCGGTACAAATGTGATTATGAGCGTGGTCGAGCGCAACCTTGCCTTGGTCACCCAGCTAGTGAGGGTGCCATGACCTCAATCGTCGTCGATATGGATGGTACGCTGTCCAACTGCAAACACCGCCAGCACCACGCAGAGCAAGGCCAATGGGACGAGTTCCACTCTAAGCTGTCAGAGGACAAGACCTACTATGACGTGCAGTGGCTACTTGAACGGTTGCCTGATTCAATCCAGGTCATCGTCTTGACTGGCCGCAACGAGACCTATCGCTCAAAGACCTTTGAGTGGCTGAGCGACAAAGGCATATTCGTTGACATGTTGCTGATGAGGCCCGATGGTGACTTCCGGCCAGATCATGAGCTAAAACCGAAACTGCTGGAGGAGGCGTTTGGTTCAAAAGACCTCGTCATTGACAATGTCATGTTTGTGCTTGATGACCGGGACAAGGTCGTTGAGGCTTGGCGCAATTATGGTTTGGACTGCTGGCAGGTCCGGCCAGAAGGCTACTGATGCAAAGCAAGACTATGAGCATTGTGGAGATCGTCAGCAGCAAGTCTGTTGGGTTCACAATGGCCTTGGGCCTGACCTATTGGGTCGTCCCGTCGATATGGGGAGTTGAGGTCGGTGCCGAAAGTGCATTGTTTGTGACTGCTCTTTACACAGGTGTGGCTTTAGCAAGGTCATATATTTTCAGGCGGTTGTTCAACTGGCTGTCAATCAGAAACAAGGAGGAGAGAAATGAAGAAGGTGCCAGAGCTTCTGCACCAGGCAGCAGCCATATTCGAGGATCGCAACAAGTTGTACGGGGACAACTACAAAAGGTTCGGCGGGATAATGCAGCAGCTGTTCCCAGACGGCCTGACTCTGAGCTCCCCAGAAGACTTCAACCGCATCGGCATTTTTGTTCAGATACTGTCAAAATTTACACGGTATGCTGAGCTTTTCTCTGAGGGTGGTCACTCTGACTCTCTTGATGATGCTGCTGTCTATGCTATGATGCTTCAAGAGCTTGACACCGACAGTGAACCAGAGCTGCCATTTGATGCAGCACACGAAGTTGACAAAATGAGAGGAAGAATTTGATGGCAAAGAAAGAGGAAAAGCCCAAGGGTTATACCATGGTCATAACTGACCCGGATGGTAAAGAAATGATCCGCAAGTTTGCACCAGCTAAGATTATTGACCAAGCCAATTTCACCAAGGTGCACAAGGTCAAGGCTCTCTTGAATATATTCAGCAAATGACATGCACGCTCATTTTCGACACAGAAACCACTGGCCTCATTGACAACTCCCTGATCAGGGAGCAGCACCAGCCTAGGATAATCGAGTTCTTCGGCAATATGATCAATGAGAAAGGCAAGGTCATCGAGGAGTTGGAGTTCTTCGTGGACCCTGGCATCCCCATCCCACCGATCATCACCAAGATCACCGGCATCAATGCACAGACCTTGAAGGGTGCTAAGCCATTCAACGAACATGCTGATGCAGTCATCAAGTTGATTGGGTCTTCGGATGCTGTGGTGGCTCACAACCTGAGCTATGATCATGCCATCATGGAGTTTGAGATGCGGCGGCTGGGTCTTCAGCCAGAGTGGCCTGACACAATGGTGTGCACTGTTGAGGAGACTGAATGGTTCAAGGGTCACCGGCTCAAGCTGCAAGACCTTTATGAGTATTTGTTTGGCGAGGTGTTTGAGAATGCCCACAGGGCACGCAACGATGTTGATGCTCTTACCCGGTGCTTCAATGAGCTCAGGAAGCGAGGGGACATCTGATGGCACGTATCCGCACAGGCTATTCCTTTCGCAATGCTGTGGGCAAGCTGGACAATGTCATTAAAAGATTGTCCGAAATACACAACGAGGATGGAATCTACCCAGCTGCACCTATCACCGACAGAGCAAGTGCATTTGGCTGGGTGCGCTGGTCGAAGCTCTGCGAGGACCACGACGTAAGGCCTGTGTTCGGGGTTGAGCTGGCTGTGACCAAGTCCATCAATGAGAAGCGACCGGTTGCTGACCACTGGACATTCATAGCTGGCAAGAGCCTCGTGCCAATCAATCAGCTCATAGAGCTAGCCACGCAGCAATTCCGGTATCAGCCATTGCTGACCTATGAGCAAGCCTTGGCCAGTGGTGTAACAGTTATCGTCGGGCACCGTTCAGACCTGGACTCTGTTCCTCTTGGCAAGGACATATACATCGGCCTGGGCCCAGCCACCAGCAAGGGTTACATCGCCAAGGCTCTGAAGTTGAAGCATCAGCTGATTGCTGTGAGCGATAACAAGTATCCTTGGGCAAATGACCAAGGATTTTACGAGGTGGTGTGCGGCCGGAATGCCAGCACCCAATCGTACCCTCAGCACATATTATCGGACAAAGAGTGGAAGAAGGCAGTGTCTAAGGCTGTGCTCAGCCCTAAAACCCTACGCCAAGCGATGCTGAACACAAAGTCTGTTTTAAATAAATCTGTGGCAAAACTTGAGCAAGCTCATTTACTAATTCCGGAGAAGCCAAAGGCTTTACTGACGATGTGCCTTGAAGGTGCAGAGAAGTATGGCATTGATTTGAGCGATCCAATTTACAAAGAGCGCATGGATTATGAGCTTGGGCTGATAGCTGAGAAGCAATACGAGGATTATTTTTACATCGTCGCTGACATCTGCGAGTTCGCTCGCAGCAGGATGATTGTTGGACCGGCTCGTGGTTCGTCGTGCGGAAGCCTTGTGTGCTACATGCTTGGCATTACAACCATTGACCCAATCCCCTATGGCCTTATCTTTGAACGGTTCATTGACATCAACAGGGATGACTTGCCAGACATTGACATCGACTTCTCTGATCAGCAGAGGCAGCTGGTCTTTGATTACATCAAAGACAAGTATGGCAAGGAGCGATGCGCTCGGCTCGGCACAGTGGCCATGTACAAGTTCAAAAGTGCACTGGGTGAAAGCGGTGCTGCCCTTCACGTCCCCCGGTGGAAGTGCGATGCTGTGAGCGAGTCAATGATCGTGCGGTCATCAGGCGACTCACGTGCACTGAACACCCTCGAGGATACGATGAAGACTATGCCGGCTGGCATTGAGCTGCTGGAGGAATTCCCTGAGATGATGGTGGCCACCAAGATGGAGGGTCACCCACGGCATTACTCCCAGCATGCGGCTGGAATCTGCATCGCTCAGAACCCCATCACAGACACCATCCCCATTGACCACCGCTCTGGCGCCACCATGTGCGACAAAAAGGATGCTGAGGATTTGAACCTGCTCAAGATTGATGCATTGGGCCTGACCCAGCTGAGTGTGTTTGAAGATTGCCTTGAGCTGGCAGGATTGACCAGAGACGAGCTGGGTGATATCCCACTTGACGACAAGGCTGCATTTGATGTCTTGAATGATTCACATTTTGCTGGCATCTTTCAATTCAATGGGATGGCCCTGCAATCCATAATCAAGCAGTTCAAGGTGAAGTGTTTCGACGACATCGTCTGTGTCACTGCGTTGGGTCGGCCAGGTCCACTAGCCTCTGGCGGTGCCCATGAATGGATCAGGCGCAAGAATGGCATCAACCCAATCACCTACCCTCATGAGATATTTGAGCCTTACCTGAAGGACACCATGGGCATCGTCCTGTTTCAGGAGCAGGTGATGCAGATTGGTAAGGAGATTGGTGGCCTTGATTGGGAAACAGTCAGCACACTCCGCAAGGCGATGAGCAAGTCACTGGGCAAGGAATACTTTGACCAGTTCGGTGACCCTTGGAAAAAGGGTGCACTGGCCAAGGGTGTTGACCCCAAGGCAGCCGACAAGATCTGGGATGACCTGTGTGCGTATGGTTCATGGTCATTCAACAAGAGCCACTCTGTGGCCTATGGCATGATCAGTTATCAATGCTGTTGGCTCAAGGCACATCACCCATTTGAGTTTGCAGCTGCCACTCTCAGCCATGAAAATGACCCTGGGAGGCAGATCCAGTTGCTCAGGGAGATGCATGCAGAAGGCTACAGCTATGTGCCAATTGACCCAGAGAACTCTGGCCGGAAATGGTCGATCGGAGACAGGGACGGAAAAAAGGTTCTTGTGGGCCCATTGAACAACGTCAAGGGCATAGGCCCGAAGCTGGTGGCCAACATCACAGCTGCCCGTAGCCGTGGTGAGCCAATGCCTGACCGTGCACGCAAGCTGATGGAGAATGCCGTCACTCCGATTGATTCTCTGTGGCCGATACGTGATGGGTTCAGGAAGCTGCTGCCTGAACCTGCTGAGAGAAACATATACACACCACCCACCAACATTGAAGATGTGCAGATTGAGGCAGATGATTACGAGACCCTTGTGTTCTGCACACTGAGCAAGATCAATCCACGTGACGAGAACGAAGTGGTGATCGTGGCAAGGCGAGGCTATGAGGTCAAGGATGGCTTGACCACCTCACTGAATTTGCAGTTGACAGATGACACAGACACTGTCTTCGGAAAGATTGACCGCTGGAAATTTCCTAAGATGGGCAAAGAGATTATTGATCGTGGTCGTGTGGGCAAAGCTCTGTACGCTATTAAAGGCAGGGTGCGTGGCGGTGGCTCATTCCGCATGATCATGATCAAAGGCATCAGATACATAGGAGACTTGGATGAAAATTAAATCGCTTGATGATCTGAAATCAGTCAGAGCATATCTAACAAGGGTGGGGGCAGAGGCCCGATCCCTCAAGACAGCTGTTATCAGGGAGCAGTTCGGTAACTATTGGAAAGACCTTGCAATCATCCGTTTCAACAAGGAAGGCGAAGTCAATTGCTCGGTCGCTGAGCACGCACCAACAGACTTGGAGGAGGCTTCCATCAAGCAGGAGTTCGCCAACGTAGAGTGGCCGACCATCAAGCCTCTGCACTCCATCGTCAAGCCTCCCAAGATGATCAAGGAAGCTGCCAAGGAGGACATATACGAATTCAGGAACACTACTGGTGAGATCATCTTCATTCAGGTACGCATTGAGCGTGAGGGAGACAAGAACTATGTGCCCTGGACCTTCTGGGACGATGACACGTGGCGGTGTTGTGAGCCTGACGGTCCATTGCCTTTGTACGGCGCAGACCGGCTCAAAGACAACTACGCAGTCTTCATCCACGAAGGAGCCAAAGCTGCCAGACACTGCCAGTGGATGGTTGATGCCGAGGAGGACAATGCCAAGAAGACTTTGGCGACGCACCCTTGGGGCAAGGAGCTAGCTGGTGCAGCTCACATAGGTTGGGTCGGTGGGGCCATGAGCCCGTACCGCACTGACTGGTCAATCCTGCAGAAGATGGGAATCAAAAGAGCATACATCGTAGCGGACAACGACGAGCCTGGGAGGGCAGCTGTACCAGCGATCTCTCAACAGCTCCGGGCACCAACATTCATGATTCAATTCACTAATGAGTGGCCAGCATCGTTTGATCTGGCTGATGAGTTCCCTGAGTACTTGTTCGGTGAGGCTGGCGAGGCGCGACACTATGTAGGACCTAGCTGGCGCGATTGCCTGCATCCTGCCACATGGGCCACCGATCTGGTAGCTAACCCCAAGGGCAAGGCCACCCCGGTACTCAGGGATTCATTCAAGCATATGTGGTCTTACGTTGAAGAGGCTGACATGTTCATCTGCACTGAGATGCCTGAGATCATCCGCTCAGAGCCGATACTGAATAAGATGCTGGCACCCTTCAGCCATGCAGCAGAGACTTCCCGGCTCATCACCAAGGCATATAGAGGCAGGTCCACTAGGGTGTGCTACCGTCCTGATCATGATGGGTTGTTGGTGACATTTAGGGGCAGCTCGGCAATCAACTTGCATGTCCCAACAAACATTAAGTCTGTCAAGGGTAATTCAAAGCCTTGGGAGGGCTTCCTGGGTTATATGTTCATGAATGAGAGCGAGTGCCATGAGGTCATGAGGTGGTGTGCAACCCTGATCGCCAAGCCAGAGATACGCATGGGCTACGGCATGTTGCTGGTCTCTGAGAAGCAAGGCATAGGCAAGACGACCCTAGGTGCCCACATCCTTGCGCCATTGGTAGGGGACCAAAATGTAGGCTTCCCTGGTGAGACTGACATAGCCAATTCAGCCTTCAATGACTGGATGGCCAACAAGCGCCTCGTCGTTGTGGGAGAGATATATTCCGGTCACTCATGGAAAGCCTACCACGCACTCAAGCCGGTGATTACTGACAGGGACGTGACCGTCAATCAGAAGTACATGAGGCAGTACCGTATTGAAAACTGGTGTCATGTGCTGGCCTCATCAAACTCCATGCGTGCATTGAAGATGGAGAACGATGATCGACGATGGTTCTATCCGGAGGTGAGCGAGGTGGCATGGCCCAAGAGCAAGTTCCGTGACCTGCGCAAATGGATTGATGGTGGTGGGCTAGCCATCATCAAGCACTGGGCAGAGAACTTCGGAGATTACGTTGATGTAGCTGACCGAGCGCCTATGACCGAGCGCAAGAAGGAGATGATTGAAGGCTCAAGGAGCGAGGCTCAGGCCGAAGCTGTGGCCTTGGCTGAAAGCCTAGCCGACTCTCAGGTTCCTGGCGCTATGGCCATGAAAGATGTGGTGATGTGGGTGCGCCAAGCCTCGCAGGGTAGGGTCTTTGACTCTGACTATGAGCTGCGCAAGGCGATGACTGAAGCTGGCTTACGCTCATGGCCGAAGAGGGTGAAGATTTCTGGCCGTTTGCAAAATGTGGTGATGAACGAGTTGCTGTGGGACGAGGCTAAACGTAACAAGGCAGACTCAATTGAAACCATTCGTGAGGCGTGCAAAAAGCCTTCCGAGTTTATGGAGTCAGCAATGTGATTGAAAGATATCAAAAGGGACATGTGAACGGGTTCGTGCCGCTTAGGTCAGGCAACATGGTGCATTTGATGATACCCAAGTGTGGGACCAACACTGTCGCTGAGGTGCTTCAGCATCGCAATGGCTGGGAGCGGTTCAGAGAAAAGATGTTTGATGAGGAGTGGGAGTACACTGCCATTGTGCGTCACCCTGTTGACCGTTGGGTGAGTGGGGCAATGCAATACGAGCAGGGTGGACAGCAGCGTCGGCATGGGTCTGTTGACAATGCCATTAAGAAGATGGTGTTTGACTGCCACACAGCGCCACAATATCTGTGGCTGATGGGCTTTGATGGTCATGTCAATCTCAAGTTGTTCAAGCTAGAGCACATTAAGCGTTTGTGGGAGCATCTTGGCATTACAAATTGGCGTGGAGTGCACAAACAGAAACGGATATACTTCCCAGGCCGAAGCAAGTTGGTGCTTGAGGAGAAGCATGAGGAACGCATCATGGATCACTATGCTGAGGATATGAGACTTTATGAAAGGGCAGAATGATGGCTGAGATAATAGGTGTGAAGAGGCCAGCGTGGCCTGTGAGGATGGAGATCAATGGCAAGGGTGTAAAGCTCAATGCTGATGGTAGTGTTGAAGGAGACATTGATGAGTTCATTAAGGAGGGTGAAGGGTATAAAGGTGATCTTGGTCCTCTTGGTGTTCCGCTTTGGTTGGTGCTCATACACCTGAGAGAAGAGAAAATATTCCAGAATGTCAGCAAAAATCAAGTGTGAGCGCGATGTGCGCAAATGGGTCACTAAAGAGTTTGGTGATCAGGTGCTGTGGGTTGAACATGCCTCTGGTGGCAGTGTTGGCTTCCCTGATTGTGTGCTGCTCATGGATCAGATGTGCTGGCCGATGGAGCTTAAATATGGCAACATTAAGAATGGCTATTGGTCTGGGTGGCTTCGTTCTGCACAAAGGATGGTTGGTAAACAGTTCTTGAAGCATGGTGTGAAAATGCACATCCTTGTTGGTTCGGAATTTGAAAAGGTGCTATGGCTGTGCTCTTTTGAAAAGTATTTTCAGGCTGGTGAAGATGATAAAGAGGTGAAAATGGAACCTGTTTCCTGTCGGCTTGATGTTGTTTCTGCATTGTCCAAGTTGCCTGCAGCTAAAAAGCTGTGTGATGGGCTGTCGTGATTGTGGAAAAAACCAAAAAGTTAAGTCCTTGTTTTCATTGAATACTGAGGTTCGGAGTTCGCTTTTTTTGCTTGTTTCAAGACTTTCAGGGAATTAATAAAGAGAAAGTAATTCCTAAGAGTTTTGGAATACAATGAAAAAAGCGAACTCCGAACCTTGAGCCATACAGACCTGAAACTGTGTGATTTGAAAACACACTTTGGCTTTATATAAAACAGGAATTTTTATTTTGTTTCTTTTTGTGGCAGTTTGGTGCATAACTTCTGTACCGTTTAGAACGGCGTGTTTACGGATTGGGAAGTGTGGCTGTTAAAAAATCAATGAATGGCACAGGCAAGGAGGCCACGCAATTTAAAGCAGGCAATCCTGGTCGTGCCAAAGGCTCGAAGAACAAGCGCACTGTGGCTGTGGCCGAAGCACTGCAGTCAGCGTTTGATGGCATTGGTGGGGTTGATGCTCTTATCAAATATGCAAAGACAGACACCGAAGGCTTTTATAAGCTATGGGTCAAGATGCTCCCACAACAAATTAAAGCAGACATAAGCATGAACGCTCCACTCATTGAGATCATCCAAGAGGGGAGGCGACGTGCATCACACAAACAAAGTTGATCCTGAGGTGATGCTGTGTGAGGACATGGCGCTCTTTTATACTGACCCATTAGGGTTTGTGATGTATGCATATGACTGGGACAATGATGCATCAATTCAGATAGTTGAGTTGGCTGAGCCATGGGCCAGTAAGTATAATAGTAAGTATGGTCCTGATAAGTGGTCATGCAAGTTCCTTGATCGTTTGGGTGAGGAAGTTAAGAAGCGAGGCTTTGATGGCATCAATGCTGTCAACCCCATACGCATGGCAGTGACGTCTGGCCATGGCGTAGGCAAGAGCGCAATGACTGGTTGGTTGGTCAACTGGATCATGAGCACTCGCCCATACGCTCAGGGCACAGTCACTGCCAACACATATGCTCAGCTTGAGACCAAGACGTGGGCCCAAATCATTAAGTGGACTAAGAAGTGTGCCACATCACATTGGTTCGCAACGTCAGCCACTAAGATGTATCACAAGGACCACTCGGAGTCCTGGTTTTGTTCAGCCCAGACATGCCGTGAAGAGAACAGTGAGGCATTCGCTGGTCAGCATGCTGTGAACAGTACATCCTTTTACATCAATGATGAAGGCTCTGCCATTGCCAATATCATTTATGAGGTGCAGGAGGGTGGCCTGACCGATGGTGAGTCTATGCAGTTTAACTTTGGCAACCCAACACGCAACACTGGCTTCTTCCGTGAGTGCTGGCGCAAGTTCCGTCATCGCTGGATCACATTCAAGGTGGACAGCCGTGATGTTCAGATCACCAACAAAGAGCACCTACAGTCGCTCATTGATGACTATGGCATTAATAGTGACACTGTCAAGGTGCGTGTACTAGGTGAGTTCCCAGCCCAGTCATTCAAGCAATTCATCAACGAGGCTGATGTTGAGGCAGCCATGGATCGTCACATCAAGCAGACATCCTACAGCTTTGCACCCAAGGTCATTGGCGTTGACCCGTCATGGTCAGGAGATGATGAGTTCGTCATAGGCATTCGCCAAGGACTCTTTTATAAGCAGCTGGGTAAATGGGAGAAGAATGATAATGATATTGAGATGGCCAACATCATTGCACGATTTGAGGATGATGAGGGAGCTGATGCTGTCCACGTTGACGGTGGGTTTGGCACTGGCATTGTGAGTGCTGGCAAGACCATGGGTCGCAACTGGCAGATTGTATGGTTTAGCGCCAAGAGCCCAGATGTCGGTTGCATGAACCTGCGTGCCTATATGTGGAACCAAACACGTGTGTGGCTTAAGGACGGTGGGTGCATCCCTAAGGACGACATCCTTCATAGTGACCTCACAGGCCCAGAGACTGTGCCTCGTGTTGATGGCAAGATCCAGCTGGAGTCCAAAGAGGATATGAAGCGTCGTGGTGTGCCATCGCCCAACAGAGCTGATGCTCTGGCTCTGACATTTGCTATGCCTGTGGTCAAGGTTGATCATGTGCCAGTTAAGAAACAGAAAGCCCAGCATGACTTTGACCCATATGCACAGGAGAACGCATAATGTGTATTGGCCCTTTCGCACCTAAAATCCCATCACCACCCAAGTTTGAGCCACCGCCAGTTCCGCCACCACCGCCGCCACCTCCCACCAAGGCGAATGAATCGGTGAGGCGGGCACGTGAGGATGCTGAAACGCGTGCACGCCACCTTGCTGGTGACCGTTCAACCATTGGCCCCCTAGGTGCACAAGGACTATTGGTGCCAGAGAATACTGGCAAGACAACTCTGTTAGGAGGTTAGACCGATGTGTGGAGGATCAGCGCCATCACCACCAGCGCCAGCGCCAGCGCCAGCGCCGCCACCGCCTGCTCCGTTGCCTCCCAAGGCACCAAAGGGCAGTAGGCGTCGTGCCAATGCAGCTTACTCAGCAACAAGGTCCAGGAACTCTGGAGCTTTGCAGCAGACAGGCGCAAGTGCAACCATCGGATCAAGCACCTTGCTGTCACAGGTAGGAGCAGGGTCCACTGGCAAGACTCTTTTAGGAGCTTAACTTGGCCACAGTCAATCCCATCGCAGGATCCAGCAACACAAAGCCCACCACAGCGCATGATTATGTCACACGCCGCATTGGTGCTATGAACTCAGAAAGAGCTTCGTGGGACTTCCATTGGAAAGACTTAATGGATAACTTCTCTCCTCGCAGAGGGAAGTTTCTATCCACTGACCGGAACAAAGGCGCTAAGCGAAACACATTATCAAATAATACACCTTTGTTCGCTAGACGAGTTCTGGTCAGTGGGCTTATGACGGGCATCACCAGCCCAGCAAGACCTTGGTTCCGGCTGTCATCGCCAGACCCTGACATGGATGACTTTGGCCCAGTACGTGAGTGGCTTGACAGTGCAGAGAAGCTGATGTACAAAGTGTTTGCCTCGTCCAACTTGTACAAGGCGCTGCCACTCATTTACGAAGAGGCAGGAGTCATCGGTACAGCTGCCATGATCCAAGAGGATGATTTTGACAACGTCATACGCTTCACCAACTTCACTGTTGGCGAGTACATGCTGGACATTGATGGCAGGTTGAAGGTGGACACATTTGGTCGTGAGTATGAGATGACCGTTCACCAGTTGATTGATGAATTTGGTTACGAGAATGTCAGTCGGACTGTTCAGAACCTTTATGACGTGGGCACATATGGCTCATGGATCAAGGTCGTCCACCTGATTGAGCCAGTCAGCAACATGGAGTTTGATGAGTTTAATCTTGATCCGAAGTTCAAGTGGCGCTCTATCTATTATGAACCAGGCAGGGACGGCCTACATAAGACCAAGTTCCTCCGTGTCAAAGGCTATGAGAATTTTCCAATCCTTGCCCCTCGTTGGGATGCCAAGGCAGGTGACATATATGGATTCAGCCCTGGCATGGATGCTCTGGGCGATAGCCGGGTACTGCAGGTTCAAGAGCGTGAGAAGGGCAAGGCAATTGCCAAGATGGTTGCCCCACCGACCACTGCTCCAAGCGCACTCAAGAATACCAATGTCAGCTTGCTTCCTGGAGCGAACAACTTTAGTGATGACCCTAATAACATCTTTAAGCCGATCTATCAGGTTAACCCCAGAGTGGCAGAGCTGAGTGCAGACATACAGTTGACAGAGGATCGCATCAACAGAGCCTTTTACGTGGATCTGTTCCTGTTGATCAGTCGGCAGGACGATATACGCACAGCCACTGAGATCAACGCAAGGCAGGAGGAGAAGCTGCTTCAGCTAGGTCCAGTGCTTGAGGGCATGCATGACGAGCTACTTGACCCGCTCATTGACAACACCTTTGCTCGCCTGATGAGGCTGAGTGAGCCGGGATGGTCAGACGAAAGCCAGCCCCAGATGCTTCCGCCACCTCCTGATGAGATCTTCGGTGCAGAGCTCAAGGTTGATTACATCAGCATCCTCGCTCAAGCCCAGAAGCTGGTAAGCACTGGCGCTATGGAGCGTTGGGTTGGGTTCACTGGTCAGCTAGCTGGCTTACGGCCGGAAGTTCTTGATAAGCTCAATGCTGACGAGATCGTTGAGATCATGGCAGATGATCTTGGTGTTCCGAACCAAGTGGTTATTGGTGAGGAGCAGGTTCAAGAGCAACGTCAGGCACGTGCCGAGAAGATAGCGCAGCAAGAGACTGCACAGAGCCTCCAAGGTGTAATAGAAGGAGCCAAAGGATTAAGCGACACCGATACCACTGCTGGCAATGTGCTGGGTGATCTTGTTGGTGGGTTGAATTCGCAGGGAGGCCAATAATGGCAGAAGTAGCTGAAGACTTTACTGACCCACGGCAGCACAAAAAGCGAAGCAAGGCTTTCAAGCTGCGTGAGACAAAGGAGAAGGAAGACTTAAGCAAGATGCTTAAAGACCCATCAGGGCGCAGAGTGCTATGGCGGATCATGGAGCAATCAAAATTGTTGGCGCCAGATATGTTCACTGGCAACAGCACCACTTTTTACAACCTGGGCAAGCGTGACCTCGGTCTTTGGTTGTACAACGAAATCATGGGGTCAGAACCTCAAGCGTTCATGAAGATCATGGACGAGCAATTAAAGGAGACGTTACATGGCTGAAAAAGTTGCGGAAGAAAACACCGAACCCGCAGGTGAAAGTCAAGACGAGTCTTCAGACGATAAGGACGTGACCTCCTCGGCCGACGAAACCTTATTGACTAAAGACGAAGCTGCTGATCAAGATGCCGACAAAGCAGAGGACACCGAGAGTGACGATGCTGAAGGCGACGGTGAAGCAGAGCCTGTTGATTACGAAGATCTTACAATGCCTGAGGGCATGGAGATCGACGAGGCAATGTTGGGAGAATTCAAAGATATCGCTGCCAAGATGAATGATGGTAAGGGATTGTCCAAAGAAGATGCCCAGCTGCTTGTTGATTTCAGAGCTAAGACCGTCAAGGATTCAATAGGCGAATGGGAGCTCAAGTTCTCTGAGTGGCGAGGCGAACTGCTAAGCGACAAAGAGATCGGTGGTGACAAGTTTAAAGCAGAAACTGTCCCCAACGTCCTTGCAGCCACCGAAAGGTATGGCGACAAGGAGATGCTTGTCCTCCTACAAACGAACAAGATGTATGGTGAGAACCCTGCACTCGTTCGCATGCTAAACCGTGTCGGGGAAACACTGCGAGCAGATCAACACGCTCGTGGAAGAGCGTCGGGACCGAATGATGAAGAAGCTCGGTTGCGTCGCATGTATCCAAGCCATTACAACGAGGACGGGACCATGAAAGAACAAACGACTGGTTCCAAGTCTTAGTTGCATGCTAAATAAGGAGAAAAGCAAATGGCAACTCTCTCTGTCAAAAATCCCACTTTGCTGGATCTGGCTAAGGCCACTGATCCGGATGGTGGGATCGCAGACATCGTTGAGATCCTCTCTGAAACGAATGAGGTTCTTGATGACATGACCTGGGTCGAGGGCAACCTCACCTCAGGCAATAGAACGTCGATCCGTACTGGACTGCCCACCCCTACGTGGCGCAAGATGTATGGCGGCGTGCAGCCGGACAAGGGCACTCAGACCCAAGTCGATGACACCACAGGTATGCTGGAAGCATATGCTGAGGTGGACAAGGCTTTGGCTGATTTGTCCAACAACACTGCAGCTTTCAGGATGGTTGAAGAACGTGGCCACCTTGAAGGTCTCAACCAGGAAATCGTCGATACGCTGTTTTATGGAAATGAAGACTCCGAGCCGGAAGCCTTTACTGGTCTTTCTCCTCGCTTCAACTCCACCACTGCAGCCAACGGCGAGAACGTCATCGCAGGTGGTGGCAGTGGTTCAGACAACGCCTCAATCTGGCTTATTGTTTGGTCACCTCAGACATGCTTCGGCATCATCCCCAAAGGCTCGGTTGCTGGTCTTCAGCGCACTGATCTTGGTGAAGTCACCATTGAGGATGCATCTGATGGCTCCAACTCTGGCCGCATGCAGGCGTATCGGACTCACTATCGCTGGGATGCAGGCCTCTGTGTCCGTGATTGGCGTTATGTGGTTCGCATCGCCAACATCGACAAAAGTACTCTGACTGCAGATGCATCCAGTGGTGCTGATATCCCTGACCTGATGTTTCAGGCTATGACGCAGATCCCCAACCTTTCGCTTGGTCGGGCTGCTTGGTACATGTCTCGTAACACCATGTCGTACTGTCGTCGCCAGGCAACCAATGCTACGTCTGGTTCCACTTTGACCATCGATAATGTGGGCGGTAAGATGATCACCCACTTCTCGGGCATTCCTCTGCGGCGTTGCGACAGCCTCTCCGCTGATGAAGCAACGGTCAGCTAACCCTGGATCAAGAAGGAGTATTGAAATGATCTTGGATGAAAGACTTGAGTTCTGCGACGATACGGACATTTCGGCATCTGCCGGCACCGCTCTCGTTGGAGACGTCATCGACCTGGAAGTTGCCCGCGACATTGGCGGTGGTCAGCCGATCTATCTGTATATCCGTACAGGTGGCACGGAAATCATCACCGGTGGCTCAGCTGGAACACTCGGGTTCAAACTGGCATCAGACTCTGGGGCTGCGATCAGCACCTCAACGTCAACGATCCATCTTGCGACGACGCTGTTCGTCACTGATGGCACAGATGCTAATGCTGCAGAGATGAAAGTCGGCGGCACCATCTTCTTTGGGGCACTCCCAGGTGAAGGTGATCCATACGAGCGTTACGTAGGCCTCTTGGCTGTAACTGCGACGACCACGACGACTGCTGGCACGATCAATGCCGGTTTGACGTTTGATCCGTCAACGTTCTCGTCCAATAAGGTGTACGCGGACGCCACCAACTAAAGGGTGTTAGCAGGGGAGCGGTAACACCCGCTCCCCACCCTTGCCATTGAGAAGGAGCAATTGATATGGCATCATTCACTTCTGCTGGTGACTCTCTCGTATTGTCTGTCCCTAATAAAGGAACGACAATTGATGTGGCGATCTCCGGCACTTACAACATGACCATCGACCTTGAGCGTGAGGTTGGGGCTGTGGGCTCTGGTGCATGGGAGTTGATTGAAAGCTATTCAACTGCCAATGCCACAGTCGCAGATACTTATACGTCTGACAATTTCAACGAGCGCATTCGGCTCTTTGTTACTGTTGACACATCAGGAACTGCGACTGCTACTCTCACCGACAATGATGATAAGCTGAAGACCAAGTGGACTGATCAGGTTGGCAATGCTCTTATGGAGTTGCGTGATTCTGGTCTGATCCTTTATAAAGGTGTGCGTCATGGCACTGGGCATTCCGCTGTTGTTAATACAACAGAGGCCTTGGCCTTGACTGCTGCAGCTCATGCCGGTCGTATTGTCACCGCCAATCATGCAACAGGTTTTGCAATCACATTGCCTGAAGCAATTGGCAATGGTGATGTTTACACAGTCTTCTATGGTACTACCGTTGCGTCTGGTAGTGCAACAATTGTGGCTCCATCGGCCAGCACATCGTTCCTTGGTGGTTGTGGAATCTCAACCGATATCGCAGGTGTGACGATCATCTGTAATACCGGCGATGATACCATCACCATGAACGGTGGGACGACTGGCGGTCTGCTCGGTACTTGGTTCCGGTTCACAGACGTTGCCTCGGGCATCTTTATGCTTGAAGGCTTCCTCTGCTCGACTGGCTCCGAAGCTGATCCATTCAGCGCAGCCGTTTAAGGAGCAGTACCATGCTTGTGAACTTTAAAAGGGATTTTCATTATGGGGAGGGTCGTTTCAGGGAGCGAAATAACCCTAATGAGGTTCCAGACTCAATGGCGGACGAACTTCCCGCTGATGTAGAGATCGTTGAAGGTCCAGCGAAGAAGGCTAAAGCCAAGGCACCTAAAAAGGTCAAGGCGAAGGCAAAGGCTTAAGTCTAGAAGGGGACAGGGTTTACCTCCCTGGCCCTTGTCCCCTTCGCTCTTATGAGGAATTGAAATGGCAGTTAGCGAAGCACAGATTTGCAACTTGGCTCTTGCTCACATCAAGCAGACCAAGACCACAATCGCCAATCTTGATACAGACACAGGCAATACAGCTGTTCAGTGCAGGATTCACTATGATACATGTAGGCAGTTTGTGCTCGTTGATCATAACTGGAACTTTGCAACACGCAGAGTTGGCTTGGCAGACATAAGCTCTGACCCGATGTCGCCGGTCATCTGGGGGTTCCGTTATGACTACCCATCTGACTGCCTTAAGATACAAGAGATTGAGCCTCTCAACAAGCTTAACTCTCCAACCCCATTTGCTGTTGAACAGGAAAATGATGGGTCGGGACTCAGCATCTTGACCGATCAGGAGGATGCTCGTGTTGCTTACACCACAGATGTTACCAACACCACCCTGTTCTCACCAGCCTTCATCAAGTCTCTTGGCTGGTACCTTGCCAGCGAGCTTGCCCCGGCACTGTCAGGAAGCGAGACAATTCAAGAGGCTGCACTGACAGTTTATCGCAACACGCTCATTGCTGCCCAGGCAATCGACTCTGGCGAAGGACAAGCAGACCCAGAGCTCAATTCACCTTGGGAGCGTGCAAGAATAGGGGGACGCGCATAATGCCAACAAAGTTGGATGCTAAACTTTTCAGAATGTTTCCCACAAATCAAAATAAATTTGATCCTGAGGGTTCAGAATATGATATGGAAACTGCTTTGAAAGCAGGAATGACTGCGAGTGAGGACCCTGGTGAAAATTTTGGTCATTTTGGTTCTGTTGTTCAGACTACAAAAAAGGAGCGAAAAAAACATAATTTGCCTGAAGACAGTTTCTTAATTCTTAAGGGTCGTAACCATCCCACTTTTCATAAAGCTGAAGAGGCTGAAAACAAACGAGGTTTTAAGATTGTCAAAAAGGGAAAAAGATACTATTCAATTCCAGATCCCGAAGGTGAAGGCACCATGCTAAACTTTTCAACATACTCCATTTGATGAGCTTGAGAGAAGAATAAAATAATGCCATCGGAAATCCCACAAATAGCATTTTCAGGCGGCGCTATATCGCCAGCAACATTCTCACGTGCTGACCTTGCCAAGTTCGGTTCGGCGGTCAAGACGTTGCGCAACTTCTTTGTGAGGGCAGAAGGTGGTGCCTCAAACAGAGCTGGCTTCACCTATATGAAGGAAACAAAGGACAGTTCTGTTCAGTCTCGCATCATTGGTTTTGAGTTTAACGAGGAGCAAGCTTACATCTTGGAGTTTGGCAATCTTTATTGCAGGGTGTACAGCAATGGCGGTGCCGTGCTTGAATCAACAACTACGATATCAGGTGCAACAGTTGCCAACCCTGTTGTGATCACTGATACAGCACACCCATATTCCAATGGTGAGGAGATATTCATCACTGGTGTTGTGGGCATGACTGAGTTGAATGATAAGTTTTACAAGGTGGCCAATAAAGCCACAAACACTTACGAGCTTACAGACATTGATGATGCTAACATTGATGGATCAGCATTCACAGCCTATTCATCCGCTGGCACATCAGCAGTTGTCCACACCATCACCACACCTTACACGACTGCCGATCTTGCTAAGCTGAAGTACAGGCAATCGAACGACACACTTTATTTAACCCATACATCTTATGCACCACGCACTTTGGTCAGGACTGGTGCAGCCAACTGGACTCTCACTGTCATAGACTTTGAGCCAGACCATACATTCCCAACAGGGATAGGTGTTACAGTTAACACCACTGGCAGCGAGACCGATATTTATATTGTGACAGCAGTGGCTGAAGAGACTGCAGAGGAAAGTCTTATTGGCATCAACAATACCACTCAGGCTATATCTGGTGCCACTGCTGCTGACCCAGTTGTGCTCACTGTTACGTCGCACCCATTCGAGGATGGGGATGAAATCCACATATCTGGCGTGGTCGGGATGACTGAGCTCAATGGTCGCCGTTTCATTGTTGCCAATGAAGCAACAAATAGCATTGAGCTTAAAGATGAAGATGGCTCTGCACACACCACCTACAGCTCAGGTGGCTCGGCCAATCAGACATTTGTGAAAGTTACGAACAGCAACACCACGAGAGACAACACAATAGCATGGACTGCTGTTGCCGGCACTGATTCATACAACGTCTATCGAGAGGATAATGGGCTCAAAGGGTTCATTGGAGCAACAGAGGATGCTACATTCCTGGACGACAACATTGCACCCGATCTGGATGATACCGCTCCCAAGTGGCGGCAACCATTTGAGACAGCCACCAACTACCCAGGAGCGATTGGCCTTCATGAGCAGAGGTCTGTCTTTGGCAATACAACCACAGACCCATTGACGCTCTGGATGTCACAGACATCTCAGTTTGAGAACATGAATGTGTCATCTCCAACACGAGACGCTGACGCTGTTACAGTCAGGCTGGTGACTGGGCGAGGCAATGAGATTCGTCACTTTAGGTCTTTCCAGGACCGGCTGTTTATCTTTACATCTGGTGCTGTGTGGTCGCTGCAGCCTGGTGGTGACGTTGATGCCATAACCCCAGCCTCAAAGAAGCTGTCAATTGAAGAGTATCTTGGATCAACCGATGTGCCACCTCTGACGATTAAGTCGAACCTACTCATCTGCTCTGGCCAAGCCAACCTTGGCTTCGAAATCCACTCCCTAGGCTACAAGTTTGAGACTGATGCTTACGCTGGCTCTGACCTGACTGTCCTTGCTCGGAATTTGTTTGAAGACTACACCATCAACGAGTGGGCATACGCAGAGCGCCCATTCAGGTTTGTGGCATGCATCAGAGACGATGGCAAGATTCTTGTCATGACCTATCTCCAGGAGCACCAGGTGTTTGCATGGAGTTTGTGGGAAGCGTCTGGAACCGATGCCGCCTTTGAGAGTATTGCTTCTGTGCCAGAGGGTCAGGTTGACAAGATTTATGTGATTGTCAAGCGCACAATAAACGGATCAACCAAAAGATACATTGAGCATCTTCACACCAGATCATTCACAGCCATCGAAGATGCCTTCTTTGTTGACAGTGGCCTTACTCTTGATACGCCAATCACGATCACAGGTATCACAGCTGCCAATCCTGCAGTTGTCACAGCAACTGCCCATGGCCTGACCGATGGTGATCCTGTCAAGATCAGGGATGTGTCTGGGATGACAGAGGTTAATGGGGATCAGTTCATCGTCATTGAGAAGACGACCAACACCTTTGAGATACTGGATACAGATGGTTTTCACAATGTCACTGGTGTCACAGCAGCCAACCCTGGGGTTGTCACGACACTCAGCGCCCATGGGTTCACCACTGGGGATGAGGTTGGCTTCTTGACGATTGGTGGCATGACTGAGCTGAATGGCAATGGTTACACAATCACTGTGTTAACAACAACCACTTTTTCAATCGGAGTTGACACATCCGCATTCACTACATTTACGAATGGCGGAAAGGTATACTTGAACACTGATTCCTCAGCCTTCACAGCTTATGCCTCGGGCGGCGAGGTGCACCTGGAGGTGACATCTGTTTCTGGCCTTGATCATCTTGAAGGTGAAGCAGTTATTGCGCTTGCTGATGGCAATCTTGTCACAGGCTTGACGGTTGCAAGTGGTGCCGTCACGCTAGCCACTGCAGCATCGGTAGTTCACGTCGGGAAGAGTTACGATGGTACGATTGATAGCTTACCACTGGACCTTCCTGGCCCAGTACCGACAGTTGCAAAGCGCAAAGTTGTTAAGCAGGTGTCAGTCAGGGTTCAGGACACTCGTGGTTTGTTCATTGGGCCGGATTCAACCGACCTTGAGGAATACCCATCAAGGTCAACCGAGCTGTGGGGTGATCCTGCTGCGACCTTGACCGATTTAATCAAGTTGCCCATCAGTGATGATTGGGCTCGAGAGGCTGGGATAACAATTAAGTCTGAACAGGGATTGCCAATGACAATACTCTCAATGATGGTGGACACCGATGTCGGATCATGATTATGAGATCAGAGAGTCAAAGCTGGAGGATGCATTCCTCATGGCTCACAACATGAGAGAGGTGGATGTTCAGGAAATATGGGCCTCTCACATGATCAGGCCTCTTGAGGCTCTGGTTTATTGCATTCGCAACTCTGAGAATTCAACCACTGGCTTAGTTGATGGTGAGATTGCCTGCATGTTTGGAATCATTCGTCAAAACTTATTAGGATCAGTTGGAACCATCTGGTTGCTTGGCACAGACTTGCTTAAAATGCATGGGATTCGCTTTTTGAGAGAGAATAAAAAGAAAATTGTTGAAATCTCTGAAGAATTCACGATAATAGAAAATTATTGTGATGCTCGCAACAGGACAACGCTGAAATGGCTTGATTGGCTTGGGTTCGTAATAGAAGAAGCGAAGCCTTATGGTATTTACAATCTCCCATTCCACCATTTTCACAAAGAGGTGGCATGATGTGCTTTGATGTAGTGTCTGCAGCCACCATGGCATCCATATTCGGTAAAGGTGTTGGTGCCTTGACTGCGTTTGATGTCATAGGTGTGGTCGGCACAGTTGTTTCAGCAACAAGCTCGTATCAGACTGCCACCAATCAGCAGGATCAGTACGCATATCAGGCTGCAGTTAACCGGAATAATGCAATTATCAGGGATCGGCAAGCAGCAGATGTGGAAGCACAAGGCAGGCAGGACGCTCAGACCCGCAAGTTATTGACAAAGGCACAAGCTGATCGTGCTTTGGTCAGCTTGGCTGGCCAAGGCGGTGATGTAACCACAGGAACCTCAATCAATCTTTTGGCTGACATCGAAGAAGCTGGCGAGCTTGACCGGCTCAAGGACATAAATAATGCAGAACGGGAAGCAAGTGCTATTCGAGCTGATGCTACCAACTTAAGAGCGAATGCAATTGCCAATGAAAGGGCGGCTGGCTCAATAAACCCACTTCTTACAGCAGGCACCACTGCTTTGTCCGGACTTGGGACAGTGGGTGCTCAATGGTACCAGAGATCTTCCCCGTCTAATATTATCATTACCGGTGGCCAACAACCGCCATCTCGTACACTCCCTCGCGCTCGCAATAGTGAGTGGGACTTTGGGTTACTTACATAATGGCTACAGTTCCAACACCTCTTTCTCTTGGGCAGGGCCAAGTTCAGACAACTCCTGACAGGACACCGCTGCAAAGCCCAGACATAAATGCAGTCACTGCGCCTGGTCGTATCCAAGCAGAACAGCTTAGCAATCTTGGCGGTGCCATCGCCCAGACAAGCTCCAATATTCAGCTGGCAGTTGATAAGGTGAAGAGCCGAGAGGACACCATCGATCGTGCTCGCAAGATCACACAGTTTAATAAAGAAGCAGAGAAGATTCTTCAGACTGCCAAGGACACCACAGACCTGTCATTGCCTGAGGCCATTCAAGACCTTAATACACAGCTCAGGGCCAAGCAGAACGAGCTTCTGTCAGACCATGGTGGCTCAGGCGACAGCAATGCAACTTTGGCTGCCCAGCTTGAGGTAGCAAGGTCTGGCTTTGCTAGCCTAGGAGCGCAAGAAAATGTTACACGGCAAAAGGCCATCGTCAATAACATCCTTGAAGAGAGGATGGGTGGCATAACAGCACAGGCGTTAAGAGAGCCAGGAGGATTAGAGAAGTATTTCAAGGAGTGGGACAGCGTTGTCGCTGATATGGCTGATGGCCTGGACCCAGAGGAAGAGATAGCTCACCTAGAGGCTGGCAGGTCCGCTATCGTGTTGAGCGCCATTGATGCTTTCATAGCCAGAGGGAATTACCTTGAGGCTAAGAAGCTGATTAATGAGAATCCATTCGTGATGAAGGCTCTTGATCCGGCACAGCAGCGTCAGGTGATGACCGAGATCGCCACAGGCCTTAAGGCTCAGGACGCATTGAATAATGCAGGCAATCTCAAGGTTCAAGAGGCTGAGCAAATCCTTGGTCGCAAACTCAACGGCCCAGAACGGGTCAAGTTGGCTGGCCTTGCTAATACAGGAACCCAGACTATAGCTGGGAAGATAGCAGACATTGAAAAAGCAATCGGTCGCGAACTCACTCGCGAGCAGAAAGAAGTCCTTGCTGGTCTCAGGTCCAAGCCGACAGCCGGAGGTGGCGAACTCGTCACCGAGGCGGGCAAGGCTTGGTCCGATGTTGACAGGGCCAAGGATAGGTGGGGGGAAGGATCCACACAGCACAACGCATTGGTGGAAGTCGCAAAAGCCCTACAGAGCGGAGAAGACATCTCCGTGTCAGATGAGGGTGGCCTTCGGAAAGAATTCACGAAGCTCGCTCAGCCTTACGTCTTAGTGCGAGACGCATACGACAAAATCGAGGTTTCGGCCAAAAACTCAACACCAGCTGGTGATATCTCTCTGATCATTGCCTATATGAAGCTGTTGGATCCAGGCTCAACTGTTCGCGAGGGTGAGTTCGCCACCGCCGAACAAGCAGGTAATGTTGGTCAACGGATTTACTCCATGTATGTAAAGCTGGTCACCTCTAAAGGTCGCCTCTCCCCTGAACAACGAAGCGACTTCGTGCAACGCTCCAAGGCGCTCATGCAAGGGTATCAGAAGAGTCACGAGCACCTCGAGGTGGTATTTAGGAAGTTAGCTAAATCCATGGGTGCGAACCCAGACCACGTCGTCATCGATTTCGTTGGCGATCGCGACCGGATCAATCAACTACTACCAGAAGACGGCCCTGTCGATGATGTGATACCGATAGAGCCAACTGAGATTGACCTAAAGGGTGAGCCTATTGTGTCCCAGCCAAGGTCTGTCGCAGATGAAAACGGGCGTTCAGAGAGCCAGCCAGCAAAAGTGAAGCGTGATCCGAATGCGAAGATTGATTTCGATAATATGGATGCTGCAGCGTTAGGCCAAATTGACATCAAGGGACTGTCCAAGGCTGATAAGAACGCTCTCAGAAAACGTCTCAAGGAGCTTGGGCTATGATGGCAGAGCCTAACCTTATCAATCCTGATGAGTCTCCTGTTTCTGGTGGTCTCTTTGGGACCACTACAGAAGAGGAAGCTGTAATTGCGCCTGCAGACCTTACGTCTGGGATCATACCAAAAGAAGAAGAGGTGCAGAACCCGCCAGGACAAGATGGTGCACCAGAACCGATAAGTCCAGCTCCTGTTGATGAGGACGTTGAGCCACCTCAAGAACCTGACGAAACAGTACCACCCACAGAAGAGGCTCCAGGTCCAGAGCCTCAACCTGATGAGGTAGAACCAAATACTGAGGCCTCGCTTGAAGATGCCCAGCTTAACCTTCGCTTATCGATAGCCAGAGGCGAAGACCCGACAGCTCCGAAGAAGATTCATGTGAAGATCGGTGACACTGAAATCATCATCAATCATGTTGGCCTTGGGCCACCGACATCAGAAGAGATCAAGGCTGCTATCGCAAATTACAGAAAAACACCTGAATTTGCAGCCACCATCGACAAAGAGACTGGCTCCTCTAACAGGATAAGGCTCGCAGTTGGCTCTGCTCAAACCCCAGAAGACAAGCTGGCCACGCTGCGTAGGTTTTACCCTGATGCAGTTGCATACGATGGCGACAACTTTGTGTATACTGATCCAAGCACAGGAAAGACCATCTTGCACAATCCAGAAGGCTTGGACGTTGGAGATGTTGCTGGATCAGCCAGAGAAATCACCCAAGGTGTGTTTTCAACAGGTGGTGCTGTGGCTGGCGGTACTGGTGGTTTTATAGTAGGGACGCCTACAGGCCCAGGAGCGCTCCTGACAGGGACTAAAGGAGCCATCATAGGGTCTGGGGTTGGAAATGCCTTAGGAGGTGCTACATTTGACTTTTTTGCTAGTGCTTTTGGGCTGACTGTGGACACGAGAGGTCCCCTGGAGCAAACCCTTGGGACAGTCACTGACTATGGTATTGGCGTTGTTGGCCAGAGGGGCGGTGATATTGCATCAATTGGCCTCCAGAAAGCCTTTGGTGGTGGAAAAGAGGGAGCCAAGTTTCTTTACCAACAGTTTATCAAGTTGGGCGTTAAGGAGCCTCCGGCCGGAGCAGTCACTGGAAGCAGGGCACTTGGCTCGATCGAGAAAGGTTTAGGTAACACCCCATCTTCGGCTCAGATACTTCAAGACAAGGCAGAGGCAGTTATTAAGCAGGTGACAGAAACAGCCAGGAAGACTGTTGCAAAGTTTGGCGAAGCCAAAAGCACTCAGGGTGCTGGCCAAATAGTTAAGAAGGCAGCAGAGAATGCTGCAAAGAAATTTGGGTTTAAGCAAGAGAAGATTTACACCGAAGCCTTTGATCTGGTTGGCGAGAACGCACCTGTTGCCCTGAATGCTGTCAAGGTTCTCAGGCAGGAGCTGGAGGATCAGCTTGCCACAGCACCAGCCTCCCTTGCCAAAAGCCTTGGGCCTGCAATCAAATTCCTGAAAGGTGTCGAAAAGGATGCTCCAACATTCAAGTCATTCCGTATGATAAGGACAACTCTAAGGGAAGATCTTGCCTCACCGACCTTGACTGGCTCATCAGGGTCTGGCAACTTGAACATGGCAAGGGCATATGGGGCGCTGACACAGGACATGTCGGCCACTGCTGCTCGGGCTGGACCAAAGGCTGCTTCTAAGATAAAACAGGCAGACAAGCTTACTCGTATATGGATGGAGAAGTCTGCAGCCTTGATGAATAAGATTGACAAGTTCGATGCAGATGAGAAGGCATTCAAGTTCATACAAACATCTGCCAAGGATGGTGGCTCTGCTCTTGCAAGACTGCGTGGCCACTTTGCGCCAGAAGAGTGGGATGTGATTGCTGCAACAGTTCTTCACAAGATGGGCCTCGCAACAAACAGTGCACAAAATGCCGCTGGCGATGTCTTCTCTGTGTCAACATTCATGACCAATTATGCAAAGTTGGCGAAGGATGCTCCAGAGGCTTTGAAGGTCTTGTTCAGTGGACCACGGTACAAAGAGGCCAACGAGGCTCTTAATCTCTTAGTTCGGGCCACATCATCGCTGAAGGCTATTGAGAAGCTGACCAACTCTTCCAACACTGCCAATAGCATGATTGCATATTCAACGATCTCCACCCTAGGTGCTGCATTGGGTGCAGCGGCAGGTGGGGATCTCCCCTCTGCCGCTGGCGGCGTTATAACAGTCATTGTTGCACCAAGGGTGGCGGCTAAGCTGATCACCAATCCTAAATTTGTTAAATGGCTCGTCACACCCATAACAGACCCATCCAAGATTCCTGCGCATATAGGGAGGCTGGTTGGGATCGGCAAGGTTGCTCCGGAGATCAAAGAGGAAATTCATGCATACATCAAGGCGCTAAGTGGAGAACCTGAAGGAGCAGCAGAATGACACTCACAACACAGACCCCTAAAGAGATCAAGACAGGCAATGGGAGCACGACTGTTTGGTCATTCACATTTGTGATTAATCAATCATCTGACCTTGTTGTTGTCAAGACTGTCACTGCCACTGACGCTGAAACAACACTCACTGAGGGCACTGGCACCACCAACTATTCTGTGTCTGTTGGCACGTATCCTGGTAATGGCTCAATTACTTATCCTGCAACTCTGGGCACTGAACTTCCATCAACTGAGACGATAACCCTCAAGCGTGTTGTTGATATTGACCAAGACACCGACCTAGTCAACCAAGGTGCATGGTCGCCAAGCACAGTTGAGAATGCATTTGATTATTCACGCATGATTGATCTCCAGCAAGACGAGGACATTGACAGGTCACTCAAGGTTCCTGTTTCTGTTGACACAAGTGCTGTTTCGACAACGCTTCCTGCTCCTGTTGGTGGCAGCTATATCAGATGGAATGCTGGCGGTACAGCGATGGAGAACACCACCACCACAGCAGGGCAGCATTTAATAGCTGATGGCACTGTCTCACTTCCTGGATATTCATTCACCTCTGACTCTAACACTGGGTTCTATAGGATTGGCTCTGGCAACGTTGCTTATTCAGCCGATGGGTCAAAGGTCGTTGATTACAGCACTTCTGGAGTAAGCATAACAGGTACCCTTACATCATCAGGGATTCTTTCCGTTGATGACACTACTGAAAGCACTTCTGGCACCACGGGTTCTATACACACCGATGGCGGATTGGGTGTGGCTAAGAAATTACACGTTGTCGGTGTCGCCACCCACGGCGACGACATAGTTTCCGACACAGATAGTACTGATGATTTGGGCACAACCGGAGTGCGGTGGGCCAATCTTTGGGTCGATGATATTACGATGACCAACGACCTCGATGTTGGCAACGACCTCACAGTCGCCGGTAACCTAACCGTCAACGGGACCACCGTGACGAACGACGCGACCAACACAGTTATAAAAGACCCGTTGATTGGATTAAACGAGGGGGCAGCATCAAACGCCAACGACCTCGGCATTGTCATGGAGCGCGGATCTACCGGCGATAACGTATTCATGGGGTGGGACGAATCTGGTGATTATTTTGCCTTCGGAACCACCACAGATTTAAGTTCTTCTACCGGAAATATCACCTACTCGTTAGGACAGGCTCGTTTTGAGGGCTTAAATCTGAGCGGCACATCCGCTGATTTAGGGACCGTCACAACTGTAGATGTCGATGGCGGCACGATTGATGGGACGGCTATTGGTGGCGCGGCCACGGCGGCTGGTGCGTTCACAACCGTTGACGGGACATTGGCTCATTTCACAACTAGCCTACAACTTGCGACGGGGGCGACTGTTACCGGCATCCTCGATGAAGACGCTATGGGGTCGGACAGTGCCACCGAGCTTGCCACTCAGCAAAGCATCAAGGCTTATTCAGATTCCAACGCCCTTGCTCCAGGTATGCCGATGACTTGGGAATCAGACACAGATTCTGCCGATAAGGGCGATGGACGCATCTGGCTGAATCACGGCACGCCATCCAGTGCGACTTTGCTCTACATGGACGATAATTTGAATAACGGCAGCACTGATATTTCCGCTCTCGTCGGCAGTCTCGACGATCCAACCGCCAGCAATTCCGCCGTTATTACCATCCACGAGGGGGCCAATGGCGGGGCCGCATTGATTTTCAAAGTTAGCGGAGCCGTCACCGATCTCACAACTCATCAATCTGTGGCCGTTACGCATGTCGCGACGGTTGGATCATTTACAGATGGGGACATAGTCGGCGTTCTGGTTGCCTATTCCGGTGACGACGGCGGCGGTGGTACGATGGATAACGTCGTTGACGAT
>Ga0208433_1000161_pt1 | contig 37537 bp, 46 predicted proteins | sample 3_EtaG_FD_184075 | JGI IMG/M metagenome (GOLD analysis project Ga0208433, IMG submission 184075) | Marine viral communities from the Subarctic Pacific Ocean - 3_ETSP_OMZ_AT15126 metaG (SPAdes) (version 2) | ecosystem: Environmental > Aquatic > Marine > Oceanic | place: Pacific Ocean | collected...
ACGCCGTTCTTCACGAACTACCGCCCGCAGTTCTACTTCCGCACGACGGACGTGACGGGTGTGGTGACGCTTCCGGAAGGTACGGAAATGGTCATGCCGGGCGACAATGTGAAGATGAACGTGACGCTGATCGCGCCGATCGCGATGGAAGAGAAGCTGCGCTTCGCCATCCGTGAAGGCGGCCGTACCGTCGGCGCCGGCGTCGTCTCCAAAGTGTTGAAGTAAAAGACCGGACGCTTCGCGGCGGGACTTGAAGGTTGAGCATGATCCGGGAGACCGGAAGTCCATTTTCCCGGATCGTGCTTTAGGAGTGTAGCTCAACTGGTAGAGCACCGGTCTCCAAAACCGGGGGTTGGGGGTTCGAGCCCCTCCACTCCTGCCAGCGCCTGAAGGGCGAGGCGGCAGGGCCGGGAGGGCGAGACCCGGCCGGACGGGCGATAGAAGCGGTAGTCGAGAGGCATTTGGCGAGAGAGATGGCAAAGACGAATCCGCTTCAGTTCCTCCAGCAGGTCCGCTCCGAGGCGTCGAAGGTCACCTGGCCGACGCGCCGCGAGACGGTCATCACCACGGTGATGGTCTTCATCATGGTTTCGTTCGCGATGGTGTTCTTCTTCCTGGCCGACACGGCGCTGAGCTACATCGTTTCGCTCGTGCTCGGCTTCGGCGGTAACTGAGGTCAAAGGGGCTCAAGTCCCGTCGGAAACAAACATGGCTAAGCGCTGGTACATCATTCACGCCTATTCGAACTTCGAGAAGAAGGTCGCGGATTCGCTGCGCGAGCAGGCTGAACAGCAGGGCCTTTCCGATCAGTTCGAGGAAATCCTCGTGCCGACCGAAGAGGTCGTCGAGGTGCGGCGGGGCCGCAAGATCAACGCCGAGCGCAAGTTCTTCCCGGGTTATGTGCTCGCGAAGATGGAGATGACGGACGAGGCCTACCATCTCGTCAAGAACACGCCGAAGGTGACTGGCTTTCTGGGCGCGGACAACAAGCCGCAGCCGATCAGCCAGGCGGAGGTCGACCGCATCCTGCATCAGGTGCAAGAAGGTGTGGAGCGTCCGAAGCCCTCGATCACTTTCGAGATCGGCGAGCAGGTGCGCGTGGCCGATGGCCCGTTCGCTTCATTCAACGGTTTCGTCGAGGAAGTCGACGAAGAGAAGGCGCGGCTCAAGGTGGCCGTGTCGATTTTCGGCCGGGCGACCCCGGTCGAACTCGAATACGGGCAGGTGGAGAAGCTCTAGGGCTCTTTCGTCTCCCGCAATCTTGTGGGAGGTGCGGACGAAACTCCGGTTTCCGATGCGCCGCTGACCACTAACCCAAAGCGCCGGCGATATCCGGCAGGGGAAAGACATGGCGAAAAAAATCGAAGGCTACATCAAATTGCAGGTGCCGGCCGGCGCGGCGAATCCATCGCCCCCGATCGGCCCGGCGCTTGGCCAGCGCGGTCTCAACATCATGGAATTCTGCAAGGCGTTCAATGCCGCCACGCAGAAGATGGAACAGGGCATGCCGATCCCGGTCGTGATTACGGCCTATTCGGACCGTTCCTTCACCTTTGCGATGAAGACGCCGCCTGCCTCCTACTTTCTGAAGAAGGCTGCGAAGATCCAGTCCGGCTCGAAGACGCCGGGCCGCGCTTCCGCCGGAACGGTGACATTCGCGCAGTGCCGTGAAATCGCCGAAGCGAAGTTCGCCGACCTGAATGCCAACGACCTCGATCAGGCGACGAAGATCATTGCAGGTTCCGCCCGTTCCATGGGCCTTCAGGTTGTGGAGTGAGCGATATGACTGGCAAGGCAGGAAAGCGTATTTCGAAGGCCCGTGAGGGGATCGACCGCAAGAAGACCTATGGTCTCGGCGAGGCGGTGAAGATCGTCAAGGATCGTGCGAGCGCGAAGTTCGACGAGACGATCGAAGTTGCGATCGCGCTCGGTGTCGATCCGCGTCACGCGGATCAAATGGTTCGTGGCGTTGTCGCGCTGCCGAACGGTTCGGGCCGCACGGTTCGGGTCGCGGTCTTCGCGAAGGGCGACAAGGCGGATGCCGCGAAGGCTGCCGGTGCCGACATCGTCGGTGCGGAAGACCTCGCGGAGATCGTGCAGAACGGCAAGATCGAGTTCGACCGTTGCATCGCGACGCCGGACATGATGCCGCTGGTCGGCCGTCTCGGTAAGGTGCTCGGGCCGCGCGGCCTGATGCCGAACCCCAAAGTCGGCACGGTGACGCCGGATGTCGCCGAAGCGGTGAAGGCCGCAAAGGGCGGTGCTGTCGAATTCCGCGTCGAGAAAGCCGGCATCGTGCATGCCGGTGTCGGCAAGGCGAGCTTCAGCGAAGATCAGATTCTCGGCAATGTCCGTGCGCTGATCGACGCGGTGCAGAAGGCAAAGCCCGCGGGCGCCAAGGGTACCTATATCAAGCGGATCGCCATCAGCTCGACCATGGGCCCTGGTGTGAAGGTTGAGCCGCAGAGTGTTGCGGCTGGCGCGTAAGCGCCGAGAAGAGTTTCCGGTCGCGGTTCCGAGAGGGCCGCGGGCGGTTGGGAACGGACGGGACGTGCAGCCGCTTCGGTGCAAACCGGAGTGGCTGCGCCATCGTCCGTTCACCTGTCCGAGACTGCGGGCGCCGAGGTTCTTTCGAACCGACGCTTAATCGCCAAGAGACGGCGGCCGGCAATAGACGGGAGTTGAACGGTTTCACGGAACTTCATTGTTCCGCGGGATCGGTTGGAACCCGGGACAGGCAAGTGAGCGCCGCTCATGCGGTTTGCGAGGCTTGCGCCCCGCGAGACGTACGAGTGGCAAATGCCAATGGCGGGCAAGGGCAGCGATGCCTTCCCGAAACCGCCCCCAGGTGTACGAGGGTTTCGTACACGACGGAGAGAGCAAGTGGACAGAGCTGAAAAGACAGAGCTCGTGACGCATCTCAACGGCGTTTTCTCGAATGCCGGTGTCGTTGTCGTCGCCCACTACAGCGGCCTCACCGTGAACCAGATGTCCGATCTGCGTTCCCGGATGGCCAAGGCTGGTGCTTCGTTCAAGGTGACGAAGAACCGGCTGGCGAAGCTCGCTCTCGATGGCACCCCGATGAAGGAGATCGGCGATCTCTTCACGGGGCCGACGGCAATCGCCTATTCCGATGACCCGGTTGCAGCCCCCAAGGTTGCTTCCGAGTTCGCCAAGGAAAACCAGAAGCTGGTCATCCTCGGCGGCGCGATGGGCGAAACGGTTCTCGATGCAAAGGCGGTGAAGCAGCTTGCGGATCTGCCGTCGCTCGACGAACTGCGCGCGAAGATCGTGGGCATGATTCAGACGCCGGCAACCCGCATCGCGGGCGTGCTTCAGGCGCCTGGCGGCCAGCTGGCGCGTGTGCTGAGTGCCTATGCCACCAAGAGCGAAGCGGCGTGACCGCTGCAGTGAACCCGATATCCAACCGAACCTATACAGAGAGACATTGAAATGACCAATCTCGCAAAAATCGTCGAAGACCTTTCGAACCTGACCGTCCTTGAGGCGGCCGAGCTCTCCAAGATGCTCGAAGAGAAGTGGGGCGTTTCCGCCGCCGCTCCGGTGGCCGTTGCCGCCGCGGGTGCCGCGCCGGCCGCCGCTGCCGAAGAGCAGACCGAGTTCGAGGTCGTTCTTGCCGCCGCCGGCGACAAGAAGATCGAGGTGATCAAGGAAGTCCGTGCGATCACGGGCCTGGGCCTCAAGGAAGCCAAGGACCTGGTCGAAGGCGCTCCGAAGACCGTCAAGGAAGGCGCGTCCAAGGACGAAGCCGCAAAGATCAAGGCGCAGCTCGAGAAGGCCGGCGCCAAGGTCGAACTCAAGTAAGTTCGCTTACCGCGACAAGAGCCGGAACGGCGGGCCAAGTGTCCATCGTTCCGGCCGATGCGCCGGCGCTTCGTAGTGCCGCGCCCTCCACGGAGAATACGGGCCTAAGACCGGGCTGCCCCTTTCTCCGACTGAAAGTCCGGCCGCCGTTCTAATGCAGAGCGTTGCGAGGAGCACATATGACGCAGTCCTTCACTGGTCGAAAGCGGGTTCGTAAGGTCTTCGGGCACATTCCGCAGATCGCGGAAATGCCGAACCTGATCGAGGTTCAGAAATATTCATACGACCAGTTCCTGCAGGTTGAGGAGCCGAAAGGTGGACGGGAAGAGCAGGGGCTCTATTCCGTCTTCAAATCGGTTTTCCCGATCAGCGACTTCTCCGAGACGTCGACGCTCGAATTCGTGAACTACGAATTCGAAACGCCGAAATACGACGTCGAAGAGTGCCAGCAGCGCGGGATGACCTTCGCTGCTCCGCTCAAGGTGACGTTGCGCCTCATCGTGTTCGAGGTGGACGAGGATTCCGGCGCGAAGTCCGTGAAGGACATCAAGGAACAGGACGTCTACATGGGCGACATGCCGCTCATGACCGAGAACGGCACCTTCGTCATCAACGGCACCGAGCGCGTCATCGTTTCGCAGATGCACCGCAGCCCGGGCGTCTTCTTCGATCACGACAAGGGCAAGACGCACTCCTCCGGCAAGCTGCTGTTCGCGGCGCGCGTCATTCCCTATCGCGGTTCGTGGCTCGACTTCGAGTTTGACGCGAAGGACATCGTCTTTGTGCGCATCGACCGTCGCCGCAAGCTGCCGGTGACGACGCTTCTTTATGCGCTCGGCCTCGACTCGGAAGAAATTCTCAGCACGTTCTACAACAGCGTTGCCTTCACCAAGGTGAAGCAGGGCTGGCGCGTGCCGTTCGATGCGGAACGTTATCGCGGCGCGAAGCCGGAGCGCGATCTCATCGACGCGAAGACCGGCAAGGCTGTTGTCGAGGCGGGCCGCAAGGTCACACCGCGGCTGGCGAAGAAGCTGGCCGAAGACGGCCTCAAGGAACTGCTCGTGCAGGACGAAGACCTGCATGGCCGTTACCTCGCCCAGGAAATCGTCAACATGGAAACCGGCGAAATCTTCGCCGAAGCCGGCGACGAGATTACGCCCGAAGTGCTGGAGCAGCTCGTCGAGGCGGGCCACGACCAGATCGTGACGCTCGACATCGATCATGTGAACACGGGTGCCTTCATCCGCAACACGCTTGCCGTCGACAAGTGCACGAACCGGGAGCAGGCGCTGATCGACATCTACCGCGTCATGCGCCCCGGCGAGCCGCCGACGCCGGACACTGCGGACGCGCTGTTCAACAGCCTGTTCTTCGATTCCGAGCGCTACGACCTCTCGGCGGTCGGCCGCGTGAAGATGAACATGCGCCTCGACCTCGATTGCCCGGACACCGTGCGCGTGCTCCGCAAGGAAGACATTCTCGCGGTCATCAAGACGCTTGTCGGCCTGCGCGACGGCAAGGGCGAAATCGACGATATCGACAATCTCGGCAACCGCCGCGTGCGTTCGGTCGGCGAACTCATGGAGAACCAGTATCGCGTCGGTCTGCTCCGCATGGAGCGGGCGATCAAGGAACGCATGTCGTCGGTCGATATCGACACCGTCATGCCGCATGACCTGATCAACGCAAAGCCGGCGGCGGCCGCCGTGCGCGAATTCTTCGGCTCCTCGCAGCTTTCGCAGTTCATGGACCAGACGAATCCGCTTTCCGAAATCACGCACAAGCGCCGCCTCTCGGCGCTTGGGCCTGGCGGTCTGACGCGCGAGCGTGCCGGCTTCGAGGTGCGCGACGTGCATCCGACGCATTACGGCCGCATCTGCCCGATCGAAACGCCGGAAGGCCCGAATATCGGCCTGATCAACTCGCTCGCGACCTTCGCTCGCGTCAACAAGTACGGCTTCATCGAGAGCCCGTACCGGCGTGTGAAGGGCGGCAAGCTCGACGAAGATGTCGTCTATCTGTCGGCCATGGAAGAAAGCCGCTACCGCATCGCACAGGCGAATGTGGAAGTGAGCGCCAAGGGCGAAATCCAGGGCGAGCTCGTGAACTGCCGTATCGACGGCGACTTCGAAATGGTGCCGCCGGATCAGGTGGACTTCGTGGACGTGTCGCCGAAGCAGATCGTGTCGGTGGCCGCGGCGCTCATCCCGTTCCTCGAGAACGACGACGCGAACCGCGCGCTCATGGGCTCGAACATGCAGCGTCAGGCCGTTCCGCTCATCCGTTCGGAAGCGCCGCTCGTCGGCACCGGCATGGAAGAAGTCGTGGCGCGCGATAGCGGCGCTGCGATCGGTGCCCGGCGTACGGGCGTCGTCGACCAGGTGGACGCAACGCGCATCGTCATTCGCGCGACGGAAGAGGTCGATTCCTCGAAGTCGGGCGTCGACATCTACAACCTGCGCAAGTTCCAGCGTTCCAACCAGAACACCTGCATCAACCAGCGTCCGCTGGTGCGCGTGGGCGATCTGGTGAACAAGGGCGACATCATCGCGGATGGTCCTTCGACCGAACTCGGCGATCTCGCGCTCGGCCGCAACGTGCTGGTCGCGTTCATGCCGTGGAATGGCTACAACTTCGAGGACTCCATCCTCATCTCCGAGCGCATCGTGCGCGACGACGTCTTCACTTCGATCCATATCGAGGAATTCGAGGTGATGGCGCGCGACACGAAGCTCGGGCCTGAGGAAATCACGCGCGACATTCCGAATGTCGGCGAGGAAGCCCTCAAGAATCTCGACGAAGCAGGCATCGTCTATATCGGCGCCGAGGTGAATCCGGGTGACATCCTTGTCGGCAAGATCACGCCGAAGGGCGAGAGCCCGATGACGCCGGAAGAGAAGCTGCTGCGTGCCATCTTCGGCGAAAAGGCTTCCGACGTGCGCGACACGTCGCTTCGCCTTCCGCCGGGCGTCACCGGTACGGTCGTCGAGGTGCGCGTGTTCAATCGTCACGGCATCGACAAGGACGAGCGCGCGATGGCGATCGAGCGTGAGGAAATCGAACGTCTCGCGAAGGACCGCGACGACGAAGTCGGTATTCTCGACCGCAATATCTATGGCCGTCTTGCCGAAATCCTTCTCGGCAAGCAGATCGCTTCGGGCCCGAAGGCGCTCGCGGCGGATGCGAAGATCGGCCAGTCCGATCTGGACGAGCTGAGCCACGGTCAGTGGTGGCAGATCGCGCTCAAGAACGAGAAGGCGCAGGCCGAAATCGAAGCGCTGAAGAAGCAGTACGACGAGAGCAAGGAGCGCCTTGAAGCGCGCTTTGCCGACAAGGTCGACAAGCTTCAGCGCGGTGATGAGCTTCCGCCTGGCGTGATGAAGATGGTCAAGGTCTTCGTGGCCGTGAAGCGCAAGCTGCAGACCGGCGACAAGATGGCCGGCCGTCACGGCAACAAGGGTGTCATCAGCCGTATCGTGCCGATGGAAGACATGCCCTATCTGGACGACGGCCAGCCGGTCGACATCGTGCTGAACCCGCTCGGCGTGCCGAGCCGCATGAATGTCGGTCAGATTCTGGAGACCCATCTCGGGTGGGCCTGTGCCGGCCTCGGTCGCAAGATCGAGCGGGCGCTCGAGGTCTACCGCCGCGAAAACAAGCCGAAGGAACTGAAGGATCTCATCCATCAGATTTACGGCGACGATCAGACTGTCGCTTCGCTCGACGAAGAGCAGCTTGTCGAGATGGCCGGCAACCTGACCAATGGCGTGCCGATCGCGACCCCCGTCTTCGACGGTGCCCGCGAACCGGAAATCGTGGAGATGCTGGAACTTGCCGGACTGGACCGTTCGGGCCAGGTGACTCTCCATGACGGACGGACGGGCGAGCCCTTCGATCGTAAGGTGACCGTCGGGTACATCTACATGCTGAAGCTGCATCATCTTGTCGACGACAAGATCCATGCACGCTCCATCGGCCCGTACTCCCTCGTTACCCAGCAGCCGCTGGGCGGCAAGGCGCAGTTCGGCGGCCAGCGCTTCGGCGAAATGGAAGTGTGGGCGCTCGAAGCCTATGGCGCCGCCTACACGCTGCAGGAAATGCTGACGGTGAAGTCGGACGACGTGGCCGGCCGTACGAAGGTCTATGAGGCCATCGTCCGTGGCGACGACACGTTCGAAGCCGGTATTCCGGAGAGCTTCAATGTGCTCGTGAAGGAAATGCGTTCGCTCGGCCTCAATGTCGAGCTGATGACACCAGCGGCGAGCTGACAAGAGACAGGCGATGCGCTCCTTGCGGGGCGCATCGCAGCCCTCCTCGACGGGGGGCATTCGATATTCGATATACGGGGTACGCGGACGGAAGGCCCCACCGGACGCACATAACTATCCCCGTTGGCTTTGAGGCCGAGTTCAGGAGAAGTCCATGAACCAAGAGGTCATGAACCTTTTCAATCCGACGGCGCCTACGCAGACTTTCGATCAGATCAAGATCTCGATCGCGAGCCCCGAGCGGATCCTTTCCTGGTCCTATGGCGAGATCAAGAAGCCGGAGACGATCAACTACCGCACGTTCAAACCGGAGCGGGACGGTCTGTTCTGCGCGCGCATCTTCGGTCCGATCAAGGACTACGAGTGCCTGTGCGGCAAGTACAAGCGAATGAAGTACAAGGGCATCATCTGCGAGAAGTGCGGCGTTGAAGTGACGTTGTCGAAGGTCCGGCGCGAGCGCATGGGCCATATCGAGCTCGCCGCGCCTGTCGCGCATATCTGGTTCCTGAAGTCGCTGCCGAGCCGCATCGGTCTTCTGCTCGACATGACGCTGAAGGATCTGGAACGCGTTCTCTACTTCGAGAACTACATCGTTCTGGAACCGGGTCTCACGTCGCTCAAGGAGCGTCAGCTTCTGACGGAAGAGGAGTATATCGACGCACAGGATCAGTATGGCGAAGACAGCTTCACCGCCGGTATCGGCGCGGAAGCGATCCGCGAACTGCTGATCGCGCTCGATCTGGAGAAGATCGCGGCCGATCTGCGCGTGGAAATCGCCGAGTCCACGTCCGAACTCAAGCCGAAGAAGCTTGCCAAGCGCCTCAAGCTCATTGAGGCCTTCATCGAATCCGGCAACCGCCCGGAATGGATGATCATGACGCAGATCCCGGTCATTCCGCCGGAGCTTCGCCCGCTTGTTCCGCTGGACGGCGGCCGTTTCGCCACGTCCGATCTCAACGATCTCTACCGCCGCGTCATCAACCGCAACAATCGTCTGAAGCGGCTGATGGAGCTGCGCGCGCCGGATATCATCATCCGTAACGAAAAGCGCATGCTGCAGGAGTCGGTCGATGCGCTGTTCGACAATGGCCGTCGCGGCCGCGTCATCACCGGCGCCAACAAGCGTCCGCTGAAGTCGCTCGCCGACATGCTGAAGGGCAAGCAGGGCCGTTTCCGACAGAACCTGCTCGGCAAGCGCGTGGACTATTCCGGCCGTTCGGTGATCGTCGTCGGTCCGGAGCTCAAGCTCCACCAGTGCGGCCTGCCGAAGAAGATGGCGCTCGAACTCTTCAAGCCGTTCATCTATTCGCGCCTTGAGGCCAAGGGTCTCAGCGCCACGGTGAAGCAGGCGAAGAAGCTCGTCGAGAAGGAGCGTCCGGAAGTCTGGGAAATCCTGGAACAGGTGATCCGCGAGCATCCTGTGCTGCTCAATCGTGCGCCGACGCTTCACCGCCTCGGTATTCAGGCTTTCGAGCCGGTGCTGATCGAGGGCAAGGCGATCCAGCTTCATCCGCTGGTCTGCGCGGCCTTCAACGCCGACTTCGACGGCGACCAGATGGCCGTTCACGTGCCGCTGTCGCTCGAAGCGCAGCTCGAAGCCCGCGTGCTGATGATGTCGACCAACAACATCCTGCACCCGGCGAACGGTTCGCCGATCATCGTACCGTCCCAGGATATCGTTCTCGGTCTCTACTATGTGACCATTCAGAAGGATAACGAGCCGGGCGAAGGCATGGTGTTCTCGACCATGGCCGAAATCGAGCACGCGCTCGCCGCCAAATCGGTGACGCTGCACGCGAAGGTCAAGGCGCGGTACACGACGAAAGACGCCGATGGCAACGATCTGACCCAGGTCGTCGACACGACCCCTGGCCGCATGCTGGTCGGCGAGCTTCTGCCGAAGCATCCGAACGTGCCGTTCGACCTTGTGAACCGACTGCTCACGAAGCGCGATATCTCCAAGATGATCGACGTGGTTTATCGCCACTGCGGTCAGAAGGAGACGGTGATCTTCTGCGACCAGATCATGGCTCTCGGCTTCCGTCAGGCTTTCCGGGCGGGCATTTCGTTCGGCAAGGACGACATGGTCATCCCGGAAGAGAAGGCGAAGCTCGTCGAGGAGACGCAGGCGCTCGCGACGGAATACGAGCAGCAGTACATCGACGGCCTCATTACGCAGGGCGAGAAGTACAACAAGGTTGTCGACGCCTGGGCGAAGTGCACCGATCGCGTCGCCGACGTGATGATGCAGAAGATCTCGGCCGTGCAGGTGGACGCGGAAACGAAGCGCGAGAAGCAGATCAACTCGATCTACATGATGGCGCATTCCGGCGCGCGCGGTTCGCCCGCCCAGATGAAGCAGCTCGCTGGCATGCGCGGCCTCATGGCCAAGCCGTCCGGTGAAATCATCGAGACGCCCATCATCTCGAACTTCAAGGAAGGCCTCACCGTTCTCGAGTACTTCAACTCGACTCACGGTGCGCGAAAGGGTCTCGCGGATACGGCGCTCAAGACGGCGAACTCGGGTTACCTCACCCGCCGTCTCGTCGACGTTGCGCAGGATTCGATCATCACCGAAAGCGATTGCGGTACGGAGGGTGGCATCACGGTTCAGGCCGTGATCGAGGCTGGCGATGTGATTGTCTCCCTTGGTACCCGCGTTCTCGGCCGCACCACGGCGGAAGACGTGATGAACCCGGCGACCGGCACGGTTCTCCTGCCGAAGAACCACCTGATCGACGAGGCCGATGTCGACCTCATCGAGGAGGTGAATGTTCAGACGATAAAGATCCGTTCGGTTCTGACTTGCGAAGCGCAGAACGGCGTCTGCGCGGCCTGCTACGGCCGTGACCTTGCGCGTGGCACGCCCGTCAACATGGGCGAGGCCGTTGGCGTCATCGCCGCTCAGTCGATTGGTGAGCCGGGTACTCAGCTCACCATGCGTACCTTCCACATCGGCGGTACGGCGCAGGTGGCGGACAACTCCTATATCGAAACCAATCACTCGGGCACGGTGAAGATCGTGAACCGCAACGTGGTGAAGGATTCGAATGGCGTTCTCGTCGTCATGGGCCGCAACGTGCAGGTGCTCGTCATCGACGAACACGGCAACGAGCGCGCCGCACACAAGCTGACCTACGGTTCGCGCTTGCGTGTGGACGAGGGGGATACGATCTCCCGCGGCCAGCGCATCGCCGAGTGGGATCCCTACACCATGCCGATCCTTACGGAAGTGAATGGTGTCGTGGAGTTCGAGGACCTTGTGGATGGTGTGTCGATCCGCGAAGTGGCGGACGAGGCAACCGGTATTTCCAGCCGGGTGGTTGTCGACTGGCGCGCTTCTCCGCGCGGCAGCGATTTGCGGCCGGCCGTTATCGTCAAGGACAAGAACGGCAAGATACTGAAGCTCGCGAGCGGCAACGACGCCCGTTACCTGCTTTCGGTCGACGCCATTCTGTCGGTCGAGAACGGAGCGGAAGTCCATGCCGGCGACGTGCTCGCACGTATCCCGACCGAAGGGGCCAAGACGCGCGACATCACGGGCGGTCTGCCGCGCGTGGCGGAGCTCTTCGAGGCACGTCGTCCGAAGGATCATGCGATCATCGCCGAGGCCACGGGCCGCGTTGAATTCGGTCGCGACTACAAGAACAAGCGCCGCATCATCGTGCATCCGCTGGACGAGAGCCTTGAGCCGATCGAGTATCTGATCCCGAAGGGCAAGCACATCTCGGTCCAGGAAGGCGATGTGATCGAGAAGGGCGAGTTCATTCTGGACGGCCACCCCGCGCCGCACGATATCCTCGCGATTTCCGGCGTCGAGGAACTGGCGGCCTATCTCGTCAACGAAGTGCAGGACGTCTACCGTCTGCAGGGCGTGTCGATCAACGACAAGCATATTGAAGTGATCGTCCGCAACATGCTGCAGAAGGTCGAGATCACGAATCCCGGCGACTCCATCACGCTTCCCGGCGAACAGATGGACCGGTCGGAGTTCGACGAGATCAATGCGAAGCTGGAGGCGCAGGGCAAGACGCCCGCCACCGCGAGCCCGGTTCTGCTCGGCATCACCAAGGCGAGCCTTCAGACCCGTTCCTTCATCTCGGCGGCGTCCTTCCAGGAGACGACTCGCGTTCTCACCGAAGCGGCGGTTGCCGGCAAGGTCGATCAGCTCATCGGCCTCAAGGAAAACGTCATTGTCGGCCGGCTCATCCCGGCGGGCACGGGCGGCATGCTCCAGCGTATCCGGGGCGAGGCCCAGCGCCGCGACGAGAAGATACTCGAGGATCAGGGCGGTAGTACCACCGTCGAGGCTTCCACTCCGGAAGCCGAAGTGGCGGAGGCGTCGGAAGGCACGGCCTGATCCCGCAGCCTGGATGTCATATGGCGCAGGCCGTTCCCTCGGGGGCGGCCTGTTGCGTTCAGGGCGGCTCTCAGGCGGGGACGGGCCGGGCGCCGCGGCCCCTCGTCAGGTAGACGAGGAAGGCGAGGGCGAAGATGAAGTCGCCTCCGGCCGCGACGGCCAAGCCCAGCGGAGCATGGCCCCAGAGCAGATCGCCGGCAACGAGCAGAACCACCCCAAGCTTCCCGATCGTGCCCAGAATGACGATTTCCCGCCCGCCCGGGGTGCCCATGGCGACCATCGCATAGCCGATACCGAAGAGGCAGATCAGCAGACCGGCAAGCTGAGCGGTGATAATGTGCTGCGGGTCGTAGGGCGGCAGTCCGAGGTTTTCAGCCGAGAGCGAGGGAATCAGCAGGGGCGGAAGCCCGGCGGCGAAGTTGTAAAGTGCCGCGCCCGAACAAGGCGGGCCAGAATTTGCCGGTCATTTTTGCTTTCCTCCCATGAATCTTGGGCCCACTTTGCTCTCCCGCGGGTCTTCCTGCCATGGGAATCCCGATTGCGGACGAGAAAGTCTGGCCTCGCCCGATTTTCCGCGGGAATCGGCGGATGCGGGGTTGACGACTCGTAGGCCCCCGAGTAGGTTCCGCTCACTTTCGCTCCAGGTAGTAGAGCTTCCCGGACCGCTGGCCACCAAGCCCTTGATGGGGCAGGCCTTTTGGTCGGATCTAGACACTGGGGCCGGTAAACAGAATACGAGGAATGGCGCACGATTCCGGGCGCAAGGCCGGGATCCTCTGCATTGGGATATCAAGACCCCACAAGGGTTTGGTGTCCTCAAGCGCGCGCAGCCCAATTCGGACCAGATCCGGGGCGGCGCGGCGTTTTTTTGTTTGGACAGACAGGATCGAGCAGGCGAATGCCCACCGTCAACCAACTCATCCGCAAGCCGCGCAAGCCGCTGGTGAAGCGTAATAAAGTACCGGCCATGCAGGCGTGCCCGCAGAAGCGTGGCGTGTGCACGCGCGTCTATACGACGACCCCGAAGAAGCCGAACTCCGCTCTGCGTAAGGTCGCCCGCGTAAGGCTGACCAACCAGTTCGAAGTGACGAGCTACATCCCGGGCGAAGGCCACAACCTGCAGGAGCACTCCGTGGTGCTGATCCGCGGCGGCCGCGTGAAGGACCTTCCGGGTGTGCGCTACCACATCATCCGTGGCGTGCTCGATACGCAGGGTGTGAAAGATCGCCGTCAGCGCCGCTCGAAATACGGCGCGAAGCGTCCGAAGTAAGGAACAGAGACATGTCCCGCCGCCACAGCGCAGAAAAGCGAGAAGTTCTTCCGGATGCCAAATATGGCGACGCCGTTCTCGCGAAGTTCATGAACAGCCTGATGTATCACGGCAAGAAGTCCGCCGCCGAAAGCATCATTTACGGCGCGTTCGATCAGATGCAGCAGAAGGCCAACGTCGATCCGCTGCGTACGTTCCACGAAGCCCTCGAAAACGTGATGCCGGCGCTCGAAGTGCGCTCGCGTCGTGTCGGTGGCGCGACCTACCAGGTCCCCGTCGAGGTTCGTCCGGACCGTCGCCGCGCGCTCGCGATCCGCTGGATCATCGCCGCTGCCCGCGCTCGCAACGAAACGACGATGGTTGCGCGTCTCTCGGGCGAGTTGCTCGATGCGGCGAACAATCGCGGCTCCGCCGTCAAGAAGCGCGAAGACACGCACCGGATGGCCGAAGCCAACCGTGCCTTCTCGCACTACCGCTGGTAACGCGTTCAAGACCCCCCAAAGGCAGACCGTCATGGCACGCAAAACGAAGCTCGAAGATTACCGCAATATCGGCATCATGGCTCACATCGATGCCGGTAAGACGACGACGACCGAGCGCATCCTTTACTACACGGGCGTGAGCCACAAGATCGGCGAAGTGCACGACGGCGCTGCCACCATGGACTGGATGGAGCAGGAGCAGGAGCGTGGCATCACGATCACGTCCGCCGCGACGACCTGTTTCTGGAAAGACAAGCGCATCAACATCATCGACACGCCCGGCCACGTGGACTTCACGATCGAAGTCGAGCGTTCGCTCCGCGTGCTCGACGGCGCCGTGACGGTGTTCGACTCGGTTGCAGGCGTGGAGCCGCAGTCCGAGACGGTGTGGCGCCAGGCCGACAAGTATCGCGTTCCCCGCATGTGCTTCGTCAACAAGATGGACCGCATGGGCGCGAACTTCTATCGCTGCGTCGACATGATCGTGACGCGCCTTGGTGCGGTTCCGCTCGTGACGCAGCTGCCGATCGGTTCGGAAGCCGAGTTCGAAGGTCTGATCGACCTCGTCAAGATGAAGGAAATCATCTGGAAGGATGAGTCCCTCGGTGCCGAGTTTGAATACCGCGACATTCGCGACGACCTGAAGGACCAGGCAGACGAGTATCGTGCGAAGATGGTCGAGCTCGCCGTCGAGATGGACGACGCGGTGATGGAGGCCTATCTCGAGGGCAACGAGCCCGACGAGGACACGCTCAAGAAGCTCATCCGCAAGGGCACCATCAGCCGCAAGTTCGTGCCGGTTCTCTGCGGCAGCGCCTTCAAGAACAAGGGCGTGCAGCCCATGCTGGACGCGGTGGTGGACTTCCTGCCGTCGCCGCTCGAAGTCGAGCGCATGCAGGGTATCGACCCCAAGACCGAGGAGCCCGACACGCGCGGCGCCTCCGACGATGAGCCGCTTTCGGTGCTCGCGTTCAAGATCATGAACGACCCCTTCGTGGGCTCTCTCACCTTCTGCCGCATTTATTCGGGCGTGCTCACCACCGGTATGGGTGTGCTGAATTCGACCAAGGATAATCGCGAGCGCATCGGCCGCATGCTGCAGATGCATGCGAACCATCGCGAAGACATCAAGGAAGCCTATGCGGGCGACATCGTCGCCGTTGCCGGCCTCAAGAATACCACGACGGGCGACACGCTTTGCGATCCGCTGAAGCCGATCATCCTGGAACGCATGGAATTCCCGGAGCCGGTCATCGAAGTTGCGGTCGAGCCGAAGACGAAGGCCGACCAGGAAAAGATGGGCATCGCGCTCAACCGTCTTGCGCAGGAAGATCCGTCTTTCCGCGTGTCGGTGGACGAAGAGTCCGGCCAGACCGTCATCAAGGGCATGGGCGAACTTCATCTCGACATTCTCGTCGACCGCATGCGTCGCGAGTTCAAGGTCGAGGCGAATGTGGGCGCCCCGCAGGTGGCCTATCGTGAAACGCTCACGAAGCGCGCCGAGATCGACTACACGCACAAGAAGCAGACCGGCGGTTCGGGCCAGTTCGCCCGCGTGAAGATCGTGTTCGAGCCGGGCGAGCCGGGTTCGGGCTTCCAGTTCGAGAGCAAGGTTGTTGGCGGTTCGGTGCCGAAGGAATATGTGCCGGGCGTTCAGAAGGGCGTCGAGAGCGTGAAGGACAGCGGCCCGCTTGCCGGCTTCCCGATGATCGACTTCAAGGCCACTCTGATCGACGGTGCCTATCACGACGTTGACTCGAGCGTCATGGCGTTCGAAATCGCTGCTCGCGCCGCCTTCCGCGAAGGTGCGCAGCAGGCGGGCGTGAAGCTCCTCGAGCCGATCATGAATGTCGAAGTCGTCACCCCGGAAGAATATATGGGCGACGTGATCGGCGACCTGAACAGCCGCCGCGGGCAGATCAGCGGCACCGAGCAGCGCGGCATCGCGCAGGTGATCCACGCGATGGTGCCGCTCGCCAACATGTTTGGTTACGTGAATACGCTGCGTTCGATGAGCCAGGGCCGTGCCCAGTACACGATGCAGTTCGACCACTACGAGCAGGTACCCCAGGCGGTGTCGGACGAAGTCCGCGCAAAGCTCGCCTAATCAATTGATCGAAGACAGTTCCAGAGGAATGGAGCGCCGAGATGGCCAAAGAGAAGTTTGAGCGGAACAAGCCGCACTGCAACATCGGAACGATTGGTCACGTTGACCATGGCAAGACGTCGCTGACGGCGGCGATCACGAAGGTGTTGGCGGAGACGGGCGGCGCGACGTATTCGGCGTATGACCAGATCGACAAGGCGCCTGAAGAGAAGGCGCGCGGGATCACGATCTCGACGGCGCATGTGGAATACCAGACGGAGAAGCGTCATTACGCTCACGTGGACTGCCCGGGCCATGCGGACTATGTGAAGAACATGATCACGGGCGCGGCGCAGATGGACGGTGCGATCCTGGTGGTTTCGGCCGCCGACGGCCCGATGCCGCAGACGCGCGAGCACATCCTGCTTGCGCGCCAGGTCGGTGTGCCGGCGCTTGTTGTGTTCATGAACAAGGTTGACCAGGTCGACGATCCGGAGCTTCTGGAGCTTGTCGAGATGGAAATCCGCGAGCTTCTGTCGTCCTACGACTTCCCGGGCGACGATATTCCGATCGTGAAGGGTTCGGCGCTTGCGGCGCTTGAGGACTCGAACAAGGAGATCGGCCACGACGCGATCCTGAAGCTGATGGAAGCGGTTGACGAGTATATCCCGCAGCCGGAGCGTCCGATCGACCAGCCGTTCCTGATGCCGATCGAAGACGTGTTCTCGATCTCGGGCCGCGGCACGGTTGTGACGGGCCGCGTGGAACGCGGGATCGTGAAGGTCGGCGACGAAATCGAGATCGTTGGTATCAAGCCGACGACGAAGACGACCTGCACGGGCGTGGAGATGTTCCGCAAGCTGCTCGACCAGGGCCAGGCGGGCGACAATGTGGGCGTTCTGCTTCGCGGCACGAAGCGCGAGGAAGTTGAGCGCGGGCAGGTTCTTTGCGCGCCGGGCTCGATCACGCCGCATACGGAGTTCGAGGCGGAAGCCTATATCCTGACGAAGGAAGAGGGCGGGCGTCATACGCCGTTCTTCACGAACTACCGCCCGCAGTTCTACTTCCGCACGACGGACGTGACGGGTGTGGTGACGCTTCCGGAAGGCACGGAAATGGTCATGCCGGGCGACAATGTGAAGATGAACGTGACGCTGATCGCGCCGATCGCGATGGAAGAGAAGCTGCGCTTCGCCATCCGTGAAGGCGGACGTACCGTCGGCGCCGGCGTCGTCTCAAAGGTGTTGAAGTAATCAGTTACGGGGCGCGGACGAACCGCGCCCCGCTTAATTCGGCCGACAGGCACGAGGACGAAAATGCAAAGGCAGAAAATTCGCATCCGGTTGAAAGGCTTCGATCACCGCGTGCTCGACGTATCGACCCGCGAGATCGTCAACACGGCGAAGCGCACCGGTGCCCAGGTTCTGGGTCCGATCCCGCTGCCGACCCGGCTTGAGAAGTTCACCGTGCTGCGTGGCCCGCATATCGACAAGAAGAGCCGCGAGCAATTTGAAATTCGGACACACAAGCGTGTGCTCGACATCGTAGACCCCACGCCCCAGACCGTTGACGCGCTGATGAAGCTCGATCTCGCTGCGGGTGTGGATGTCGAGATCAAGCTCTGAGCCTGGTCGTCGATCAAAACGAGGAATGGGACCCATGCGTTCCGGAGTGATTGTCAAAAAGGTCGGTATGACCCGTCTCTTCATGGAAGACGGGCGTCATGTTCCGGTCACTGTGCTGAAGCTCGACAACTGCCAGGTTGTCAGCCAGCGCACGGATGAAAAGAACGGCTACACGGCGGTTCAGCTTGGCGCAGGCCGGGCCAAGGCGAAGAACGTGCCGAATGCGCAGCGCGGCCAGTTCGCGCGAGCCTCGGTCGAGCCGAAGCTCGAGCTTGTCGAGTTCCGCGTGAGCCCCGACAACCTGCTTGAGGTGGGCGTCGAGATTACGGCGGACCATTTCGTGGCCGGCCAGTATGTCGATGTCAGCGGAACCTCGATCGGCAAGGGCTTTGCCGGTGTCATGAAGCGCCACAATTTCGGCGGTCTTCGCGCGACGCACGGTGTGTCGGTCAGCCATCGTAGCCACGGCTCGACCGGTCAGAACCAGGATCCGGGCAAGGTCTTCAAGGGCAAGAAGATGGCCGGCCACATGGGCGCCACTCGCGTCACCACGCAGAACCTCGAAGTCGTCCGCACGGACGCCGAAAAGGGCCTGATCATGGTGAAGGGCGCGGTGCCGGGCTCGAAGGGCGGCTGGGTGCTGGTGCGCGACGCCGTGAAGACGTCGCTGCCGGAAGGCGTGCCTGTGCCGGGCGCGTTCCGCCGCAATGGCGAAGTTGCTGCCGCTCCGGCTGTGGAAGCGCCTGCCGAGGCACCCGCTGAAGAAGCCGAAGCTCCGAAGGAAGGTGCGTGATGAAGATCGACGTTCAAACGCTTGACGCCAAGAAGGCGGGCACCGTCGATCTGACGGACGAAGTCTTCGCGCTCGAGCCGCGCGCCGACATCCTTCACCGGATGGTTGCGTGGCAGCTTGCGAAGCGTCAGGCCGGTACGCACAAGACGAAGGGCCGCTCCGAGATCGCGCTCACGGGCAAGAAGTTCGTGAAGCAGAAGGGCTCCGGCGGCGCCCGTCATGGCGACCGCAAGGCGCCGCAGTTCCGCGGCGGCGGCAAGGCGTTCGGTCCGGTTGTTCGCAGCCATGCGTTCGACCTGCCGAAGAAGGTGCGCGCCCTGGCGCTGCGCCATGCGCTTTCGTCCAAGGCGAAGAGCGACAATCTCATCGTCCTCGACGTGGCGAAGCTCGCCGAACCGAAGACGAAGGCGGCGAAGGATGCGTTCGCGAAGCTCGGCCTCACCTCGGTGCTGGTTATCGACGGTGCGGAGCTCGATCAGAACTTCGCGCTTGCGGCTCGCAACCTTCCCAAGGTCGATGTGCTGCCGGTGCAGGGCATCAACGTGTACGACATTCTGCGGCATGAGAAGCTGGTGCTGACCAAGGCCGCACTTGAAAGCCTGGAGGCTCGCTTCAAATGAACGAGCGTTATTACGACATCATCGTGTCGCCGGTGATCACCGAAAAGGCGACGATGGCTTCGGAAGCGAACCAGGTCATCTTCAAGGTGGCGTCCGATGCGACGAAGCCGCAGGTCAAGGAAGCGGTCGAGAAGCTCTTCGACGTGAAGGTGAAGGCGGTAAACACGCTGAACCGGAAGGGCAAGACCAAGCGGTTCCGCGGTATCGCGGGACGGCAGAGCGATTTCAAGAAGGCGATCGTCACCCTCGAAGAGGGCCATTCGATCGACGTGACGACTGGACTTTAAGTCCTGGACTTCAAGTGGGGCTGCTGAAGCCTGCAAAGTGAGAAGCCTGGAACGATGGCACTGAAAAAGTACAAACCGACAAGCCCCGCGCAGCGCGGCCTTGTGCTCGTCGACCGCTCGGGCCTTTACAAGGGCAAGCCGGTCAAGAGCCTGACCGAAGGACTGAGCAAGTCCGGCGGCCGGAACAATCACGGCCGTGTCACGGTCCGGTTCCGGGGCGGCGGTCACAAGCGCAGCTATCGCATGATCGACTTCAAGCGCTCCAAGGCGGATATGCCCGCCACGGTCGAGCGGCTGGAATACGATCCGAACCGCACGGCGTTCATCGCCCTCATCAAGTACGAGGACGGCGAGCTCTCCTACATCCTGGCGCCGCAGCGTCTTGCCGCGGGCGACATGGTGGTCTCGGGCAACCGTGTGGACGTGAAGCCGGGCAACGCGATGCCGCTCGCGAACATTCCGGTCGGCACGATCGTGCACAATGTCGAGATGAAGCCGGGCAAGGGCGGCCAGATCGCCCGTTCGGCAGGCGCCTATGTGCAGCTCGTCGGCCGCGACCAGGGCTACGCGCTTCTTCGCCTCTCGTCGGGCGAACAGCGCATGGTGCCGGGGACGTGCATGGCGACGATTGGCGCCGTGTCGAACCCGGACCACTCGAACATCACCATCGCGAAGGCTGGCCGTAACCGCTGGCTTGGCAAGCGCCCGCATGTTCGCGGCGTCGTGATGAACCCGGTCGACCATCCGCATGGCGGCGGCGAAGGCCGCACCTCGGGCGGCCGTCACCCGGTCACGCCGTGGGGCAAGCCGACCAAGGGCAAGAAGACGCGTCAGAACAAGGCAACGGACAAGTACATCGTTCGTAGCCGTCACCAGAAGAAGAAGAAGGGTTAAGGGAGCTCGATATGTCACGTTCTCTCAAAAAGGGTCCCTTCGTGGATGGCTACCTTCTGAAGAAGGCGGAAGCGTCGCGTTCGTCGGCCCGCAAGGAAGTCATCAAGACGTGGAGCCGTCGCTCCACCATCCTGCCGCAGTTCGTGGGCCTGACGTTCGGCGTCCACAATGGCAAGAAGCATGTTCCGGTGCTCGTGACCGAAGACATGGTGGGCCACAAGCTCGGCGAGTTCTCGCCGACGCGGACCTACTACGGTCACACGGCCGACAAGAAAGCGAAGAAGGGCTAAATCATGGGCAAAGCTGCTACAAAGCGTCGCCTGCCCGACAATGAAGCGCAGGCCGTCGGCCGGATGCTCCGGGTGAGCCCTCAGAAGCTCAATCTCGTCGCGCAGCTCATTCGCGGCAAGAAGGTGGAGACGGCGCTCGCCGACCTGACCTTCTCGCGCAAGCGGATCGCGGGCGATGTGAAGAAGGTTCTGCAGAGCGCCATCGCGAACGCGGAAAACAACCACGACCTCGACGTCGACGATCTCGTCGTCTCCGAGGCCTATGTGGGCAAGAACCTGGTCATGAAGCGCTGGCATGCGCGGGCTCGCGGTCGCGTCGGCCGTATCGAAAAGCCGTTCAGCCAGATCACCATCGTCGTGCGGCAAGTCGAGGAGCAAGCCTGATGGGTCACAAGGTCAATCCAATCGGTCTGCGGCTCGGCATCAACCGCACCTGGGACTCGCGCTGGTTCGCGGGCCGTCACGAGTACGGCCAGCTCCTCCATGAGGACATCAAGATCCGCGAGCTGCTTTCCGAGCAGCTGAAGCAGGCTGGCGTGTCCAAGATCGTGATCGAGCGCCCGCACAAGAAGTGCCGCGTGGCGATCCACACGGCGCGGCCGGGCGTGGTCATCGGCAAGAAGGGCGCGGACATCGAAAAGCTGCGCCGCGACATCGGCAAGATCACTTCCTCGGAAGTGCATCTGAACATCGTCGAAGTGCGCAAGCCCGAGATCGACGCGACGCTCGTCGCCGAGAACATCGCGCAGCAGCTTGAGCGCCGCGTTGCGTTCCGCCGGGCGATGAAGCGGGCCGTGCAGTCGGCCATGCGTCTGGGCGCCGGCGGCATCCGCATCAACTGCGCGGGCCGTCTCGGCGGCGCCGAAATTGCTCGCACGGAGTGGTATCGCGAGGGCCGGGTGCCGCTGCACACGCTTCGCGCCGATATCGACTATGGCGTGGCGACCGCGAAGACAGCCTACGGCACTTGTGGCGTGAAGGTCTGGATCTACAAGGGCGAGATCCTCGAGCACGATCCGATGGCTTCCGAGCGCCGTGCGCTCGAAGGCGGCGGTGAGGGCGGTGGCCGCCAGCGTCGCGAAGAGCGCGGCTGAGCCTGAAGAATTGAGCGAAGAGAGTTTCGATCATGTTGCAACCGAAGCGCACTAAGTTCCGCAAGGCTCACAAGGGCCGCATCCATGGCAAGGCCAAGGGCGGAATGAATCTCGACTTTGGGGCTTTCGGCCTCAAGGCGCAGGAGCCGGCCCGTATCACGGCCCGGCAGATCGAGGCGGCGCGCCGCGCGATCACCCGCCACATGAAGCGTGCGGGCCGCGTGTGGATCCGGGTGTTCCCGGACGTGCCGGTTTCCTCGAAGCCGACCGAAGTCCGCATGGGCAAGGGCAAGGGTGCGCCGGAATATTGGGCGGCGCGTGTGAAGCCGGGCCGCATCATGTTCGAGATCGACGGCGTACCGCATGCGATCGCCGAGGAGGCTCTGCGGCTTGGCGCCGCGAAGCTTCCGATCAAGACGCGGTTTGTGTCGCGTCCCGGCGAGCACGCCTGAGGCATCAAGACCCCGCTTCTTGAGCGGACGAATGAAAGGGTAAGGCCATGAAGGCCAGCGAAGTACGAGACATGACGCCGGACCAGCTCCAGGACGAGCTGCTGAAGCTCAAGAAGACGCAGTTCAACCTGCGCTTCCAGGGCGCGAGCGGCCAACTCGAGAAGGTTCACCAGATGCGCCAGGTGCGTCGCGACATCGCGCGGATCAAGACGATCCAGCGTCAGCTCGCCACCGAAGCGAACAAGGGCTGAGGATACGGAAAATGCCGAAGAGAATCCTTCAGGGTGTCGTGGTCAGCGACAAGAACGAAAAGACGGTGGTCGTGAACGTCGAGCGCCGCTTCAAGGACCCGCTGCTCAAGAAGATCGTGCGCAGGTCCAAGAAGTATCACGCGCATGACGAGAACAAGGTCGCGAAGGTTGGCGATATCGTGAAGATCCGCGAATGCCGGCCGGTCTCGAAACTGAAGAAGTGGGAAGTTTTTACGGACGAGGCCTGATCCTTTTCGGATACAGGAACCGGTTCGAGCAAGGCGGATGAAGTCATGATCCAGCAAGAGACCAACCTGGAGGTAGCCGACAACTCGGGTGCGCGTCGCGTGATGTGCATCAAGGTGCTCGGTGGCTCCAAGCGGAAGTACGCTTCCGTCGGCGACATCATCGTCGTCAGCATCAAGGAAGCGATTCCGCGCGGCAAGGTGAAGAAGGGCGACGTCATGAAGGCGGTTGTCGTTCGCACCGCGAAGGACATCCGTCGCGCCGACGGCAGCGTCATCCGCTTCGACCGCAATGCGGCGGTTCTGATCAACAATCAGGGCGAACCGATCGGCACGCGTATCTTCGGCCCGGTGACCCGCGAACTGCGCGCGAAGAACCACATGAAGATCGTATCGCTCGCGCCGGAGGTGCTGTGATGGCTGCGAAGATCAAGAAGGGCGACAAGGTCGTCGTCCTGACCGGCAAGGATAAGGGCAAGAAGGGCGACGTGGTTGCCGTCTTCCCGAAAGAGAACAAGGCGCTCGTGCAGGGCGTCAACATGGTGAAGCGCCACGAGAAGCCCTCGCAGACCTCTGCCGGCGGCATCGTGACCCGCGAGGCGAAGGTGCATCTGTCGAATATCGCGATCCAGGATCCGAAGTCCGGCAAGCCGACGCGAATTGGATTCAAGACGCTGGACGATGGCCGCAAGGTTCGCGTCGCCAAGGCGTCGGGAGAGATGATCGATGGCTGAAGCTCAATACATGCCGCGGCTGAAGGAGCAGTACCTTGCCAAGGTGCGCCCGGAACTGACCGAGAAGTTCGGCTACAAGAACCTGCTCGAGATCCCGCGGATCGACAAGATCGTGATCAACATGGGCGTTGGCGAAGCCGTTGCCGACTCCAAGAAGATCAAGAGCGCTTTCGAAGATCTTCAGGCGATTGCCGGCCAGAAGCCGGTCATCACCAAGGCGAAGACCTCGATCGCGACGTTCAAGCTGCGTGAAGGCATGCCGGTGGGCGTGAAGGTCACGCTGCGCCAGGACCGGATGTACGAATTCCTGGACCGCCTGGTCACGATCGCGCTGCCGCGCGTCCGCGACTTCCGCGGGCTCAACGCGAAGAGCTTCGACGGCCGCGGCAACTTCGCCATGGGCCTCAAGGAGCACATCGTGTTCCCGGAAATCGACTACGACAAGGTCGACCAGGTCTGGGGCATGGACATCATCGTCTGCACGACGGCGAAGACGGACGACGAAGCGCGCGAGCTGCTTCGCCGGTTCAACTTCCCCTTCACGAAGTGATTTTTTCAGCGGTCCGCACAAGGCGGACGCACGGAGGTTTGAATGGCTAAGAAGAGCGCCATTAATCGGGACCAGAAGCGGCGGAAGCTGACGGCGAAATATGCCGCCAAGCGTGCCAAGCTCAAGGCCGCCACGAAGGACGAGTCGCTCTCGATGGAAGAACGCTTCCAGGCGCAGCTCAAGCTCGCCGAGCTGCCGCGCAACTCGTCGAAGACCCGTATTCACAATCGCTGCGAGATTACCGGCCGCAGCAAGGCTTATTACCGCAAGCTGCGCATGTCGCGTATCGCTCTTCGGGACCTCGCGTCCCGGGGGCAGATCCCCGGCATGGTGAAGTCGAGCTGGTAGGAGACACGCGAATGACGATGACCGATCCTCTTGGCGACATGATCACGCGTATCCGCAATGCACAGCTTCGCGGCAAGAGCAAGGTGGTGACGCCTGCTTCGAAGCTTCGTGGCTGGGTGCTGGATGTGCTCGCCGACGAAGGCTTCATCCGCGGCTACACGCGCGTCGAATACACGGGCGGTAAAAGCGATTTCGAGATCGAACTGAAGTACAACGAAGGCGCCCCCGTCATTCAGATGATCGAGCGCGTGTCGACGCCGGGCCGCCGGGTCTATTCGTCCGTAAAGACGATGCCCACGGTTCACAACGGCCTCGGCATTTCGATACTCTCGACGCCGAAGGGCATCATGTCCGATGCGGCGGCGAAGGAGCAGAATGTGGGTGGCGAGGTGCTCTGCCGCGTCTTCTAGGGACGGGGCGGCAACGAGATAGTGACGACAGGAAACAGAGACCATGTCGCGAATTGGTAAATACCCCGTCGAAGTCCCCAAAGGGGTGACGGTGACGCTGAATGGCCAGGATCTGGCCGTGAAGGGTCCGAAGGGCGAGCTCAAGCTGACGCTTGTGGAAGATGTCACGGTGGAGCAGGTCGAAGCCGGGCTCAAGGTCGCTCCGCGCGAGGATACGCAGCGCGCCCGCGCGATGTGGGGCCTCAGCCGCACGCTGGTGAAGAACCTGGTGGACGGCGTTACGGACGGCTTCACGAAGACGCTCGAGATCAACGGTGTCGGTTATCGTGCGGCGATCCAGGGCAAGAACCTGCAGCTCAACCTCGGCTTCAGCCACGAAGTGCTGTATCCGATCCCGGAAGGCATCGACATCAAGTGCACGAAGCCGACCGAAATCGTGATCACCGGCATCGACAAGCAGAAAGTCGGGCAGGTTGCTGCCGAGATCCGCGGCTATCGCGGCCCCGAGCCCTACAAGGGCAAGGGCGTGAAGTACGCCGGCGAGTATATCTTCCGCAAGGAAGGCAAGAAGAAGTGAGTGGATGCAGGCCATGAACACGAAGACACTTTCCAATCGCCGGGCCCAGCGCAATCGCGCGAAGCTTGCCCGTGCGTCGACGATCCGCCCGCGTCTGTCGGTGTTCCGGTCGTCCAAGCACATCTACGCGCAGGTGATCGACGATGCGCGCGGCGTGACGGTCGCGGCGGCTTCCTCGCTCGAGGAAGCGCTCAAGGCGAAGACCGGCGCCAATGTCGAAGCTGCGTCGGCGGTCGGCAAGCTCCTCGCCGAGCGCGCGAAGGAAGCCGGCATCACCGATGTCGTCTTCGATCGCGGCGGTTACATCTACCATGGGCGTGTGAAAGCGCTCGCCGATGGCGCCCGCGAAGGCGGTCTCAACTTCTAAAGGATTTTGGCTGTGGCACGTAAAGAGAACAGAGACCGGGATCGGGACGAGCGCGATAGCGAATTCGTGGACAAGCTGGTCCACATCAATCGCGTCGCCAAGGTCGTGAAGGGTGGCCGCCGGTTCGGCTTCGCCGCGCTCGTGGTCGTGGGCGATCAGAAGGGCCGTGTCGGCTTCGGTCATGGCAAGGCGCGCGAAGTGCCGGAAGCGATCCGCAAGGCGACGGAAGCCGCCAAGCGCTCGATGGTCCGCGTGCCGCTGCGCGAAGGCCGTACGCTGCATCACGACGTCGATGGCCGCCACGGTGCGGGCCGCGTCGTGCTCCGCGCGGCGCCTCCCGGCACCGGTATCATCGCGGGCGGTCCGATGCGCGCCGTGTTCGAGACGCTCGGTGTCCAGGACGTGGTGGCGAAGTCGCTCGGTTCGTCGAACCCCTACAACATGGTGCGTGCGACGTTCGACGCGCTGAAAAATGAGCAGAGCCCGCGCATGGTCGCGGCGCGCCGCGGCAAGAAAGTCAGCGAAATCGTTGGCCGCCGTTCGGACGCCGCAGCCGAGGCCGGTCTCGAGTAAGGCGAGAGGAACGAACGATGTCAGCGAAGAAGTCCGGCGACAAGACGGTTACCGTGCAGCAGATCGCCAGCCCCCTGCGGCGCGAGCCGTCGCAGCGGCAGACGCTGATCGGCCTGGGCCTGAACAAGATGCGCCGCACGCGCACCCTTCAGGACACTCCCGCCGTGCGCGGCATGATCAACAAGGTGGCCCATCTCGTCCGCGTCGTGGACGAGGCCTGAGCAGCACCCATCAATCGACTGAGCATCAGGCTCGCGAGGCATAGTGATGAAACTGAACGAAATCCGGGATAACGAAGGCGCGCGCAAGTCGCGCATCCGCGTCGGACGCGGTATCGGCTCCGGCAAGGGCAAGACGGGCGGCCGCGGCGTGAAGGGTCAGAAGTCCCGCACCGGCGTCGCGATCAAGGGTTATGAGGGCGGCCAGATGCCGATCCACATGCGCCTGCCGAAGCGCGGCTTCAAGAACCTGTTCCGCCTCGACTACAACACCGTCAATGTCGGCCGCGTGCAGGCTGCGATCGACGCAGGCAAGCTCGACAAGAGCGCCAAGGTCGATGCCGCCGCGCTCATCGCCGCCGGCGTCATCCGCCGCGCGAAGGATGGGGTGCGTCTCCTCGGCCAGGGTGAGCTCAAGGCGAAGCTCGACTTCGTGGTCGCGGGTTGCTCCGCGGGCGCGAAGGAAGCCGTCGAAAAGGCCGGCGGTTCCGTGACGGTGGTTGAGCCCAAGGCGAAAGCTGCGGCCGAGTAAGCGTAGCCACGGGATTTCTCCCGGTGTGCAAGGTGAGATGAATGGCATCAGCAGCTGAACAGCTCGCGGCAAACCTCAACTTCTCCGCCTTTTCCAAGGCGACGGAGTTGAAGAAGCGCATCTGGTTCACGCTGGGTGCGCTCCTCGTTTATCGCCTCGGCACCTATATCCCGCTGCCGGGCATCGATCCGGCGGCGCTGGCGCAGGTCTTCCAGCAGCAGCAGTCGGGCATTCTCGGTGTCTTCGACATGTTCGCGGGCGGCGCCGTCGGGCGCATGGCGATCTTCGCGCTTGCGATCATGCCTTACATCTCTGCCTCGATCATCATTCAGCTGATGACGAGCGTCTCGCCGCATCTCGCCCAGCTCAAGAAGGAAGGCGAGCAGGGCCGCAAGCAGATCAACCAGTACACGCGTTACGGTACGGTGGTTCTCGCTACGCTCCAGGCCTATGGCATCGCGATCGGTCTCGAAGGGGCCGGTAACGTCGTCAACGATCCGGGAATCTTCTTCCGCGCCACAACCGTCATCACGCTTGTCGGCGGCACGGTTTTCCTGATGTGGCTCGGCGAGCAGATCACGTCGCGCGGCGTCGGCAACGGTATCTCGCTCATCATCTTCTCGGGCATCGTCGCGGAGTTGCCGCGGGCGCTCGCCGGAACGCTGGAGCTCGGCCGTCAGGGCGCGATTTCCACGGGCATCATCCTCTTCCTCGCCGTGATGGTCATCGCGGTCATCATGGGTATCGTCTTCGTGGAGCGCGCGCAGCGCCGTCTCCTCGTGCAGTATCCAAAGCGCCAGGTGGGCAACAAGCTCTATGGCGGCGACAGCTCGCATCTGCCGCTGAAGCTCAATACGGCCGGCGTCATTCCGCCGATCTTCGCCTCCTCGCTTCTGCTTCTGCCGATCACGATTGCGAATTTCACCGCAGGGCAGGGACCGGACTGGCTGAACACGGTCACGGCGCTGCTTGGCCACGGCCAGCCGCTCTACATGGCGTTCTATGCCGCCGGCATCATCTTCTTCGCCTTCTTCTACACGGCCATCGTCTTCAATCCCGCGGACACGGCCGACAATCTGAAGAAGTATGGCGGCTTCATTCCGGGTATTCGTCCGGGCCAGCGGACCGCCGAATATATCGACTACGTGCTGACCCGGCTGACCGTGCTCGGCGCTCTCTATCTCACCATCGTTTGCCTGCTGCCCGAGATTCTCATCTCGCAATACAGCGTGCCCTTCTATTTCGGCGGTACTTCGCTCCTCATCGTGGTGAGCGTGACGATGGACACGGTGTCGCAGGTGCAGAGCCATCTGCTGGCCCACCAGTATGAAGGGCTCATCAAGAAGTCGAAGCTACGGGGGGCCAAACGGTGAAACTGATCCTTCTCGGACCGCCCGGCGCAGGCAAGGGTACCCAGGCAAAGCGCCTTGAGGACAAGTACGGCTTCGTACAGCTCTCGACGGGTGACATGCTGCGCGCTGCCGTCGCGGCCGGCACTGAGGTCGGCAAGATTGCCGAGGCCATCATGGCGCGGGGCGAACTCGTGCCGAACGAGGTCGTGGTCGGCATCATTTCCGACCGGATCGAGCAGCCGGATGTCGCCAAGGGCTACATTCTGGACGGTTTCCCGCGCAACGTCGCCCAGGCCGAGGCGCTGGACGCGATGTTGAAGGGCAAGGGCACGGAACTCGATGCCGTCGTTGAACTCGAAGTCGACGACAGCATTCTTCTGAGCCGTATCGAGACGCGCGCCGCCGAAACGGCTGGTGGCGCCCGCGCGGACGACAATGCGGAGGCGCTCGCGAAGCGCCTGACGGTCTATCACGAGCAGACGGCGCCGCTGATCGCCTATTACAAGGCCAGGGGCAAGCTCAAGACCGTCGATGGCATGAAGGATATGGATGAGGTAACCCGCCAGATCGAGGCGGCCCTCGGGATTTCAAAAGGAAAGGGGAGCTTGCTTAGCCGGTTGACTGGGGGATAGTAAATTCTATAATCCCGGCCTTCGCGGCGGTGCTTTCAGAGAATTGTCCGGTTATGGGCCGAAAATTGGCGGAATTCCGCGGTTTTCGGGAGGTCCCATCCGGGGTTTTCGTACAGGTGCCGTGTAAGCGATTCCCGAAGTTTAGGAGAGACACGTGGCTCGTATCGCTGGCGTCAACATCCCGACCAACAAGCGGGTGGTCATTGCGCTGACCTATATCCACGGCATTGGCGACGCCAAGGCCCAGGAAATCTGCGGCGTGGTCGGCATTCCGGCCGAACGGCGCGTCAATGAATTGACCGACGCCGAGGTCATCCAGATCCGCGAAACGATCGACCGCGATTATCTGGTGGAAGGCGACCTGCGCCGCGAAGTGGCCATGAACATCAAGCGGCTCATGGACCTTGGTTGCTACCGTGGTCTGCGTCACCGCAAGGGTCTACCGGTTCGCGGCCAGCGCACGCACACCAATGCGCGCACCCGCAAGGGCCCGGCGAAGGCGATCGCAGGCAAGAAGAAGTAACGCCCTTAGGACATTGAGAGCCGGGGCGCTGCTTTCGCGTTTCCCGCGTGACACGAAGGTTGAATACGGATGGCGAAGGAAAAGGTGCGCGTAAAGCGCAAGGAACGTAAGAATATCTCGTCGGGCGTCGCCCACGTGAATTCCACGTTCAACAACACCATGATCACGATCACGGACGCGCAGGGCAATGCGATTTCGTGGTCGTCGGCCGGCATGATGGGTTTCAAGGGCAGCCGCAAGTCGACGCCCTTCGCCGCGCAGATGGCGGCGGAAGATGCGGGCAAGAAGGCCATGGAACATGGCATGCGTACCCTCGAAGTCGAGGTCTGCGGTCCGGGTTCGGGCCGCGAGTCGGCGCTTCGCGCGCTGCAGTCGGTGGGCTTCACCGTCACGACCATTCGCGACGTGACGCCGATCCCGCACAATGGTTGCCGCCCGCCGAAGCGGCGCCGCGTCTAACGACCGGTATCCGGCTGGCGCTCTTCGGGGCGTCCGCCACGTCCCACGCTCGCACGATTGAATGGTGGAGCGGACGTTAAAGAGATCAGGTGGCGGATGTCTCCCGCCCGGAGCGCGTGAGCGTTCCGCAAACGACGGACGAGGTTATCGACGTGATCCAGAAGAACTGGGAAGAGCTTATCAAACCGAACAAGCTCGAAATCAATTCGGGCCATGACGCGCAGCGTTTCGCGACGGTCGTCGCCGAGCCGCTCGAGCGCGGCTTTGGCCTTACGCTCGGCAACGCGCTTCGCCGCGTGCTGATGTCGTCGCTCCAGGGCGCGGCCGTCACGGCCGTGCAGATCGACGGCGTGCTGCATGAGTTCTCCTCCATCGCGGGCGTCCGCGAGGATGTGACGGACATCATTCTGAACATCAAGAATCTCGCGCTGCGTCTTCATGCCGAAGGCCCGAAGCGCATGTCGCTCTCGAAGAAGGGCCCGGGCGTCGTGACCGCCGGCGACATCACCGCCGGTGCCGACATCGAAGTGCTGAACCCCGAGCTCGTCATCTGCACGCTCGACGAGGGCGCGGAGATACGCATGGAGTTCACCGTCGCGCTCGGCAAGGGCTATGTCGCCTCCGACCGCAACCGTCCGGAAGATGCGCCGATCGGCCTTATCCCGATCGACAGCCTCTACAGCCCGGTCAAGCGCGTGTCCTACAAGGTCGAGAACACCCGCGAGGGCCAGGTTCTGGACTACGACAAGCTCACGCTGCAGATCGAGACGAACGGCGCCGTGACGCCGGAAGATGCGGTGGCCTACGCCGCGCGCATCCTGCAGGATCAGCTCCAGACCTTCGTGAACTTCGAAGAGCCCGAGCAGAAGCATGTCGAGGAGAGCCGTCCGGAACTCGAGTTCAATGCGGCGCTCCTGAAGAAGGTCGACGAGCTGGAGCTTTCCGTCCGTTCGGCCAACTGCCTCAAGAACGACAACATCGTCTATATCGGCGACCTCATCCAGAAGACGGAGAGTGAAATGCTCCGCACTCCGAACTTCGGCCGCAAGTCGCTGAACGAGATCAAGGAAGTGCTCGCTCAGATGGGCCTTCATCTCGGAATGGAAGTCCCGAACTGGCCGCCGGAGAATATCGAAGAGCTGGCGAAGCGGTACGAAGACCAGTACTAAGTGATCAACGCCGCGTCCTGACGACGCCGCACCTAATGAGGAGAAGGGCCCATGCGCCACGGAAATTCCGGCCGCAAGCTCAATCGGACCGCAAGCCACCGCAAGGCCATGTTCGCGAACATGGCGGTCGCGCTCATCAAGCATGAGCAGATCGTCACGACGCTGCCCAAGGCCAAGGAACTGCGTCCTTATGTCGAAAAGCTCATCACGCTCGGCAAGCGGGGCGACCTGCATGCGCGCCGTCAGGCCTATGCGGCGCTGCCGGACAAGGTCTGGGCAGCGAAGCTCTTCGACGTGCTCGGGCCCCGTTACCAGGAGCGTCAGGGCGGCTACATCCGCGTTCTGAAGGCCGGCTTCCGTCATGGCGACAACGCGCCGATGGCCGTGATCGAGTTCGTCGATCGCGACGAGAGCGCGAAGGGCCAGGACTCGGGCCCCGTCTTCTCCGACGAGACTGAAGAAGCCTGATCCAGGGCTTCAAGAAAGAATTGAGGGCGGCACCTCCGGGCGCCGCCCTTTTTTGTTTTTCTCCATTCTCTCGACTGTCATTGCGAGGAGCGAAGCGACGAAGCAATCCAGAGCCGCTTGCTCCGTGCCTGCCGCCCCTGGATTGCTTCGCTCCCTGACGGTCGCTCGCAATGACGGATGGAATTTACTTTGATGACAACGCCGTAACGCGGCAAAGGGCATTTCAGCCTTGTCATGCCGTGCCGCCGCCCGCAAAATTTGCCCGCGGCAGTCGATACTGGTTGGGGCTTTGAGAGGCCGAATGCCCGTCCTTCTCCCGAGGGCGCGCGCGCAATGGTGGTGGAAATGTTGTCGGAGACTTCCTGGACGGGCGCGGTTGCCATGGCGCTCGCGGCGGCGCTGCTCGGTGCGGTGCTTGCCTTCTTCCCATGGGCCGCGCGCGCCGAGACGGAGAAGCGGGTGCCGTCGGGCCGTGCGGAGGTGGAGCTTTCCTATGCGCCGGTGGTGAAGCGCGTCGCGCCCGCCGTCGTCAATGTCTACACGAAGCGCGTGGTGAAGGAGAATGCGCGCTCGCCCTTCTTCAACGATCCCTTCTTCCAGCAGTTCTTCGGCAATCGCTTCAGCTTCGGCGTGCCGCGCGAGCGCGTGCAGCAGTCGCTCGGCTCCGGCGTCATCGTCGATCCCACGGGCCTCATCGTCACCAATTTCCACGTCATCAAGGGCGGCGAGCAGTTCACCGTCGCGCTCTCCGACCGGCGTGAGTTCGAGGCGGAGCTGGTGCTCGCCGACGAGCGCACCGATCTTGCGGTGCTCCGTATCGACAATGGCAAGCAGAAGCTTCCCCATCTGACTTTCCGCAATTCCGACGCGGTGGAAGTCGGCGACATCGTGCTTGCCATCGGCAACCCGTTCGGCGTCGGCCAGACCGTGACCTCCGGCATCGTCTCGGCGCTCGCGCGCACGCATGTCGGCGCGTCCGACTACCAGTTCTTCATCCAGACGGATGCGGCCATCAACCCGGGCAACTCCGGCGGCGCGCTCGTCACCATGGACGGGCGCCTCATCGGCATCAACAGCGCCATCTATTCGCAGACCGGCGGCAGCATCGGCATCGGCTTCGCGATCCCGTCCAACATGGTCGAAAGCGTCGTCGCCAGTGCGCGGGACGGCGGTCGCGTGAAGCGGCCCTGGTTCGGCGCGGCGCTGCAGCCCGTCGACAACGAACTTGCGCAGTCGCTCGGGCTCGACCGTCCAGGCGGCAGTCTCATTCGCGACATCTATAAAGGCGGCCCGGCGGACAAGGCGGGGCTGAAAGTCGGCGATGTCATCCGTGCGGTGGACGGTTTCGGCGTCGAGGACCCGCAGGCCGTGCGCTACCGCTTCGCGACCAAGGGGCTCGGCGGCAAGGCGAGGATTTCCTATCTGCGCGACGGCAGGTCGGGCGAGGCGGAGGTTGCGCTCGTCGCGCCGCCGGAAGTTCCGCCTGCGGATGAAACGGAGATCGGGGGACGAAACCCCTTCGCCGGTGCGACCGTCGCCAATCTCTCGCCCGCCATCGCCGACAAGCTCGGCCTCGACACGATGGGAGGGCAGGGCGTCGTCATCGCTCAGGTCGCGCCCGGCTCCGCCGCAGACCAGATCCAGTTCCAGCGCGGCGACATCGTGGTGGAGGTTGCGGGTCAGCGGATCGAGACGGTGGCCGATCTCGTGAAGGTGACGTCCACGCGCCGTCCGCAATGGGACTTCTCGGTGAAGCGCGGCGAGCGCGTCTTCTCCGCGACGGTCGGCGGGTAGAAGAGTTTCTCGCCTTAACCTGGCCGTCATTGCGAGGAGGCGAAGCCGACGAAGCAATCCAGGAGCCGCAAGCTCTGTGCCTGTGGCTCCTGGATTGCTTCGCTTCGCTCGCAATGACGAAGAAAAGGAAGCCTGCTAAGACCCCTCGGCTTCCCCCATCTGCGACTGCAGGTAGTTCTGGAGACCGACCGTCTTCACGAGCTCAAGCTGCGTCTCGAGGAAGTCGATATGCTCTTCCTCGTCTTCCAGGATGCGCTCGAAGATTTCGCGGCTGACATAGTCGCGCGCCTGTTCGCAACAGGCGATAGCCTCCTTGTAGAAGGCATGGCCCGCATATTCGAGCTTCAGGTCGCATTCCATGCATTCGACCGGCGTCTCGCCGATCAGCAGCTTGTCGAGGTCCTGCAGGTTCGGCAGCCCCTCCAGGAAGAGGATGCGCTCGACCAGCGTGTCGGCATGCTTCATCTCGTCGATCGATTCGCGATACTCGACCTCGCCGAGGCGTTTCAGCCCCCAGTTCCTGAACATGCGTGCATGCAGGAAATACTGGTTGATGGCGGTCAGCTCCATCTTCAGGGCCTTGTTCAGGAATTCGATGACCTTGGCTTCGCCGCGCATGTGAGACCTCTTTCCGTCGACTCGTTGCCCAAGAATAGGCCGGGGCGCGCAAAGATCAAACCCCGCATTTCAAAGAAAAACGCAGTAAAAACAAACAGTTGAAAATGTTTTTGAGAGTATTTCTCGGCTGGTCCGGCCGGTCAGTCGGCGGCGGCGAGCGCGGTCACGACGGCGTTCTCGTTGCGCACTTCCTCGATCAGGTCCGCAATGGCGGGCAGGCAGCGGCCGCATTGCGGCTTGCAGCCCATGGCGCGGTGGGCGGCGGCGGGCGTGTCGATATGCGGCGCGCCGGTCAGCGTCTCGCGGACGGTCCGGCAGTTCTTGGCATTGCACACGCAAACGATCATCTGACGCCCGTTTCCTGGCACGGCTTTTCGCCGGTTTCCCGCCATTTCCGGCTAGGGAAGCAAAACATGCCATCCTTGCGAATGGTTTGCAACTGCGTTGTAAGTGACAATCGATAGCAAATTGTCGCAGACGGGGCCGGCCGTCGGATCAGCCCCGCGAGCGCGCCTGAGCAAGCCGCCGAAAACATGCTACACAGCGGCCATGAGCAGTCTTTTCGAAGCCGCCGGCATGGATGAGGGAGCCCCGCGCCCCCTGGCGGACAGGCTGCGTCCGAAGGCGCTCGAAGAGGTGGTGGGGCAGGATCATCTGCTCGGCCCCAAGGGTCCGCTCGGGCGCATGCTCGCGGCAGGCCATCTCTCCTCGGTCATCTTCTGGGGCCCGCCCGGCACCGGCAAGACGACCATCGCGCGGCTGCTGGCGGACAAGGTCGGCCTCTATTTCGAGCCCATGTCGGCGATCTTCTCGGGCGTCGCGGACCTCAAGAAAGTCTTCGAGGCCGCGCGCGGCCGCCGCCTCACGGGCAAGGGCACGCTTCTCTTCGTGGACGAGATTCACCGCTTCAACCGCACTCAGCAGGACAGCTTCCTCCCCGTCATGGAGGACGGCACGGTGACGCTGGTCGGCGCCACCACGGAAAATCCTTCCTTCGAGCTCAACGCCGCGCTTCTTTCGCGCGCGCAGGTCATGGTGCTGAACCGGCTGGACGACGCCGCGCTGGAGGAACTGCTGCAGCGTGCCGAGGCCTGGTACGAGGAGAAGCTGCCGCTCACCGATGAGGCGCGCGCCTCGCTCCGCGCGATGGCGGATGGCGACGGGCGCTATGCGCTCAATCTCGCCGAAGAGGTGCATGCGCTGGCGCCGCCCGAACCCTTCGACACGGCCGCACTCATCGCCGCCGTGCAGCGCCGCGCCCCCCTCTACGACAAGGGGCGGGAAGGGCATTACAATCTCGTCAGCGCGCTCCACAAGTCGATCCGCGGGTCGGATTGCGATGCCGCGCTCTACTGGCTCGCGCGCATGCTGGTGGGCGGCGAAGACCCGCTCTACATCGTGCGGCGACTGGTGCGCGCCGCGATCGAGGATATCGGCCTTGCCGACCCCGAAGCCGTGCATCAGGCGCTGGCGGCGAAGGACGTGTTCGATTTTCTGGGGGCGCCCGAAGGCGAACTCGCGCTCGCCCAGGTGACGATCTATCTCGCCACCGCGCCGAAATCGAATGCCGCCTATGCCGCCTTCGGCGCGGCGAAGCGTTCCGCGCGCGACACGGGCTCGGTCGCGCCGCCCGCGCACATCCTCAATGCGCCGACGAAGCTCATGAAGGAGCTTGGCTATGGCGCTGGCTATGAATACGACCACGACGCGCCGCAGGCCTTCTCCGGTCAGGACTATTTCCCGCAGGAAGTCGGCCGGCAGCAATTCTACACGCCTGTCGAGCGCGGTTTCGAACGCGAGATATCGAAGCGTCTCGCCTATTGGCGCAAGCTGAGAGAAGAGAGGGACGGATGAACTCCATTTTCGCTGTCGCTGTGGGCGGCGCCATCGGGGCCACGGGGCGCTACCTTTTCAATCTGCAGATGTTGCGCCTTCTCGGCCCCAATTTTCCCTGGGGCACGTTCGGCGTGAACGTCATCGGTTCCTTCATCATGGGGCTCGTTGCCGGTCTCTTTGCGCTTCGTCTCGATCTCTCGGCGGAAATGCGCAGCTTCATCACCACCGGCATTCTCGGCGGCTTCACCACCTTCTCCGCCTTTTCGCTCGACGCGGCGAACATGATGGAGCGCGGGCAGCACGCGCTCGCCGCCGCCTATATCGGCGGTTCGGTGGCGCTTGGCCTTGCCGGTCTCTTCCTTGGCCTCTGGATCGCAAGGGCAATGTTTTCTGCATGAGTGAAGTCTCGCAAATCGGCGTCACGGAAGAAGAAGACGGCGTCCGTCTCGACCGCTGGTTCAAGCGGCGTTTCCCGATGCTCACGCATGGCCGCCTCGAAAAGCTGTTGCGCACGGGACAGGTCCGCGTCGACGGCGCGCGGGCAAAGGCGAATGCGCGTCTGGCGGCGGGGCAGGTCGTGCGCGTGCCCCCGCTGGGCGAAGAAACCTCGAAGCCCGCACCGAAGCCCGAGCGTGGCGTCAGCGATCAGGACGCCGAATTCGTCCGTTCCCTCGTCATCCACAAGGACAAATCCGTCCTGGTGCTGAACAAGCCGGCCGGTCTCGCCGTTCAGGGCGGCACCAAGACGGAGCGCCATCTCGATGGCATGCTCGATGCGCTCATCTTCGACGGACATGAGCGCCCGCGCCTCGTTCACCGGCTCGACCGCGACACGTCCGGCGTCCTCGTCCTCGCGCGCACCGTGAAGGCTGCAGCCGCGCTCGCCCGTGCCTTCAAGCAGAAGGATGCGCGGAAAATCTACTGGGCGCTTGTCGTCGGCGTTCCGGTTCCGCGTCAGGGCACCATCGATCTCGCGCTGACGAAGCAGGGCGGGCCGCGCGCCGAGCGCGTCTTTGCGGCGGAGAAGGGCGATGAGGATGCGCGCAATGCCGTCACGCATTTCTCGACCGTCGCCAACGCGTCCTACAAGCTCGCCTGGGTCGCCTTCATGCCGCTCACGGGCCGCACGCACCAGATCCGGGCGCACGCCTCTGCCATCGGCACGCCCATCGTCGGCGACGGCAAATATGGCGGCGTCAACGCGCATCCCGGCGGCGAAATTCCGCGCAAGCTCCATCTCCATGCGCGCTCCATCGACATCGCGCATCCCGATGGCGGGCGCCTCTTCATCGAAGCGGAACTGCCGCCGCACATGAAGACGAGCTGGAAACTTCTCGGCTTCGACGAGCGCGACGCGGAGGATGCATTCGCGGGGCTGGAGGAATGACGGTGGGACGGCATGACCTTTCTCCTATGATGCTTGTCCAGCGGTTATTGGCCCGTTGGCGATTTTGAAGTTGGGGAAGTCCTCGAAGACCCACCTGTTTTTCAAAGTGTCGAAGATGATCTTGAGGAGTTTTCGGGCGGTGGCGATG
>Ga0208433_1000173_pt1 | contig 36167 bp, 48 predicted proteins | sample 3_EtaG_FD_184075 | JGI IMG/M metagenome (GOLD analysis project Ga0208433, IMG submission 184075) | Marine viral communities from the Subarctic Pacific Ocean - 3_ETSP_OMZ_AT15126 metaG (SPAdes) (version 2) | ecosystem: Environmental > Aquatic > Marine > Oceanic | place: Pacific Ocean | collected...
TTATGGTGGTATTTATAATGATTATGTTAACTATAACATATTTGATGGAACATATACAGTTTGGATACCAGGTATTAAAGAACAGAAACCAAGAACTTGGACAAGAGATGGTAAATCAAATACATCAAAATTAAAAGTTACAAGAACACGAACTAATACTTCTAATAGAGTATCCGACCCGTATCCAAGACAAGATACACCACAACAAGATACTTTTAATAGTCAAAGACCATCAAACAATTCAGGTACAAGAGTAACGCGAAGAAATTAAAAAAAATAAAAAAAAATACGTTTTGAGCAATTTACCTGATATATATAATATCCGTCTATAATAATAGACAAAAGTTTTTTGACATTTGAAATTAGAACGCACCAGCAGGCATGCTGGTGTGGGGTTGACTGAATAACAGGTTACGCGAAAGGCTTGTAATGTATCCCAAACCCTCTTGTGGTAGAGGAGTATTCACCTAAATGTTGGTAATACTGAGCGACAGTTCGGGCGGGAGTTTGAGTCAACACTACTTGAAAAAGAAGCCTACTTTTTCGCTTCATTGGGAGTACCCGAAAGGAAATCTCCCCGAAAACTGGCTGAACTAAACCTTTCTTTGAGGGTTAAAGCAATCGGATTAGAAGTTGTATTCGCCTCAACGATGTTAATAGCATTGAGAGAGAATCGAAGTAACTTTCGGAAACGAGATATGAAGTAATAAATCAGAGTGATTCAATGTGAAATGGCATTTTCACACCCCCAAAATTTCAAAATTTTTTAATGGAGATAAACCGATGACGTAGTATATATATTATAAATACACACAAGCGGTTTGACAGTACCAAATGAAACTGTTGGTGGAAAATCACCTAAAAGTTTAGTGTATTGGTTGGTATCTAAAGAGGGACGGCGGTGGGAAAAATTTTAAAACATTTGTAGAGGAGGTTTGATTTTTAGTTTCCACCTTCACACCGAACGTAAAAAGAAAGCCTCCTCGAAAAATTTAATAGTTTTTTTTAAAATATGTTAATATTTATTATTGAAAGTCTTTTGACGGATTTGATTGTCCAAAAAGAATTCGACGCTCAACGTGAGGTCGAAACATAAACCGAATATCAAGGTTCAAAAGAAGTTGATATTCATAGTTGACTAACGTAACTAATAGGAGAAATAAAATGACTAAAGTTGCATTTCGAACAAATATCCCTTATTTCGATAGGGATACTTTTTTAACACCCTTTGATAAAATGTTTGACCAGATGGTTGAATCACAATTCCCTGATGTAGTAAAATCAGTAGGAGTTAAACCATACGCAGGTACAGCATATCCAAAAGTAAACGTATATGAATACGATGATAAAGTGGGTATCATTGCTGAGATTCCTGGGTTGGATAAAAAACAGCTTGAAGTTTCAGTTGAAGAAGGTGTATTAACAATCGCAGGAGATAAACATAGTGCTTTCGAAAATGATGGTGCTACAGTACTTCGTAGAGAGTTAAAACAATCTTCATTTAAAAGACAATTCGAATTAGGTGAATTGTTAGATGGTGAACATATCAAAGCTAACTTCAAAGATGGAATTCTTTCTGTAAGTGTTCCTAAAATCGAACCAGAGAAGCCGAAAAAGCATACTGTTAAAATTGCATAATAATGCAAATCATCAATGTAAATGATGATAGGTATGTTGTCCAAGGAACAGTATCGGCTGATAAGGTTACACATTTAACAACTGAAGAACTAAAAAATCAGTACAGTTTAGCTGATACTGTTCTACGGAACGGTAATATTTTATACTTATGCATGAAAATAGTAGAAGTTGAGTTTGAAGTTATAAAGTGATATATATGATATTTATTTGTATATAACGAGAGACCTATTATGGCGACAGCAATAGATGATTTATATAAAAAAATTTTAGAAGATGTAGACAGACATATGTCTGGTAGCAATAAAGTTGTACATACAAATTTTGAAGGAAATCAAATCGAAACAGTCTTTCGTATTCCCCCTACCCCCGACGAGTTAGAAGGCTTATTAATTTGGTTGAATAAAGAAAATATACCTCAAGCTTAATATGGATAATGAGAATAGTAAGTATTTTAAATATTACGTAGGTTTTTCTGCATTAATGATAGCTGGTAGTGCTGCCTTTTTTTCAGTATTTGGGTTATCTAAGTTATTTGCAGGAGCAGCGTTATCTGTAATTATTATGGCAGGTTCATTAGAATTTGGTAAAATAATAGGAGCGTCGTTTTTATATAGATACTGGAATAGTATAACTACATGGTTAAAAGTTTATATGACAGTTGGAGTTATAACTTTAGTTGGGATAACATCAGCAGGTATCTTTGGTTTTTTATCTAACGCATATCAAGGTGCAACAATAGAATTTGAGAAACAAACCGCAACATTATTTTATCAAGAAGATAGATTAGAACAATTAGAAGAAGATAAAAGTTATCTTAAACAAGAATTAGAACAATCAATTAACACATTACCAGATAATTATCCTACTGCTAAAAGAAAGTTAAGAGAAGAGTATAATCCAAAAGTATTTGCACTTAATGAACAGATATTAAATATTAAACAAAACATAGGTGATTTAAAAGTTGCATTAGTAGAAACGGGTGTTGATGTAGGTCCCGCGATATATTTGGCACGTGCATTTAATACTGATATAGATACAGTAGTAAAGTTTTTTATTTTAATTCTAATCTTTGTATTTGACCCTATGGCAGTATCTTTGATACTCGCATATAATAAAGTACTTGAAGACGATAGAAAGAAAATAATTAGTAAGCCAAAAAAAATGTCTAATTTGAAAAATACAGAAACTATTTATAACCGAGTAAAACTACCTGAGGTAAAAAAAGTAACAGAACCTGAGGTAAAAACAGTAACAGAAAATGTTAAACAAAAATTCGTTGGTAAGGGTGGTAAAACACCTGGAAAATAAATATCAGGCAGTTGGCACACCTGATAAAAAATGTGCCTTTAATAATAAACGAGGAGACGCAATATGAAAAAGCGTAATCTTAGCTTATCAGTAATCAGTTTCTTAATGCCTATGTTCATTTATGGACAGAGTGTTAGTGGTACTGTAGCTGATGAGTCAGGCGATCCTTTAGCCGGAGCTAATGTAGTTGTAGACGGAACTGATGTGGGTGCCGCTTCTTTGGAAGATGGTACTTATTCTATTAAGGTAGATGCAGGTTCTTATACAGTTACAGCTTCAGTTATAGGATATACATCCATAACTAAATCAGTAGATGTTAGTGATGATGTAACACTCGACTTTAGCCTAACGGTTTCAGCAGTCGGGATGTCTGCATTAGAAGTTTTGGCTTCTCGTGCAGATGAAAAAACACCTGTTGCTTATACAACTGTAACGAAAGCAGATATGGAATTTCGTCTTGGTTCACAAGATATTCCAATGTCTCTTAACCTTACACCAAGTGTATATGCAACACAACAAGGTGGTGGTGCGGGTGATGCCCGTATCAATGTTCGCGGGTTTAATCAGAGGAATATTGCGGTAATGATTAACGGAGTTCCACAAAACGATATGGAAAACGGTTGGGTCTATTGGTCTAACTGGGACGGTGTAGCAGATGTTGCACAATCTATCCAGATGCAACGTGGTTTATCCGCAGTTAATTTAGCTGCACCCTCTATCGGTGGAACTATTAATATAATAACAGACCCTACTGCTCATACTAAGGGTGGTAAGTATAAACAAGAAGTTGGTGCAGGTGGATTCCTGAAATCAACTTTTAATTATAATACTGGGTTGGTAGCGGATAAATTCGCTTTTAGTTTCACTGGTGTTAGAAAAGTAGGTGATGGTGTCATTGACAAGACATGGACAGATGCATGGGCATATTATTTTGGAGCAAGTTATCAAGCAAATGAAGATAACCGATTCGAATTATATGCAGTAGGTGCTCCACAACGTCACGGTCAGAATCTATACAAACAGAATCTCGGTGCATACGATGCTGAGTTTGCTGAAGGTGTAGAAGGATATGACGCTACAGCACTTGGTGATGATGGTCAGTTCAAGGATGTTGGACGTACATTTAACCAGAACTGGTCACCGATTGACCCAGCATATACAGGTAAACAATACTGGTATATGTATGGAGCCAATACTGTTGATAGACACGATCCTAACTATCTAAATGAAAGAGAAAACTTCTTTCACAAACCATTAGTTAATCTAAACCATTTCTTAACCCTTAACGATAAAACACGATTGAGTTCGGTGTTCTATTGGAGCGGTGGTTCTGGGGGTGGTACAGGTACTTATGGTAGGATTCCTACTATGGATGCTGATGGTAACTTAGGGGATGATGACTATAAATTCTATTATGGTCGTAGTCCTTGGACACGTAATTGGAATGCACTTGTCACTATGAACTCAGGTGATGCTGATGTTGTATATGTTGACAAGAGAGCTATCAGTAGAGAAACTGGTCAATCAGTTGGTATTTTGAGGAATAGTATAAATCGTCAGAATACATACGGTCTTATTTCTAAACTTAACTTGGATGTAAGTGATGAGCTTAAATTACAAGCAGGTTTAGATTGGAGAACGGCTGGTATCGAACACGCACGAGAAGTACGTGATTTGATGGGCGGTGATTTCTATATGGACTTCGCTGATGATAACTCACCAGACGGTAAGAAAGTTGGGTTAGGTGATATAATCGCTTATCACAATGAAACTACTGTTGATTGGTTGGGAGTGTTTGGACAGGGTAGTTATTCTGCAGGTCCACTATCAGCTTATGGAATGATAGGATTATCAAACATTGCTTATTCATATCAAGACCATTTTACTGTGGCAGATGAAAAGATCGTAGCCGATCCTATTTCTACTGTGCAGTGGAAAGGTGGTGCGATGTATGATGTAACTGATAATCTTAGTGTTTTTGGTAACTTCGGTATAGTTGAGAAACCACCCATTATGGATAATGTGATTTACTTTGATGGTACAGTTGCATCTGATCCTGCGAATGAAAAGTTCGTCAGTACAGAAGCAGGTGCTAATTTTAGTACTAAAAATGTAGCAGTTAAAGTAAGTGCTTATAATACAGATTGGAAAGATAGAAATCTTACCAAAGCTGTAACGAGTGGACAAGGTAGTTCAGGTGATACTGATGTTATCTTCTTGACTGGTATAAACCAGAATCATAAAGGTGTTGAAGTAGAAGCTACAACTAAACTTACTGATATGGTTAGTTTAGACGCTGTAGTAAGTTTGGGTAACTGGACTTTTGTTGGTGATGCAGATGGTAATTACCAAGAAGATGAGTTTAACGAAGAAGGTCAAGTTATCGGACAGACAACTACACCTTACTCTTATGCACTTGATGGATTATTTGTAGGTGATATGCCACAGACAGCTTATGTTTTAGGTGTCACTCTCAAACCAATGAAAGGATTCAGATTACAAATATTGAATAATATTTATGATCACAATTACGCAGATTGGAGTCCAAATGCACGTGAGTATGATGGTTCAGATGCAGACGCTGATAGAGAACAAGTATGGAAAGCACCTGGATTTACCAGGATGGATGTACATGCTACCTACGATTTACCAAAAATCGGTGGATTGAATCTACAGGCATTCGCTCATATGTTTAATGCGTTAGACGCTGTATATGTACAGGACGCAGTAGACCACAGTCAATACAATAGCTACGGAGATAAAACTCACGCAGCTCACAACGCAGAAGTATTTCTTGGAACACCAAGGTATTTCAACGCGGGTATTACTGTTAGTTTTTAACTGAAATAGATTATGGATGTGGGGGTAAAACACATTACCCTCACATTCTTTCTTAATATGAAAAACAAACTTATTTACATAATACTATTGCTTCTTTTATTGGGTTGCATAGGAGACTCAGGTGGTGATAAAGTAGTTGAACCTGAACCAGTAGAAGACAATAATACTCCAGATCCTAACTAAAAAAACTGCAAATAATTGCAGAAAAAGCTTGTGCCGCATTGCTTTTATGTATTATATTTAGACATAAATGAGAGTTAAAGAGTGAAACCACAGTACTGGAAAAATCCGAAACCGGAGACAGTTAAAAAGTGGATTGATAATAATAAGAAGTTATATTCTAAAGAGATTACAGAACTCTTGTTCATAGTAGAACACGGTGTTAAAGATAACTTCACTATCAGTATGTATAACGCTCTCATTAGTGGTAGAAAAATTACTGATAAAATGTTGATAGCTATTCACAATATAATTAAACGAAATACACCAAAAGAGTTAGCTAAGAAACAAGAGTGGCAAGAATCAGTTGTACCGAGACTTAATGTAGTTAAAGAAATGATTGAAGTTGTTGAAGGCGGTAGAATTCATACACCATACAATAGGTCTTATCCTTTTATAAATTCTATTATTAGACAGGCAAAGAAAAGAGGTTCTTTGACTAAGAAACAGATGACGGCTGTTAATAATCTTTATAAGAGATATAAACCGAAGTTTGAAAAAAAGGTTGCTAAAGATAAAAACTAATTCATATATTACACATTGGTATTCAAATCACGAAGAAATTGGTGATAAGGTCTTAACCTGGTGTTGGGATAATTTAGGTTCAAGTAAATTTCAGAAACATATAAAACCAGATATAATTTATGATGAAGTGAAAAGTGATTTGGTAGGTGAGTGGGTTTCTTCTGATAATGAAATAATTGTGTATGTAAATGAAATTGAAGATTTAGAAGACTATATTAAGACAATAATTCACGAGTATGTACATTACTTACAATCACCGATTTGGTATACAAGACATTGGAATAGAAAACCGAATCAAAAGTATTTTGAGCATCCGTATGAAGCAGAGGCTGAGTTAGTAGCTGTGATGTATTGGAAAGTTTGTAAAAGGAAAATAGTTGCAGAAAGTGCTTGACATTGTCAATAAAATGTCGTATATTTAGGTAGTAATTAAAGGAAATGTTATGAGTTTAATAGAAGATTCAAGTTCAAATAACTTTGGTGGTGATACTGGTATAGATGCGGACTTCGTTCCTACTATAGCTGTTGTAGAAGATGGTGAGAATATGTTCTTGGAGTTGATGGCTAAAGACCTCGGACTTGAGAAGTTGTGTGAGATGACTTACGAGGAAGGGAACGAGCCTGAAATTTACGCATAATGTCGGTTAGCTAAATAAATGAATAATGTTAATTACAATAATAGTTTAGTTAAAGCTGCAGTCATTAATGTCTATAAAAGTAAGAAAAATTTAGAATACTATAATATAAATTTCTTTGGACGAACTAAGTGGACTATGTTTTTACATAAATTTTATAACGATTCCGTAAACAGGGTTAATAACGGTGATACTACTTATTATAAAAATACTCATGTAATACCATATGGCAGTGTTTATAAAAATGGAAAAGTACTTGCTAAATCATTTATAAGAAAAAATGATAATGGTTATTACTTAATGATTATAGCACCCGTTAGTGGTTTTAATGGTCGAAAAATGAGAAAGTATTATATTTTTGATTTAGATTCTAATAATATTCCAACAAATAAATCATCAGTTATGTTTGACATTTCAGCTGATTACTGGAATTATTAAAATAGTTGCAGAAAGTGCTTGACTTTTGTTATATTAGTTTGTATATTTACATATGTTAAATAAAGATAATAAAATGTTATGGTATAAAGATGAAGTGTTTGATTATATTGGATATGATAATACACCATTAGTAGTTGCGTGGAATCTTGATAATGATGAAGTAGAGATTTCAAGTGTTGAATTTACAGCTAATAAAGTATTAGACGGAGATGATATGTGGGATACTCATTATGAATTAACAGAAGATATAGTGAGTTATATACATAATGAGTTTTTAGATAGTGAAGATTTTTGGTTAACTAAATTTGGATATGATTTTTGATGTTTGAAATTAAAGGTTCAATGAATCCTACAGTTGTTAATACTATTAGTGGTACTTATGCAGTAAGTGGTTCTAATTGGAAATCTGTTCCAGTGGGAACTACTTTAAAAGATTTAAAATGGATTAATACTAATCCTAAGATTAAAAAATCTAAACCTAAGAATTGGAAAGTAAAAGATTATACAGTATCATTTAATGGAAGTTTTTATAGTTGTACTTGTTTAGGTTATACTTATAGAAGAAAGTGTAAACACATTACACAAATTAGTGAATCATTTCGGTTAAGTAGAGGCCGTGCTGGTACCGAAGTGGTTTAACGGGGTGGATTGCAAATCCATTATTCGTCGGTTCGAATCCGACCCAGCACTCAAAGTTAGGATGAAAAAAATTATGACATCACGTGATATAGTAGCAAGACTTGAAATTATTGAAAAGAGATTATCAAAATCAGGTACTGCAGAAGAATGTGAAATGATAGCTGATTTAATAGATACTATTATTGAAGATGATTTAAAGTTTGAAGAGTTTTTAGATGAGATAGAAGAAATGTCAGAAGCTAAATTATTTGAACGACTTTTAAAAATAGGATTAGAAATGGGATATATCGCCCATGCATAAAAAGGAATAACAAAATGCGAAAAAAGAAAAAACAAAGCCCATCATATTTAGTTCATAATGTTAGATATATGTTATGTAGTAAATGTGGCCAAGAAGTTAGAAATGTTGGTGAAAGTGCTTTGTCTGTTATATGTTCTCGATGTGTTAATGCATTAGTACCACTTGAACCACCGAAATCTCGATACCAATCAACCGGTCGTCCTGTAGGTTGGCATTTTATGAAAGAGTATGTTGATAAAGACGGTAATGTATTTCATAAAGGTAAAGAACAACCAAAACTGAAGGGTACGCTACCACCTACTAAGGTGAAACCACTTAAGAAGAAAGCTAAACGTCGGTCACGCGATCAAATACTTGTTGAAAAGTATAAAAAGAAACAAGCCTTAAAAAAGGCACATAAGAAACAAAAAGAATTTCTTAATCACGAAATATATAAGGGGTAATTAGTTATGGAATTAATGAGTTGGTTTATAAAACCGTTTAATAAAGGTGTAATATGGTTTGGAGAAGCAGTTACTAATACAACTGTATTTGGTTTAAATTTATTTTGGATAATAATGCTTGTATTATGGTCATACACATTTATTAATGTTACAGACGCATTGTATGAAAGAGGATTTAAAGCGGGAGTAGAATCAGTAACAAATGGCTAAAAAGAAAAAGAAAGTTATACCGTTTCACATAAAACATAATTTAAAACAATATATGTTATTAGATGGTACTAAGTATTGGGCGGCGGATGATGAAGATGCTTTGTTATATAGAAATTTTGTTTTAGAATTAAAGGGCCCCGAAGTAGCTGGGATTTTTACAAATGGAATGTTATTTAAAGAAGTAGGAGTAGATACATAATATTGTGGATAATATCTTAAAAAAGATTAAACATTTAAGAGCTACCTTTTTGCAGTATACACAGGAAAGATCTATTCCTGGAGCATGGACAGATGAACTTAAAGATGATTTTGAGATAATAGAACAATTAGAATATGATTATAATATTCAGAAAAGAATATTACCAGGAGATATGAAACTTTGTAATAAATTATATAGGAGGTATAGTGTTTGAATTTATAGTAGTTTGTTTACTGATTTATATTGCAGTAAAGTTAAATGATATGAATAATAATAATCCGAGATTTTAATGGGATTTAAAGACGATTTAGTAAAGAGAAGAGACGGTTCTTATGTTTTAAGACATAAAACAAAGAAATCTAAAAAAGGTGATTGTAAAGAATGTGGACAAAATTCAAAAATACGTATGTTGGCATTTAGATATAATACTGAAGATATGCTTTTAATACGACAATATATAGAAGAACATTTAAGAACAAATTTTACTCATGAGTCTATGGCTCCCAACTGGTGTAGTAAATGTCAAGCTTTGTTAGATTATAAAATAAAAATAGATTTTAAAAAAGTGTATAGACGAGATAATAGAGCATATTCAAAAGCGTTAGCTGAAGAGGAGAAAAATGAAACACGTAGTTACGTTTAATGAATCATTAACTAAACCATGTAAAAGAGTTTCACTTAAAGGTAAAGTAGAGGGAGAGGACGCAGGACAATACTATATTCCAGAAGGACATAGTATAGCACAAGAACTATTAAAAGTTTTAAATAGAAGACAAGATGGAATTGGTTTGGCTGCTAATCAAATTGGTATTGATGCTAAGGTAGCTGTTGTTAATGTTGTTAACCCAATTATATTAATTAATCCAGTAATCGTAGAAAAGTGGGATGAAATAAATTATTATGAAGGATGTTTATCATTTCCTGGTAAACCTTGTCGTACTACACGGTATAAGTATGTTATAGTAGAATGTGATAATTATGAATCTAAATTATATTTTGGACCAGACGAACTACATCATAATAGTAAAGGTAGTTGGGAAGATGAACATAAAAAACAGGGTGATGAGTTAAAATTATTAGAATCAATATGTGTTCAACATGAAATTGACCATTTAAATGGATTAAGAATATTAGATAGAACTTATGAAATGAAACCAATTAAAGTTGAACATAAATTTGGTAGAAATGAAATTGTTATGATTACTAATGGTAAAGAAACAAAAGATTTAAAATATAAAAAAGCAAAACCACTTATAGATAGTGGTGAATGGGAAATTTATGTACCGGCGAACGCTGAAATATACGAAACGTAGGAGTGATAAAATAACTCTTGGACAGTTTATAAAAAAAAGATTAAAAGAAGAAAAGATGACCTGGAAAGATTTAGATATAGATACAATAGATTTTTTTTATCAACAATATAAAGTACGGAATTTTAAAATATGAAGATTAGAGGAAATAACAACAAAGCAAGAGTACAGCAAAGAAAAGAAGAAGCGGTGCAGAGACAAGTAGTGCGAGATAAACGTACACACGAACAACAATTAGAATTAATAAAAGAACGATCAGGTGAATCTAAAAAAGAAAAATATAGGTTAGTAAAATTAATTAAAGATGTCTATAATAAGAATAAAAATAAAAAATGAAAAAAGCATTAACTTATGATGATATAAATATTGTTCCTAAATATTCAGAAGTAGAACATAGAGATAAGATAGATATATCTACTCAGTTTACTAAAAAAATTAAATTAGATTTACCAATTGTGTCTTCACCTATGGATACAATTACTGAATTAGATATGGTGATTGAATTGGATATGTTGGGTGGAATGGGTATTATTCATAGGTTTATGTCAATTGAAAAACAATCTAATATGACAAATACTTTATATACTTATAATGTTAAGTTTGGAGCAGCAATTGGTGTTACAGGAGATTGGTTTGAGAGAGCACAAGAATTAGTTAAGAATGGATGTAATGTTCTACTTATAGATGTAGCACATGGTCATCATAAATTAGTAGGTGAAGCAATTGAAAGAATTAAAAACATACAGGGAGTTGAAGTTGTTGCGGGATCGGTTGCAACAAGAGAAGCGGTACAATACTTATGTGAAAAAGGAGCTGACGCGATACGAGTCGGCATTGGAAACGGATCGTTATGTGAAACACGCATTAGGACAGGTGTGGGAATCCCTCAAGTTACTGCTTTGCTTGATTGCGTCGCCGTTGCTGATACCTTTGGCTGTCCTACCATTGCTGATGGTGGGGTTCGTAATATTGGTGATGTGTGTAAAGGACTTGCTTGTGGGGCTGATACGATTATGTTGGGCTCCCTTTTATCTGGTACAAAAGAAAGTCCAGGAGAAATTGAAAAAGTAGGCAAGTGGCCTAACGAACAGTTATATAAAAAATACAGAGGTTCAGCATCGTTGGACTCTAAAAAATCAAGAGGTGATAATAAAAATGTGGAAGGTAATCACAAGGTTATTCCATACAAAGGGAAAGTCAAAAGAATCATTGGTGATATACAAGAGGGAATTAGTAGTGCTTTCAGCTATGTTGGTGCTAACAATATTTCTGAGTATCATTCTAAAGTAGAATTAATAGAAGTTACAAGGGCTGGTCAAGTTGAGGCCTCACCACATTTATTAACTTAATTTTGATTAAAATAATACTTATTCGAAAGTGAAATAAAATATGTTTGATTTAGAAGTTTTAATGCATAAGTTAGAAGAAGCAAATGAAACTGAAGATTGGTCTTTAGTTCAAGAAGTGATTGATGAAATAGTAATAGAAATAGATAACCCGTTTCAAGAATATACTGAAGAGGGTGAAGAAGATAATTGGTAAAAATAAATAATTATATTAAGAGGATAGAACAATGAGTACAGGAACAGTAAAATGGTTTGATGGTAAAAAGGGTTACGGGTTTGTAGCCGAAACATCAACCGATACAGATTACTTTGTACATTTTTCTGAAGTTCAAACAGAAGGCTTTAAGACTTTACAAGAAGGTCAAAAAGTAACATTTGAAATCGGAGAAGGTACAAAAGGTCCAGTAGCAAAAAACGTTACATCAACGGACTAAGTAATACGGGGCTGAATGGTTTCGACAGATGTTGATTGATAATACAGTGCAACGGAGTTTGAGTAAGACTCGCTATAAAAGACTCAACAACCAAAATAGCGATAAATCGCTACAAGGGTTGGTAATAGATTGGCACTTAGCCACATCAGAAATGGTGTCCGACGATTTCGTTGAACCTGTTTCAAATTACGAACCGACTTACGCATACGCATAAGTCCTTGGGTTGTCTAACACCCGAGCATAAAATAAGTTAGACAAACGGTTGGGTGTAATAGTATCCTACCTTAGTGGAAAACTATTCCTTACTTCAGAGGGATGATGAAGTGGAGTCGAGGTTACGAACTCGATGGTGTTTTGTTGATTTTATCCTATTAGAAATCAAACAAGTTGTGAATGACTGATTATCGAAGACAGACTGGACGTGGGTTCGAATCCCACCAGCTCCACAAAAAAACGTAAGTTTAGACAAAAGATTAACTATTTATATAAAAGGTATATTAATGAATAATAATAAATATATTGTAGCATTGTGTATTGTATTGATTACATACATTAACGGTGTTGTATCAACACGATTAATGAGTAAAACAAATGCACAACTAATTTCTTTAGAAAAAGAAAATGTTGAATTGAAAGATAAGTTGGTTAAATACGAAACAGAGGGAATGATAGTGACAGTAACTATGTATCAACCAGTTCGTTATCAGACCGATTCTACACCGAACATTCTCGCAGATGGAACGCGCATTAGGACCCAAGAGGCGTCCAATTATAAATTTATAGCGGTGAGTAGAAATCTTCTGAAACGATTCGGAGGTTGGCTAGATTATGGTGACTTCGTTTTACTTAAAGGTACAACCAATAAGGATGGAGTTTATCAAGTTAGGGATACTATGAACAAACGTTGGGTTAATCGTATTGATATACTTGAATCAATTGATGTTAAACCATATAAATTTGATAAGGCAAAGATAATTAAAACCGATTTAGTAGTAAGTGGAAATTAAAGCTTGACAAATGATAAATATTGTTGTATATTAATATTAAATAAATGAGGTTATAATGCAGACAATCACCCGAGAATATGGGTTTGATACTGGTCATAGAGTAATGAACGAAAGGTTCAAATGTTTTAACGCACATGGCCATCGGTATCATATTAAACTAACTTACTCTTTTCAAGATATGCATGAGATTGGTTATATAATTGATTTCAAAGAAATAAAAAGAGTTGGTGTTCAATGGATAGATGATATGATGGACCACGGGTTTATAGTTAATCCACACGACACGTTACTTATTAATACTCTAATAGACATTGAAACTAAATTATATGAGATGAGTTTAAATGGTAAAGATTATTGTAATCCATCAGTAGAAAATGTAGCTCGTGAAATATTTCTAGCTCAACAGATTCTTTTTGAAGATTATAAAGGATTAGAAATACATCATATTCGTTTGAATGAAACACCAAATTGTTATACAGATGTCTATAAAGAATCAATTCCAGATATTGAGAAAGAAAATTTTTATAAAAGAAATTATGAACATATTAAAAAGTATGCTACTCATAAAGGTATAGTGGAGTATGACGATAGAAAGCTCTAAAAAAGTTATTCCTATAAATGAAATTTACACCTGTTTACAAGGTGAAGGAAAATTAACAGGTGTACCACATATATTAATTAGAGTTACAGGTTGTAGATTACGTTGTCAATTTGCAAATTCTTTTTGTGATACACCATATAGTTCTTGGGGACCAGAAAAAGGTAAGTTTACTTATGATGATATTGACCAATTTTATTCAGATAATACTCATATTAAACATACTATGATTACAGGAGGAGGTCCAACTTTACATAGAGAACTGTTAGTTGATTTGTGTAACTTGGCTAAAATACATCATCATTATGTTACGATAGAAACAGAAGGTAGCGAATCAGTAAGTACTCAAGCAGATTTAATATCTCTTTCACCAAAGTTATCAAACTCAACACCAAGACCTGGAACTTGGATGCCATATTTGAATAGAACAGTTACAGAACAAGATAAAGAGAAACACGAGAAGTGGCGTTGTAACTATGAGGCAATGAAATTGTTACTTGACTTACATCCAGATTACCAATTAAAACCAGTTATATCAAATGAGAAAGATTTAGAAGAAGTAAAGGAATTACAAGACGAATTAGGGGTACCTAATCGAAAAGTATATTTGATGCCTGAAGGAATAGAACCCAAACAATTAAATGAAAGACGAAAATGGTTAATGGAACTGTGTACAAAAGAAGGATATAATTTTACAGATAGGTTACATATTATAACCTATGGAGATATAAGAGGAGTTTAATGGTTGAAGTGACAGGTTGGTTAGGATTTATATTCGTTTTGTTAGGTTATTATTTTAATGCTAAACAGAAAATATATTGTTTTCACGTTTGGGGTTTAGGTAATATGTTATTTCTAATATATGGAATTTTAATAAATGCTAAACCACAAATTGCAATATGTATATTTGTTTTAATGATGAATGTATATGGTTATAGACAATGGAGTAAAGTTGAGTAAAGAAGCTGTTTTAAGCATCAGCGGTGGATTAGATTCTACTTCATTACTAATTCATTTATTAGATAAAGACTATGATAAAGTTCATGCTATTAGTTTTTATTACGGTCAAAAGAATGAAATAGAATTACGACGATTAGATTTAAATTTGAGATATTTAAAGTTTCATAAATTTGATATAACTCATACAAATATGAATTTATCAAGTTTTATGAGTAAGTTTAAATCTTCATTAACAAGTGATGCTATTTATGTACCGACTGGTAAGACAGATGAAAATAAAATGAAATTAAATTTTGTACCAAATAGAAATGCGATATTTTCAAGTTTAATATATGGTTATGCAGTTTCATTAGTTAAAGAGAAAGATGTTTTTGTAGATATTGGATTGGGTGTACACGACGGTACACATACAATACCACCAGATTGTACTCGTATATTTTTTGATAAATTAGAAAGTGCATTCAAAGAAGGTAATGTTGAATCAGATAAAATAAATTATTATTTACCTTATGTTGATGGATATAAACATTTGATAGTTGAAGATGCGTTACTTTGTTGTGAGAGATTAAAATTAGATTCAGAAACTATATTCAGAAATACTTTATCGTGTTATGAACCAGAAGATTTGGGATTATCGTGTGGAAAATGTGGAGCTTGTAATGATAGAATGTTAGCTTTCTCAACTTTAGAAGTTAAGGATCCAATAAAATATGAGTAAATTAAAATATGCCAATGGCAATAAAATATTAAAAGAATGGGAAAAAGACGAGATGATTCAAGAAGCGGCTGAGTATTATGGTCGTTATATGACAGCTCTTGGGTTCGATTGGAAGAATGACCCAAATTCATCAGATACACCAGAACGAGTAGCTCGAGCTTTTGTAAATGATTTAGCTCAGGGTGTATATAGTAAACCACCAAAGATTACAGCATTTGATAATGTTGATGGTTATGATGGTATGGTATTTCAAGGTAATATTAAATTACATTCATTATGTTCTCATCATCATTTACCGTTTGTAGGTAAAGCGCATGTAGCATATCTTCCTACATCAGAAGGTAAGGTTATCGGACTTAGTAAGTTAAATCGTATTGTAGAATTTTATTCAAGACGACCTCAAGTACAAGAAAACTTAACAATGCAGATACATGATCATATTAATGATGTATGTGAGAATAATATAGGTGTAGCTGTTATGATTGAAGCTAATCATATGTGTACTTGTGTTCGAGGTGTTAAACATAATTCTATTATGAAGACGGCTAAGTTAAGTGGTAAGTTTAAAGATACAGATAGAGCAAGAGAAGAATTTTATGATTTTATAAGGGATTTAAAATGAAAGAATTTATTAGTTGGAATTTAGTTGATGAGTGTGTAACTGATATTGCAGATTATTTACGTCAAACAAATGTTAAGTATGAAGGTGTATATGGTATACCTCGAGGTGGAGTAATACTGGCAGTAATATTAAGTCATATATTAGATATACCTTATTTAGCTAATTTAGATATTATGTATGATAAGAAATTTATTATTATTGACGACATAGCAGATACTGGTACGACATTAAATACATATAAAAAATTAGATGTTTGTGAAAACGCATGTTATGTTACAATACACGAACACGAACAATCAATTGTAAAACCTGATTACGCAGTAATAGATAAAGAAGATAAATGGATTGTGTATCCGTGGGAAGATGAAGAGTCAGAAGAAATTCAAGATTATATAGCAGTAAAAAATATGGCAATAGTGAATCCCGACAAATGAGTAAGTTTATATATTTTCCATCATTTTCGGCTGGTGCAATGGGGAGTTCATTAGCTAAAAATGTCAAATTGAAAAACGGTTTATCTATTAGATTCTATAGTGAAGAGTTTCCTGAGAAGTATAGGCATACAGATATATTGATAACCGCAGGACATCATTATAGAAAAGAAGATTATAAAAATGACTTAGGATTAACAGATAAAAATTTAGTTATGGGTGATTCAGGTGGATATCAAATAGCTTCAGGAGCAATTAAATGGGATAAGTTAATTAGAGAAAAAATATTTAATTGGTTAGAACATAATTCTGATATAGCAATGAATTTAGATATCCCACCTAAAATAAAGTATGAAGGTATGTATGAAGAATGTTTAAAAATTAGTAAAGACAATTTTAAATATTTTGCAGATAAACAAAGTGGTAATACAGATTTTTTAAATATAGTTCAGGGTACAAATGAGTTTGAATATGTAAACTGGTATAATGAAATGAAAGATTTTCCATTTCAAGGTTGGGCTGTAGGTGGTGGAGGTAGAAACGTTTACACCTTTATGTCAGGAGTAATGTCTTTGTTGAATGGCAAAGAACATTTAAAAGATACAAATAAGTATTTTCATATTTTAGGTATATCTAAAATTTCAGATTTTTTAATGTTAAATCAATTACAAAAATCTTTAAATGAAGTCGGGTCTGACATAGTTGTTACAACTGATAGTTCTTCACCAGATAGAGCTGTAGTATTCGGTTCTTATTATTATAATTACAATTTTAAGAAGGCCACTTTTCAATCTCTTAATATACCTAAGTATGATGATAGTTTTCAGAATCAAGTATTTAAACATCTACCCGTATCTACTGAATTTGATAATGAGTATTTGAGAGAAGCATTAACTTGGGATGATACTATAAAATGGAAAGGTCAATGTACTATGGCAATACGTTTACATAATTTTATGGTTTTTAAAGAAGCGATTGAAAAAGCTGAATATTATGTTTACAGTCATGATTATATTTTAAAACAAGTTTTGTCTAATGATATGTATGAACTTTTAATGTCTCTTGATAAAATGGTTAAGGGTAATAACCCGAGAACAGTATTTGAAAAGTATAAACCGTTATATAAAAAATTGAGTAATACTAATACTGATGAAGTTGATATAATTAAAAACAAATTTTTTTAATAGGAGTAAAAATGAAATTAACACCAGAACAATTACAAGATAAATGGAATGAAGTAATTGAACTAATTACAGATACGTTTGAAGGTGAACGTAGAGATAACATTTTAAAAATGTGTGAATTTTTTAAAGATAGAATGATGTTCGCACCAGCGAGTGGAGTGATATATTATCACAACGCATTTCCAGGAGGTTATGTATGTCATATTTTAAATGTTACAAAATTTGCTTTAAGATTGTATGAACTGTACAAAGAGTTAGGATTACATACTTCAGAATACAATAAAGAGAATATTATATTTTGTACACTACATCACGATTTAGGTAAAGTGGGTAATTTAGAGTATGATTATTATATTCCTAATGAATCAGAATGGCATAGAATAAATCAAGGTAAGATGTATGGTTATGATGAGAACTTACATTGGATGACTGTTACTGATAGGTCTGTATGGTTGTTAAGTCAATTTGATATTAAGATGAATGAAGTTGAATATCTCGCTTTAAGATTAACTGATGGTATGTATGAAAAGGCTAATAAAGATTATTTTATGGGATACGGTGAAGGTAAAAATTTAAAAACTAATTTACCACATCTTTTACATAACGCAGATAGTTTAGCTACTCGATGGGAAAAAGAACAGTATATGTTTAGTTCAGATTCAAATATTAAATACGAAGAAATTTTTAATTCAGAATTGAAAGTAGAAAGAGAACGAGAAGAAGCTGAAGCTGTAGAAAATATGAAACAAGCATTAGTTAAAGATGAAACACCTGATATACTTTCTGAAAAATCAAAAGACTTATTCAATGAGTTGTTTGGAGACAAATGATGTGGGTAGAAATAATATTAGCTATAGAAACTGTAGCGTTTATAGTTGAAGGTTATATAATTTGGAACTTAAATAAAAAAACCGAAATGTTAGAAACTTGGGTAGAAGATTTTAGTCAAAGAATAGAAACAGTTCAAACTGATTTGAAAGTTATTGATGCTAAAGGAGCTTTTGAATCAGATGATGAAGTAGGTGCAATATTTGAACAGATAAAAGAAACTGTAAATGAGTTAGATAATTTAAGAGGAGAAGAGATTGATGCCAGCAACTAAACAACAAACGAAAAAGATGATAGATGCGATAAAGCAACCTGTTAAAGTTGTGAAGAAAAAAAGACGTAAAAAGAGTAAAATGTATTTTGGACAACCAGTTCAAGATGCGATTATTCGATATAATGCGAGTTCAAATCCAGCTATAAAAAATAGAATTTATGAAGAACATATAGCAGCCGCATTTGAAAAAATGGCAGAGAATTTGATTCATACTTTTAAATTTTATTATTTTGATGTTCCTCTTGATAATGTTAAACACGAAGTAGTTTCTTTTATGGTACTACAATTACCCAAATATCAACAAGATAAAGGTAGAGCGTTTTCATATTTTTCTATAGTAGGTAAAAATTATTTAATTTTAAATAATAATAACAATTATAAAAAGATGAAAATTCATGATGATATTATAACCTTAGATTATAAAAGAAATGTATTTGGTGAAAGTGAAAAATCTGAAGTTGATGAATTTAATAAAGAATTTGTAAATCAAATGTTAGAATATTGGGAAAATAATATTACAAATGTATTTCGTAGACAAAAAGATATTTTAGTAGCTGATGCAGTATTAGAATTATTTAGACGAAGATTAAACATTGAAAACTTTAATAAAAAAGCTTTGTATATTATGATTAGAGAAATGACAGGTTCTAATACACAACATATTACAAGAGTGATAAATCAAATGAAAAAATATTACGCTAATATGATACTGGAATTTTCACAAACTGGAGATATAGATACTTCAAATACAGGAAGTATTTTTTAATAAATACGCCATCTTAGCTCAGTTGGTAGAGCAGCTGATTTGTAATCAGCAGGTCCTCAGTTCGAATCTGAGAGATGGCTCGGGGCTGTAGCTCAGTTTGGGAGAGCGCCACACTTGCACTGTGGATGTCGCAGGTTCGAGTCCTGTCAGCTCCACTATAGGTATGAAACCTATACTAGTTAAATAATCCAATTAAGGAGGTGCATAATGCATCAAGCTACAAAACAAGTGGAATATACAAATAATAAGAATATACCTTTTCCTAATCTTACGTATATACCCCTTTCTTCATTAGAGTATGAAGTAAAATTAAACAGGGAAGAATATACCAAACTTACTCAAAGTATGGAAGACAAAACAATAATCAATGGTTTTATGGATGCGATTAAGGTATTTCCAAAAAACCCAATTACTGGTAAGTATAAGATAGCTGAAGCTACTCATAGAGTAAGAGCTTTAAGAAACATCTTTCAAGATGATGAAGATCCAATGGTACCAATAGCTATATTATGGTGGAAAGATGGTGAAGATGAAGATGAAGTCCTTTCTACTGTTATTGAGTTTAATGTTACAGGTAAAGCTTGGACTATATATGACTATGTAAAAGCTCGAGCGGGACATACTGGTTATAAACCGTCAGTAAGTAAAGCTTTTAAAGAGTTACATAGTGATATGAAAAAGTTAAAGCCAAGATTGTCTAATTCTATAGTTGCTAGTATTTATACTGGTGAATCAAGAGTTCATACTGTTATTAAAGATGATAAATTAGCTAAGAACTTTGATATTAGTAGTAGAAGACATTACATTAATACGATGACAGGTAGATTAGATACTTTAGTTATTGAAAACGGTAAAAAAATAGTTACTAATGGTTTTCTTCGTAGATATGTTGACGGTTTAAATTCAAAGATTAACGCATATGATGACTATAGTAAGTGGACAGCTTTTTTCCAAAGGTCTATTACTGAAGCTGAAAGTGGTATTAAATGGATCAATGCTGGTAAACAACCATCTTTACCAAATGATGACGAGTCATTTAAACTATGGTTTAATCAGATATAATCTGATTCATATAAATAAAAAAAGGGGAACGTAATTGTTCCCCTTTTTCATGTTTGATAGTGTAGGGCTATCAAACCTATTTCGCTCCTACTTACGAAATAAACCCACCAACACCAACAATGCGACGAGTCCGGCGAAACCCGATTCGCCGAATGTGTTTATGATAGATGTTAGGTTACCAATAACTTTGACACCAAAGATACCAGATCCAAAGATTACTTCAGAAACAGCACCTATAGCTACAAAAGACATCATTAGATGAGCTAAGTCATCAACGTATCCTTTAACCATTGTTATGATTTCCTTCATCGGTTATCTCCCGTTAGTTAGAAAAAAAGGGTAAATCGGTAAAAACCTCAAAACCCTTTACTCAATAATAACTATATACGCATACAAATAATAAATTTCAATATATATTTATATATAGAAGTTTTTAGGTTGTAATATATTTATATTTGAGTAATAATATTTAAGGTAAGCTATGGCAATTGATTACGAAATCTTTGAAGGAAAATCACTTTCTTCTCTTTTTAAAGACATATACGATAATACACAATACAATCGTAAACAACTTGATGTGTTAACGAAAGAACTTGTTCAATTTATTAAAGACGGCGACACCGCAATTCAGATAGTACCGATGATAAAAGAGTACTTAGAAATTAATGTAAAAAATGATGACCAGCTTGTAAAAATGGCAGGAGTTGTTCAACGATTAATTTCCGCGGAAAGTAGAGCTGGTGCTGAAGATGAATATGGATTATCAGAAGAAGAGAAAGCACAACTACTTACAGGAATGGAAGATGTTGTTAAAGATTTACAAGTAGAGTCAGATAAAATACACAACAAAATAGAATCAGTAAAAAAGGTAAGTTAAATGGCCTGGAAACATAAAAGAACTGTAGATACAACTACGTCTTACCCAACTGGTATGCCAACTTATTCCAGAATAGCTTCAATGGTAAAACAAATTATTAATGCTTCACAATATGATTATCATGAATCAGAAGCTTTTGAAGTACGAGAGGTTATAAAAGAGTCATTTAGAGGTGGAGCGTATGGAGCAGTAAGAGGTACTTTTATTAATAATCCACATCAAGAATTACTCGGTGGAGTAGTTTTACCTTTAATGCCTAATATAACAAATATACCTTTAATTGGTGAGCATGTAGTAGTTACAGAATATAATGGTCAACATTATTATACAAGTATTATAAATAGAAAAAATTCACCGAACGAAAACGCTATACCAGGTGCTAGTGGTATCTATGAAAAAAATACAAAATATGGTGATACATTTGAAAGAAAAAATGTTAAACATATTCAAGTAAATGAAGGTTCTATTGTATATGAAGGTAGATTTGGACATTCAATACATTTTGATGGTCAAAAAAATAAACCATCTATTAAAATACGAACAAATATAGATACTGGTGACGGTGATTTCACTACTGAAGACATTGATACAGATGATAGTTCAATTTATTTAACATCAGACGGATTATCAGGTACAGAGTTTGACGGTGAACAAATTAAGGGTAAAAAAATACTAATAAAATCTGACGGTATATTTATTAAAGGAAGTGGTGAAAATGGTGAAGTTAGAATTATTGGAGATCAATCTATTAATTTAAATTCTGATCAAATAAAAATAGGTAATGGTGCTAATCAACCCGTAGTAAGGGGTGATGATTTAAAATCATTTTTAAATGACTTTTTAACGGACTTGGATATAACCTTTACAAATGCTATGACAGCTATCACACCAGCTGGAGTAATTGTTACAGGTGGTGGGCCAGCCGTGGTTCCTTTTAAAGCCGGTATACTTGCTTTACAAACAAAATTAGCTAATAATACAATGTTAAGTAATAAAGTAAAAACAACATAGGAGTTATTATGACAAAAAAAGAGTTAATGAAAATAATACAAGAAGTAGTCCGTAAGGAAGTAAAAAAAGAAGTGCAAAAGATATTTATAAAAGAAGAAACTTCACCTTTACTTCAAGACGCGGTAGTAAAAAAACCAAAACCTAAAAAAGAAGAAATTAGTTATTCATCTAATAAGACTTTAAATAAAGTTTTAAATGAAACAGTTGGACTTTCAAAAACAGATAAACAATTAGAAGAATATCCAACAATGAGTGGTGAAGCATTTGATTCAAGTCGTATGACTGAACTTCTTGGATATGGAAAACCAGAAGAGGTTAGAAGAGATATGGTAGCAGTAGATACTTTACAAAAAGCGGGTAAGTCTGTAGGTGAAGTTCCTGAACATATAACAAATGCTTTAACAAGAGATTATTCTGGTTTAATGAAAGCCATGGATAAAAAAGGAAAATAAATGTCCGCATTAGAAACTGATTTAAATCCTAATACTTATATTGGTTTATCTTTTCCTATAAGACGAGATAGATTTAATGACTTTGCAATGACAAAGACTTCATTACAACAGGCTAAACATAATTTAAAAAATTTACTATTGACATTTCCAGGTGAAAGAGTAGGACAACCTGAATTTGGTAGTAGATTAAGAGCATTATGTTTTGAACAAATAGATGATGAATTACCGGGTAAACTTGAAGAAGAAGTAAAACAGGCAGTATCAGTTTGGTTACCGTATATTAATATACAAGAAGTTAATACATTAACTGAAGAACAAGATCAAAATAAAATTCATGTGGAAATAAAATTTTCTACTACATTGAATCCACAAACACAAGAAGCAATAACAGTAGATGCAAGCTATACAGCAGAGCGAGTTTAGGAGTAATTAAATGGCCCGAACAAGTATAAAAAAGAATGTAGTTAAACAAGTAAATTATCTTAATAAAGATTTTAGTGATTTTAGAGATAATCTTATAGAGTTCGCTAAAGTATATTTCCCAAATACATATAATGATTTTAATGAGGCATCACCTGGAATGATGTTCATAGAAATGGCAGCATATGTTGGTGATGTACTTTCTTATTATATTGATTCACAATTTAGAGAATCGTTACTTGCATACGCGGAAGAAAAACGAAACGTTTATAACATAGCTCAGTCATTTGGATACAAGCCAAATGTTACGGCACCATCAAATGTTGTGTTAGATGTATTTCAAACTATTCCAGCATTGAATGAGAAACCTGATGAAAGATATGCATTAACTGTTAATGCGGGAGTACAAGTTAAATCAACAAGTACTGGTACAACGTTTAGAACATTAGAAGATTGTAACTTTAAATTTTCAAGTTCCTATGACCCACGTGAAATTACAATATTCGAAAGTGATTCAGGAGCTCCTACAAAGTTTTTATTGAAAAAGAAAGTTAAAGCTGAGAGTGGGAATATAACTACAGAAACTTTTACATTTGGTACAGCAGAAAAATATAGTCAAATTAAATTATCAAATCCTAAAGTTATAGAGATAATATCTGTAACTGATAGTGACGGTAATGCATGGCATGAAGTTGATTCGTTGGCTAGAGATACAGTTTTTGTTGACATGGAAAATAATTCTACTAATGACCCTACATCAGTAACTAATAAAGATACTGCACCTTATATTTTAAAATTAAATAAAACATCACGAAGATTTACAAGTTATATTGATCAAAATGATTCAACAGTTCTTAGATTTGGAGCAGGAATATCTGAGAACGCAGATGAAGAAATAATTCCGAATCCAGATATGGTTGGGTCAACCTTACCTGGTAGTCCTACTTATTTAACAACAGCTTTTGATCCAAGTAACTTTTTAAAAACTAAAACTTTTGGATTAGCACCAGCTGCTACAACTCTTAGTGTAAGATATGCTTACGGTGGTGGTATAGATGATAATGTAAATGCTAATGATATTACGGATATATCAAACATCACATATACAATACAAGATAGTTTGTTAACAACATCATTAGTTCAAGATGCAAAAGATTCAGTATCATTTACTAATCCAAAACCAGCTACAGGTGGGTCAGCGGGTGAATCAATTAGAGAAGTTAGAGAAAACGCATTGGCATTTTTTCAAGCTCAAAGTAGAGCTGTAACAAAAGAAGATTATATTGTAAGAGCATATTCATTACCACCTAAATATGGTAGTATAGCTAAAACTCATTTAGTACAAGATGACCAATTAAATAAGTCTATAGGTACTGATGAATTAGAAAGAAAAGTAACTCAAGAAGATGTTGATAATCAAAGAACAATAAAATCATTACAAGTTAGAACACCTAATCCGTTAGCAATGAATATGTATTCTTTAGGATATGATTCAAATAAAAAGTTAACACCATTAAATCAAACGGTTAAAGAAAATTTAAAAACTTATTTATCACAATTCAGATTAGTTACAGATGCTGTTAATATTAAAGATGCTTATATAATTAACATTGCAGTTAATTTTGCTATCTTAACAAAAGCAGGTTTTAATAAAAATGATGTACTTTTAAGATGCGTAGCCTCAGTTAAAGATTTTTTCGATGTTGATAGATGGCAAATAGGTCAACCAATTATTATGTCTGATATAGCTTATGAATTATCTTTAGTAGATGGTGTAGCATCAGTTGTAGCTCCTACAGATAATAATCCTGAAAAATTACCTGTTGTTATTGAAAACAGATATAAACCTGGAGAAGGATATTCTGGTAACTACTATGATATAAGAAGTAGTTTAATTGACGGTGTTTTATATCCAGCTTTAGACCCAAGTATTTTTGAAGTTAAATACCCCAACGCCGATATTAAAGGTAAAGTTGTTGGTGATAGTTTGGGTATAACGGAGTAAGTAAATGCATTATTTTTTATTTCCAGAAAAAGACACAACACTTTTTGAAGCCAGTTCCAGTTTGAACGCGGGTTTAGATGAAGTATTAGAAATTAGAAAAAATGTTAGTGAGACTGGAGCAACTGTAGACGTTTCTCGAATTTTAATGAAATTTGATTTAACGTATATTTCAGAATCAATTGTAAATAATAGAATAACAAATCCTAAATATTTTTTAAATTTGTATGACGCTAATCCAAAAGCATTGGCAACATCACAAAGTTTATATGCATATCCAGTTAGTGGTTCTTGGGATATGGGTACAGGTCGTTCATACGATAATCCACAAACAGCTGATGGGGCGAGTTGGAAATATAGATATGGTGATAGTAATGGTACAACATGGTCTTCAACTGTAAGCTCTTCAGGTGGAGTTTGGTGGAGTGGAAGTGGATTTGAAGCCTCACATTCTTATGACCATAATACTAAAGATATGAGAATGAATGTTACATTACTTGTAAATCAATGGTTAAGTGGTTCAATTGTAAATGATGGTTTTATGATTAAACGAAGTGGTAGTATAGGAAATGCTGATCCTTCAGCTTCAGAAGGTAGTACAGCTCGATTAGGTAGTTTTGCATTCTTTTCATCTAACACTAATACAATATATCCACCTACATTAGAAGTTGTTTGGGATGATTCTAAATGGTCAACAGGATCATTATCAGCATTAACAGGTTCTGCTTTAGAAGATATGACAATTTATATGAAAGGATTAAGACCTGAATATAAAGAGAAATCTAAAGCAAGATTTAGACTTGTAGGTAGAGAAAGATTTCCAGCTAAAACATATTCAACAACACCCTCTAATTTAAATGTAAAATATTTACCAAGTACTTCATCATTTTATTCTATAGTTGATGCTGAAACTAATGATGTTATAGTTCCATATGGAACTGGTTCAAAACTAAGTTGTGATTCAACTGGTAATTATTTTAACTTGTGGTTAGACGGATATCAACCTGAAAGATATTATTCTATACAGTATAGAGTTGTAAGTGGTAGTGGAACAGTTGAAGAACTTGACCAATATTTTGATGAGGGATTTACGTTCAAGGTATCGCTGTAATGCCTTACACAAAACCAGAATTAGAAACCATAGATTTTTATCAGTCTTTTGTAAAAGGTCTTCGAACTAAATATTTAAAAGAATTAAAAGAATACGCTGAAACTGGGTTTAGACAAAATGGAGTTCTTTATTCTTTTGAAGATATAATATCTACAGCTGGTATAGAAGATGCTCAATTAAGCAATAATATGAACTCGTTGTATAATACTTACTTGACTGTAGAACAACAAGAGTCAGTAAAAACATTAAATAATTATTTTTATCCAAGATATATAAAAACTAAAACATTAGAAAAAGTAGTAGATAGAAGTATTTCAGAATTAGCTGAATCAAAGTTTGCTGAAAAGTTACCAGATGATATAGAGAATGGTGATGTAGTTACAAATGAAGATGCAAAAGATTTTAGGAGATGGCTTATAGACACTAATCAAAAAAGAATATTTCCAGATTTGGCAACATATTATGGTAGAGGATATGCATTAGGAGGATTGAAGACTCTCAATAAAACTGTATTAGAGACTATCCCTGATGGAGAACCTGTAGAATAATGAGTAGATTAAATGAAAAAGATTTAGAACTTTTACATACGGGTCAAACAATAGATTTGGCTTCAGCTCAAGATGCTTATTTGGGTGGTGAATTTACTACTAACTCAAATGATTATATTCAAGTTTTAATTTATGATACAAATAATAATTTTATAGAAAGTGGTATCGCTGACCCAAGTGATTATTCATATGATAATGATATCGGAGTAAAATTAAATACAGGTACTATTCTTAGAAAAATGGGTTATGATAGAGGTAGGTATGTTGTAAAATATAATTTTTTAAGAAAAGCTGCAGGTTCATACGAAACAATATTAGTTGATTCTCAAGGTAATAGATGGTTCGGTGAATATCATACAATGCCAGGTGGTACTATTATGACAGGACGAGCACATTCAGATACAGCTAAAGTTTTATTTTTAAAAGAGTATAAATATTTTATACATGAAATATCACCGTCAAGAAAAGAAGTACGATTAGCACCACAGCCTATAGAAGATGATAGATATTTAAATGATTTTTATTATGCACAAAAACAAGTTAAAAAAATAACATTACCTAATTTATTAAGTTTTTCCGCAGATTCAGATGCATTGAAACCTGATAGTACTACATTACAGGCAGAAGGTAATTTCCCAATCATAAAACAGATGGTAGGTGGGTTTGTATCAATAGACAATGCATTTATTGAAAGATATATTGAACCGCCTGGATCATCACAAGGTTCAGGTACTACTCCAACTAACGAAGTAGAAAGTAATGTGATTCAAGCAAAGTTTATTATCTCTGATGATTCTGCCGCTGAATATGTACAAGGTGATCGAAGCATGAGTAGAATATATGATAGATTCGTAGGTCTTGAAGATAGTGGATACCCAGCTGATGATTCTGGGATTAAATCTGAAACCAGGAATCTTAGAGGGATATATAAATTAGCATATAGTATATTTGACCCACCCGTATATAAACAAAAAGATCCGTCAAAAAATCCTACACTTTCTATAAAAAGTGTTTCAAGTAAACCAAATGTATCTACAACATATACATGGGAAATTACTGGATATGATTGGGGTAAAAATACTGACTGGAAGAAACTATCAGCTCATTCAAGTGGTCACGATGGAGATGTTTCAATAGAATCACCAACACCAGAACAGAATTCCTTATTAAAGGTTACAGAAGACTCTACTAATGGTAGTGAAGTTAGAGTAAAAATATGGAGTAAGAATTTTCATATGGGTGTTAAATTAACTATTGAACCTAAAGACGGACAACCAAGTACAATACATTTACCAGCATGTATTGTTACATGGTGATAAAGAGAAATGGCTAAGAAAGATTTTATAATAGAAGATGGGTTAGAAGTAACCGGTGAAACTATACGCGGACTTTTAAATGCATCTATCACTATTAGTGCAAATTTAAATGAAATTCCAAAGTATGGTACGGGAAATATTGAAGAATATAGATGGACATTAAAAACACCATATAATCAAGTAGCAGATATAGGTACTAATGAATCAAAAATAACATTTACGTGTAGTGATTATGTTGGAAATAAAATAAGCAGTGAAGGAAAATATGTAATTTCTGTAGAACTGTTTAGAATTAATCAATCAAGTTATCAAGATGATAGACCAGTATCCGCAGGAATTTATGGTTTTGAAGTTGATATGGTAGCTGATAAAACGGCACTTACAGAAGCCGATCCAGGATTAGGTTTACCAATACCAGTTTTTGTTCCATTCGTAGCGACTATTACAGATATATCTGATAACAAAATTGGAATAAATCAATCTTGGAATAGTCTTAAATCTCAATTGAGTATAACTGAAGAATTTGTAAAACCAATAGATAAGTTTGAAAACGTTAATGTAACATTTAAAACAAGTGATAAAAGAGATTTAAATACTTATTTACACTTTGGTGGTGAAAATTTATTACTTACAACAAATGTAAAAACTGATAGTGAAACATTTGAGACATATCCACATTCTGCGGTATTTAAATTATATGAACCTTTACCTGATGATATAGAAGAAAAAGATAAAGTATACATAGCTAGAGAAGTTTTACCACAAATAACAGAAGTAGTTGAATTAAAACCATATGACCAAGAAGATGAAGATGTGTTGGTGTTACGAGTACCCGACACAGCACAAGTAGATTCACCAATAACAAGAAGGTCAACAAATTTACAAAGTTATGAAGATTTAGTTACAACAGATGTAAAGTTACAAAAAGAAATTGAAGATAAATACTTAACTGAAAAATCTGTTGAACTGAATATAGATTATTCGAATTATGAAAACTTTGTTAACTTTTCTTCAGCTGAAAAAAGATTAAAAAACTTTAAATATAAAATTGAACAACTTGAAGCATATACAGCTGAGAGCTCTTCATTAGTGGGTATTTCAAATTCTAAGAATGATTTAGTAGCAGTTGATAATAAAATACGGGGTATTAAAAAGAATTTAGATGGTTATGAGACTTATTTATATCAAGTAAGTTCATCATATACAACAAGTTCAATGGGAGAATTTCCAGACGCCACGTGGCCTAAGACAGGATCAGGAACATTTGCGGATCCATATAGACCCGTTACTTCATCCAATGCTTCATTTATAAATTGGTACGGTACAGTATCAGCATCAATGGGTCAATTATATAGTGCGTCACTTTATGATATTAATAATTCAAATAGATTAGTAAATCTATTACCAGTTCATGTAAAAGAAGATGTAGAAAATAAACAGTTCTTTGATTTTCTTGATATGATAGGTCAACAGTTTGATGAAATATGGACTTATACTCAAGCTATGGCTGATATTACAGATAGACAAAATGATTTGAGTGAAGGATTTTCTAAAGACTTAATTTTTAATTTAGCTAAATCTTTAGGTTGGGATATACAGGATGGTAAAGATTTATTAGATTTAAGTAGAGTAGGGTTTGGACAAAAACTTAGTGGCACTACATATTCACTTTATACATCCGGTTCATTGTCATCACCACCTGAAGGGGATATCTCAAAAGAAATTACAAAACGATTAGTAGCTGCTATACCTTATTTATTAAAAGCTAAAGGTACAATTGGTTCATTGAAAGGTATATTGAATTGTTATGGTATACCATCTTCTATATTGAGAGTGAAAGAGTACGGAGGATTACAAAAACAAAATCAAAGAGCTGAATTTGAAATAGCAAGAAAATTTACAAGAGCATTAAGATTTAAAGGTGAACAATATGTAGAAACTACTTGGGCAGATGATTCTGATAGTAGTAGAAAACCAGATACAGTTGAATTTAGATTCAGAGCAGTTTCAGGGTCAGATCAAATACTTGTTCAGAAAGATACAGAATGGGCAATTAAATTAAAGGACAATGACTCAACTGATAATTATGGAACAGTTTCATTTATGTTAACTGGTTCTTTTGGATTACAAGAAGTTAGTTCGTCATTGTTACCAGTATTTGATGGTGAGTATCATTCAGTAATGTTAAGAAAATCTAAAATTGAAAATGAGATATTTTCATTCCCATCATTTGAAACTGTTAGTTTGTTTAATCCACCATTTATAAAAGGTGTTGATAACGCTGAAAGCGGTGAGATAAAAATTGTTAGTAGTTCAAATGTAGCACGGTCAGGTACTAAAAGTTTAAGTCACGAAAATACATCATACGATGATAGTTCGTTTTCTAAATTTTATAAAAAACCACCTAATAATATAACTGATAACATATCAGTAGCATCAGTAAGTATGGGTGATACTTATATGTTTACCGCATATGCTAAAGTTTCTTCAAGCGCTGTAGACTCTGCAGGTCGTTTAAGTTTATTTGAATTAGATTCGAATGAAGAAATTGTTAATTGGGACCAAGAGTTTGAATATCAATTAAGAGATGGTGGTGTAAAATCTTCTGAAAGAGTTGGTTTAAATGAAACAGAATGGAAACAAATTGTAGTACAGAAAACAATGAAGTTTCCTAATACTGCAAAGTTAGGTGTAAGATTTGAAAATTTAAAACCTCGTTCAACAATTTATTGGGATGATATATCTTTAAGAAAAGTACAAGCTAATACAGATTCTATCAATGATAATTTTAGTTATGATTTATTTGTAAAAAAATATGAAGCGGGTTTAGATAGAATAATACATTCATCAAAAACAACTATGGAAATAACTGGTTCAACCTCTCAATCTTATAATGCATCATGGACAGGTAGTGGTACTCTTTATTTAGGTGGTCATAGTATAGGGACTGGTTCAGGAAGATTTAATGCTTCCAGATTTGGTGGGTCATTAATGGAATTTAGATTATGGACTGAACCGTTAAAGGAACAATATTTTAATACTCATGTTGAGAATCCAAAATCATATGTTGGTAATAGTCCATCTTCATCTTATTATAATTTAGTAAGGAGATTTTCATTTGATGATAATTCAGCCTTATCAGACGGAGATGAACTTAGAGATATAAGTGCAAATCAAACTTCTACTCAAAGTGGTAGTGCTCGAGGATTTGGAGGGGAAAATACATTTGAAACTGTAATAGATAAAACAAAAACAATAATACCTAATCACGGTCCTAATCGTAGAATGGCTACTAAGATAAGAATAGAAAATAATGTGTTAAGTGGTAGTGGAGCATTATTAAGTAGAAATAATAGATATGATGTAAGTGCTAATGATTTTTCACCACTTGATTCACCAAAACTTGGAATTTACTTTTCACCTACTGATGTAGTAAATAATGATATTGTTGAGTCATTCGCAAACTTAGATTTTAATCAATATCTTGGTGACCCACGAGACAATTTTAAAGATACTTATCCAGAGTTAGCAAATGTAGCTAATGAATATTTTAAAAAGTATGTATCGGGTAGTGTTAATTTTTGGGATTACATGCACATTATAAAATATTATGATCAATCTGTATTTAAACAACTTAGTAAACTTATACCGGCACGAGCTAAAACTCATATGGGAACACTTATTGAAGGTAATATTTTTGAAAGACCAAAATCACCTGTACAACAAAGTAATCCAAGTTTTACAACACCGTATTATACTGATACAATAAATGTTTCAGTTATGGAACCAGAACACGAAGATAGTCGTTCACTTGTTATAATTGAAACAGAATATCCAAATTATGACGGTAATATTACGGCATCAATGTTTAGACAACCAGCATTATATAATTTTTCAGCAAATGACAATTATAATACTGCTTATGATGAGACACGTGATAGAAATTTATATATAAGTGGTTCAGCTAAATATGGAGGTCCTAATAAAGTATTTAGTGAGCCGACAGGTGCAATTATAATGGATAATAGAAAATCAGTATATAACAAAGAATATAAATATTATTATACAAGTTCATTAGATTTTCATAATAGTTCACGATATTCAAGTGACAAGTATGTAAATTTTTATAGTTCAAGGTCTTTAGTAGAAACTGATTTAGATCCAGAATATCAATTTAATACTGCGTTAAATCGTAGTTTTTATGAAGGTGTAACACAAACTATAGCTACAACAACTGATGGTGATTACCCGATTGTTATCAGAGTAACCGCGCCGACAGTCGCAGTACCAGTTGATGCTACAGATGCTTACTTAACTGTAGTAGATACAGAGTAATTAAAATGTTTAAAAATTTAGAATATAGATATTTATTTTTAGTGAAGTTATATACAATTATAAATTTTGGAGATACAATATGGGCTTTTTAGACAATTCAAGTGTAACAGTAGACGCTATCTTAACGAAAAGAGGTCGTCAAATACTTTCACAGGGTGGTAATTTTAATATTACCAAATTTGCTCTAAGTGATGAAGAAATTGATTATACATTATATGATGTTACTCATCCTAATGGAACTGATTCTTATGGTGCAGCTATAGAAAATATGTCTTTATTAGAGGCTTCACCAAATAGACGACTTTTTAACAGTCATCTTGTAAATCAATCTTTAGCTGGTGCTAAAGTATCAGTCGCACAACTTTCATATACCGGTGTTGATACAAACGCGGAAATCGCTATTAGCCCAACTACTATAGGAGCTCCAGCGGAAGTCTATACTTTTACAATTGATAATATTAATGTAGTAAAATTCAAAGCTGTACCTTCAGCAAAAACACAAACTGCAAAGACTATCACACTTGTAGCTCAATCTATTACTGTGGCAGCTACTACAACAGTTACAATAATAGGTGTAAATTCTGGTATAACTAATGTTGTAACAGTATCCGTTAAGAAAGATGAAGCGGCTGTTACTGACCCATTAGGACCAGAGCCGAACGGTGAAGATGACGGTGGTACAGGTGGTTTAGGTGGTACTGGTGGCACTGGTGGCACTGGAGGCACTGGAGGATATACTGGTGGTGGCCCTACATTCGATATGCCATAAATGAGATTATTAGGAGAATCAAATAATGTTTAAAGCTTTAACAACAGATGATAAAATAGCTGATGTAGCAATCGTTACTTCTGGAGTATTCCAAGATGGTGCATCCAGTATAACTACATTTTTTACGTCATCTACACAATATACAAATACTGGTGATTATAATGTTGATTTATATAGATACGATCCAGCTAATAACGCATCAGCTTCTGTTCAATTCGGTGTAGCTTTCGGACACAGAGAAGGTAGTGGTTCATTAGGTTTAGTGGGATCTACAGGTGATAGAGCTACTCAAGCTGTTTATGGTCAATTCAATCAATTAATAAATCCACCCCAAACATCAGATTTTACATTTAGTAGTAAAACAGATGTAAAACTAATTTATGCATTAACATTAAATCGAGCACGAATTAGAGAAAACTTGGAACCAGGTGGTTGGGAATTACATTTAAATGCCGGAACTCATACAATTAAATTAATTGATGATTCAAGTACAAACAAAGGTGGTAATACAAACCAAAGAAATTTTGCTCCTGAATATAATATAGTTAGTGGTTCGTTAAGTGGTGGAACTACGATTGAAACAGCAGCATCCGCGGAATCTTCAACATACGGTTCTTATGGAGTATTTTATCCTTCTTTGGGTGTTTTATTATTAAATCCTCTTAAATTAGCACGGGCTCCGTTAAGTCTTTCTACATTGACTAATTCAAATAGTGATGATAGAAATGCTAGACTGTTTTCTAATGCTGTTAAAGTCGGAGCTTCTTTTCAAGCGAAAAGACAAGAAGAAATTACATCACGACATTATTTTGTAAGAGCTACAGCAAAAGAATTTAACGCTACTACAAATGAAACTTTTTATACAGAGTCAGTATCTGGTGTTAAAAGAATTATACCAGGATTGTCTACTGATCCTAAGACTTTTATAACAACCGTTGGTCTATATAATAATGAAAATGAGTTATTAGCAATAGCTAAATTAAGCAGACCTATTATTAAATCAAAATCAAGGGAAGCCTTAATCAAAGTAAAACTTGATTTTTAAAGGGGTTCAAAAATGTCATTCAAGAAAAATCTTGAACCAGAAGATGTTTTAGTATCCTCATTCGAAACACATAAAACATATACCCTCACAGAATCGGATAGTGGAAATGGCCTTTATGCAGTAGGTATTGATAAACCGACTGATACAAACTTGTATAATTTTGATACAAGTACTGCGGAAACTAAAGTAATTTCATCAAGTAAATTTTTTAGAGTACCTACATATCAAACTATAAACACATTATATTATAGAGATATAAAACAAATGAATGGTTATATTGACTATATACGAGGGGTACCTTCATCTTCAGACGCTGTTCTCGATTATATTTATACTGAACCATTATCTAAGTTAGATAACAGTACTAATAGAAGAACGTATAACTTACGAAGACCGTATACAAGACAATTACACAATACAGCTACAGTTATATCAGTACCTCAGAGATTATACGGAGAACGAATAAGACCTTATTCAGTTAGAATTACAGACGACAGTACAGCAAGTACAATTATATTACAAGATGATGGTTATGGAAATTTTTATGATGTAGCATTTTCTTCAAGTTATGCTCAAGGAGCTCCTACAGCAAATGGAAGTGGTAGTGTTGTTGGGAATATGTTTTATAGTGACGGATTCGCAGTAATAACAAATACAGGTTCGTATAAAGAAGTTGGAAGAAATAGTGGTTCAGATGGATTTACTATAAAGTTCGATTCTACTCAAACAATATATGAAAGAGAATATGTATGTATAGTTGACGAAAATGAATTTCAGTATTCAACTAATAAAAGTCTTAAAAAAGGTGGAAGTGGTAGTGTAGCAATATCTGGATTTGAACCTACATTACATGCTCGTACACCAAATGATACATTTGAATATGGACTTATAGGTTATGCAACAAGTTCTTGGAAAACAGCTGGCTATGAAATAGGTACTGAGTTAATAGGACAAGCATCACATTCTGATTTTAATACTTATGTTTCTACTATAGGATTATATAATGATGAGAATGAGTTGTTAGCTATTGGTAAAACTGCCAAGCCTATAAAAAATGAAAAGGAATTAGCTTTGGCATTTGTTGTAAGATTTGATACAAATTAAATTATAAATAAAATATTTCTACACTATAGAATATTTATAGATGTAGAGAACTTTTTATTTGGAGATAAAAATGAAGAAATTATTGGTTGGACTGTTGTTATCAACATCTTTTTTATTTGGACAAATAGGGGGAGCATTTCAAAACTTCTTTAAGTATTCGACAGTTTATGCCGGATTCAATTTAGCCTCACCAAAATGGGAAGAAGATAGATATTCACTTTCAATGATTGACCCCGAAACA
>Ga0208433_1000176_pt1 | contig 35731 bp, 27 predicted proteins | sample 3_EtaG_FD_184075 | JGI IMG/M metagenome (GOLD analysis project Ga0208433, IMG submission 184075) | Marine viral communities from the Subarctic Pacific Ocean - 3_ETSP_OMZ_AT15126 metaG (SPAdes) (version 2) | ecosystem: Environmental > Aquatic > Marine > Oceanic | place: Pacific Ocean | collected...
GAAGCGCTATTGGAAGCCACGGTGTACGCACGTCATCACGACCTGTTGGTCATCGAACTCAATAGCTATGTGTATCATGCCGGCCAAGCGCATGGGCTTCCGTTGACCGAATACATGGTCATCGATGAGCGCGAGCGGCGCATCGTCGAGCCCGAGGACATGCTGGTGGACGGGCAGGAGGCCGCTTTCGATGCCCTTTTGGCTGGCGCGCATCAGCGTTGGATCACTGAGATGGGCCTCGATGCGCAGTTTGCAACCCAGTGGCCGCTGAGTAAAAGCCGCAACATTGCGCCGCTGGAGGACCGCTGGGAAGTGACCTACAACGTTTATGACATTGCGCCCTATGCGGCGGGCCAGCCAACCCTTACGCTCCCCCTTGAGGCGCTGAAAGGCGTGGCCAAGCCGCGTTACCTGGGCCAATAAACTAGCTCTGCGATTGCTCCTAATGGCGTAAAACAAATCGCCGGTTATCGACTACGCTGAAAAGCAGCTCGCCGACACGAGACGTGTGGGGGAGCTGCTTTTTTATTGTTCCCACGAAGACCAATAGGCATGGATCGCTTATGACACCCGATACGCAAGCCGCTCGGCAAGTGCAGCTACTGGTGGTCGATACGCAGGGCCGCTTGCTGCTCAAACGCGAGGCATCGCCTCCCCACTGGACGCTACTGGGCAGCGCGCTGGCTCACGATGAAGATTACCCGGCGGCGGCAATTCGTTTGCTCTTCGAGGAGGCCGGGCTTACCTGCCCCTTGGGGCCGCTACTTCGCCAGCGTGCCCACACCGCGAAAGCGGGCCAAACCGGTGAAGAGCGCTTTTTCTTGGTGCGCTGTCCCGATACCCAGCTTGACACCCACGACAACGCCCAGGGCAGGCTGATGCTGGACGATAGCCGTGACGCCACGCCCTGCTACGCGTGGTGGCCACTCTCGGAAATCCAGAGCAGCGAGAGTGACACCTTTGCGCCGTCCTGGTTGCCAGAGCTGCTGGCCAGCGTGCTGTTTAGCGAGATGATGATGCCCACCTCAGCGGCCCGCCTTTAAGCACCCAACGACCACCAGCAGGGCGGCCGTAGGTAGCCGCCAGTCGAATACGCTCATGCCTGCCAGGACGAGTAGCAACGCTGCCAAGATAGGCACGCCATACGCCAAGCTGCCCACGAGGCTGGCGTGACCGAATCGCAGCGCTTTGTCCCACGCCACCATGGCGATGCCGTAAGGCCCCAAGCCTAGCGCGATGCCTGCCACGAGCGCTTCGCCGCGAGGCAGCGCCACGTCACCCTCCAGCCAAACGCTAGCGATACAGGTGAGTGCACAAGCAATCAACAATAAGCGCGGCAGCAGCGGCGTGAGTGAGATAGGGGCCGCTTGACCTAGCCATGAATAGAGTGCCCAGCAGCAGGCCGCCAGCAGCGCCAAGCCATAGCCGGAAGCCGAACCGCCAACTCCCCCGCTGAGCGCTTGGGGCAGCAGTAATATCGCCGCGCCCGAAAAAGCGATCAGCGCGCCGGCCACGCTTGCCCACTGCAACCGTCCCCAGCGGCTCCACTGGCTCAGCAGCACGAACAGCACCGGCCATGTATAGGTAATCAACGCCGCTTCGGCGGCGGGGGCGAGACGCATACCAATGAAATAGCTGCTGACGGCGCCTACGATCAGCAGCGGGATACCCAGCCAGACGCTTAGCCGCCAGCCTAGCGAACAGGTTTGCGTAGCAGCACGACGACTCAACGGCAGAGTGGCAAGTGCACCTGCTAGCAAGGTAAGTGCTGTTAGCTGAAGAGGGGCGGTGTCGCGGGCAAGCTCCAGCAGCAGCGGCGCAATGCTCCACAGCGTCACCGCTACCAAGGCGGCGCAGACGCTGAATTTCGGGGATATGACTACTGGGGAGTGAGTGGGTTGCATGACGCGCCTCCTGGAGCCTGCAGTGATCCAACCTTTGAAGAGGACCAAGTCTTGTAATGATCCTATGGCGCGCAGCATACTCATCACCCACTCATCAAGATAACGATCTTTTATGATCAATATCATCAACAGTGGTGATGTATGCGCGCACCCACGTTTGACTTAACGCTGTTGCGAACGCTAGTGGCGATTGCGGATACAGGAAGCGTGACCGCAGCGGCGAAACGGCTGGCCTATACGCAGTCCACGGTGAGTATGCAGCTACAGCGGTTAGAAGCGCAGTTAGCGGTCAGCCTGCACGAGCGAGATGGTCGGCGGCTGCGCTTTACCGCTGAAGGTGAGCGCTTACTGGCTCATTCGCGAAGGCTGCTGGCGCTAAACGACGAGGCCTGGAGCGATATGCAGGCCCGCCAGATTACCGGAGATCTCACCCTCGGCATCCCTGAGGATTACGCCTCGCTGCTACCGTCGGTGTTTGCCTACTTTCACCAGCTCTATCCGGCGGTGGGATTAACCGTTAAGTGCGCCACCAGTGCTCACTTGGTCGAGCAAGTGAAAGCCTCGGAACTGGATCTGGCACTGGTAACGCGCCAGCGCAACTCCCCAGGGGGCGATGTAATTCGTCGTGAGCCGCTGGTCTGGGCGGTAGGGGTTCACCAGCAGCCATCATTGAGCGACCCCATTCCGCTAGCGCTATATTCCCCAGGGGCGGATGTGTTTCGTGAGGTGGCGGAGCAGGCCTTACAGGCCGCCGGGCGGGATTGGCGAGTGGCTTACACTAGCCAGTCTATGGCGGGGCTTGCGCCGATTGTGACTGCTGGGTTGGCAGTGGTGGTTGTGACGAGGAGTATGCTCACACCTACGCTGCGACCGTTAGATGAGAGTAGCGGGCTGCCTGCTTTGCCGATGATTGAGCTGGCGTTGCACCGTGCGCCGCACCGGCCTTCAGAGCCAGCTCGACGGCTGGGTGAATTGATTCGCGAACAGCTAGCGGCTCCCAGCGAAGCGTTATAAGGTATGTCATTACCTAACAATTATTTTTCTATCGTGACGCCGCTGAACTAAGCTAACGCTGACGACGCTACTGGGCAGGGAGTTTTGAATGCACGAGTTAGATCACTATATCTACCCGCATCGGGTGCTGCACTGGCTGGTAGCACTGGCGGTGCTGCTATCGCTAGCGAGTGGCTTAACCCTTGGGTTTTTGGGCTATGAACGTACTGTAGCGCTCGTCGGGAATACGCTGACCAACCTACTTTATACTAGCCATAAGACCCTGGGCGTCACGGTTCTGCTGCTGATGACGCTGCGCATTATTACCCGAATTGCCTTTGTAGTACCGGATCATGATCCGCCCCTGAATGCCTTTGAGCGCATTGTGAGCACCAGCGTGCACCATTTGCTCTATGTGGGGCTGGTCGTTATGCCGCTCCTCGGCTGGGCAGCCACCGCCACAGGCGGTTTTCCGGTGGAATTTTTCCACTGGCATTTGTCAGGGCTACTAGGTAAGAATGAGGCGCTCTCGGAAACTCTGTTTATGTGGCACGAGCGTGTAGGTTGGGCACTGGTGGTGCTGATTACGCTGCATGTGGCTGGCGCGCTGTTTCATTGGCGAATTAAGCGCGATAACGTGATGAAGCGCATGAGCCTGTTTGATTAAATCGCTGCCTACGCATCTTCTAAGTCACGCTGAACCATAGCCATAAAAACGGGTGGTTTGGCGTGCTTTTTCCGTACTCATAAGCTGCCGTTGGAGAGTAATGGGGCTGCTCTGGTTCCTTGAGTGTAGACCTCTTTTTAGAGCCCTGAGTAAACATGATGCTAAAGCGTGAGATGGTTCAGCCTTTCCGTTAGTCGCTGAATCAGCTGCCCGCTGTGACGCCAATAGTGCCAGTAGAGCGGTACGGTTAATCCTTGCCCCGGTGCGATACTCACCAGTTGGCCTGCTTGCAACTGTTCAGCAGCTTGGCGCTGAGGAATCATGCCGTACCCAATCCCCGCCGTTGCTAAGCGCACGAAGCCCTCTGACGAAGGGCACAAGTGGTAGGGGAAGTGCCCTTGGTAGCCGCACTGCGCCAAAAACTGGTGCTGTAGCTGGTCGTGGGGGCCAAAGACGATAGCGGGGGCTTTTTGAAACGCCTCTGCGCTCGGGCCTTCCGGAAAAAAGCGTGCGGCATAGCTGGGCGATGCCAGCGGTTGATAAGACATATCCCCCACGTGTAGGCAGCGGGCACCGGCAATTGGGTTGGGTGTGGCGCATAGGCAGGCGGCAACATCGCCATCGCGTAGACGCTTTAAGCCTACCTCCTGGTCTTCAATGACCAAATCCAGCAGCACCTCTTCCGTTTGGCAGATATCCGCCACGGCGTCGGCCCACCAGGTCACCACGCTATCGGCATTCAGGGCAATGCGTAGCCTTGGCGCGGCTTTTTCTAGAGAGGGAAGAGCATCGTGTAAATCGCGCTCCAAGAGCTGCACCTGCTGGTAATGAGCTAATAATCGCTGGCCGGCAGGCGTGGGCGCGAGAGCGGGGTGGCGCACCAGCACCGGCTGGCCCAAACGAATTTCCAGCGCTTTTATCCGTTGAGAGATGGCTGATTGCGAAAGGCCCATCACGTCGCCTGCTCGCTCGAAGCCGCCGCACTCCACCACGGTGGCCAGTGCATGCAGTAATTTGTAATCCACCATGATGTCCTCTCTGTTGTTGGCTCTGGCAGTTAATCAACACCGCAACGGCGAGTAAAGGAAGGCGCGCGGGCCAAGATGCGTAAATGAAAATCAGTCTCTTTGTTTGACTTGCCGGGGAAGTGCGTCACAATTCGCCGCTTATGTGTAAAGGGGTTGCAGCATGGAATTATTGCGGGTGGTTTTTCGTCACTACCGCTGGCCGTTTCTAGGCGCACTAGCGCTGAGCCTGGTGAGTGCCGGGCTAGGGGTGGGGGTGATTGCGTTCATCAACCAGCGGCTGATCGAAGCGGGCAGCGCCCTCTCCGCATTGCCTCAATTTTTAGGGCTATTGGCGCTGCTGCTGGCGGTCACGCTGGGCACGCAGCTAGCGCTCACCTTGCTTGGCCACTACTTCGTCTTTGATCTGCGCTCCCGGCTGGTGAAGCGGATTCTGGATACCGATATCGAACGGTTAGAGCAGCTTGGTAACGCGACGCTGCTGGCAAGTCTCTCCAGCGATGTGCGCAATATTACCATTGGTTTTGTGCGCTTACCTGAGCTGGTGCAGGGCGTAGTACTCACGCTGGCCTCGGTGGCGTACCTTGCGTGGCTCTCGCCGCAGATGGTGGTGATCACCGTGCTGTGGATGGCCTTCACCATGGGCGTTGGCTGGGTGCTGGTATCGAAGGTGTATCGCCACTTCCATCAGGTGCGCGAAAGCGAGGATCGGCTGTATAAGGATTATCAATCGGCGATCGAAGGTCGCAAAGAGCTGGCGCTTAACCGTGACCGTGCGCGGCGCTTTTTTGATGAATCCTACACGGATAACGCAAAAGCGTATCGCCACCATATTATTCGCGCAGACACCTACCACCTCAGCGCCAATAACTGGTCCAACATCATGATGCTGGGCGCTATTGGCGTGGTGTTCTTCATGGCCAACGTGCTGGGTTGGGCAAGCCCTGCGGTGGCAGCCACCTTTGCTCTAACCCTGCTGTTTTTACGCACGCCCTTGATTCAGGCCGTGGGCGCATGGCCCACGTTAATCAGCGCCCAAGTGGCGTTCGATAAATTGGCCAGCCTGGAGCTAGCGGAGTACCAGCCGGGCTTCGATGTGGAGGATCGTTTCCAAGGTTGGCAGCGCTTAACGCTCACCAACGTGGTGTATCGCTACACGCCGTCCTCCGGGGGGGAAGGCTTTCAGGTGGGGCCGTTGAACCTCACCCTAATCCGTGGCGAGCAGGTGTTTCTGATTGGCGGCAACGGCAGCGGTAAATCGACGCTGGCGCGCCTGCTTTCAGGGCTGTACCGCCCGCAAAGTGGCCAAATGAGTGTGGATGGCAAAGAGCTTAGCCCGCCAGAGTGGGCTGCGTTTCGGGCGCGCTTTGCCAGCGTCTTTACCGATTTTCACCAGTTCGACCAAGCCATGGGGCCGGGTGGCAAAGCGGCTGACCCGGTACTGGTCGCGACCTGGCTCGAGCGGCTGCAGATGCAGCAAAAGCTTGAATGGCAAGATGACCGCGTGGTGAATACGCAGCTCTCGCAAGGGCAGCGCAAGCGTTTGGCACTGCTGCTGGCGATTGCCGAAGAGCGGGATATTTTGCTGCTGGATGAGTGGGCGGCGGACCAGGACCCGCAGTTCAGGCGGCTGTTTTACCGCGAACTGTTACCTCACTTGAAAGCGATGGGCAAAACCGTGTTTGCCATTAGCCACGACGACAGCTACTTCGTCCATGCGGACCGCTTATTGGAGATGTCTAAGGGGCAATTGAGTGAGCTGACGGGAGAGCAGCGGGCACAGGCCAGTGAAGATGCGGTGGCGCAGATCAGCTCGTGAGCCTACAGCAGCCACCGACGCAGGGTGGCCACTTTTCAGCGGCCAGCTACTGGGCAACGGCGATATTGTGCTCTCCATTGGGGTGTCGGATGACTTGCATCGGCAACCCGTAAATGGCTTCCAGGGTGCTGTCGCGCATTAGCTCGTGGGGAGACCCGTGTGCCAGGAGTCGGCCGCTGTGCAGGGCCATCAGCTCATCGCAGTAGCGGGAGGCCATGTTGATATCGTGCAGCACGATCACCACGCCCAAATCGAGCTCGTCGCACAGCTTGCGAATCAGCGCCAGCACTTCGATTTGATGGGCAATATCCAGCGCCGCCAACGGCTCGTCCAACAGCAGGAAGCGGCTGCCCTGGGCAAGCAGCATCGCCAGCCAAACCCGCTGGCGTTCGCCGCCGGAGAGGGTGTCGACCAGTCGGTCGGCGAAGGCTTCCGTATGCGTGAGCGCAATGGCGCGTTCCACGGCTTCTTCGTCGGCCTGGGTGTGGCGCCCCAAGAGACCGTGCCACGGATAGCGGCCAAAGCCGACCAGTTCACGCCCGGTCAAGCTCTCGGCGCTCGGCAGGTGTTGAGGAAGGTAGGCCACTTGGCGAGCAAACTCACGATGCCCCCAGTCACTCAGCGGGCGCTGATCGAAATGGATCGCGCCCCGAGCGACCGGCTGCTGCTGTGCCATCAGCTTGATGAGCGTCGACTTGCCGGAACCATTATGGCCAATCAGGCCATACACTTTGCCTTCGTGAAACGTGTGCTCGATGGGGTTGAGGATGGGTTTGCCATTGACTTCAAACGTGGCGTCTTTGATCTCGAACATGGACGACTCCTGGTGGCGAATGCATCAATCATCATGCTGCCATTCTAGTGCTAATGGTTCTCATTTTTAATGAAAAAATGAAAAAAATAGCCGAACGCTCAATGGGACCCGCCTTGTACTCATCGATCATCTTCTGGGCGTAGGCCTGCTGAGTGAAACCCTCGGAAGTATGCCCGGTGAACGGCATGTCGACCTCGTGGGATTTCAGTTCCGGTGCCATCATGATCCCCTGCTGCTGGAAGAGCACAATACTGTTGGCATGGCTCATCAAGGTACCAGGGGACGTATAGAGGTCTGTGCGCCACCCTGGGGTGCCCGTCACTTACACCACGATACTCGTGGCATCGCTATTCACGCCCTTGCAGCGTATGAAACTCCGCGAGCGTTATGTCACTAGTGCAGCAGCGTATATCGGCCGCGTTGGTCAACGCGCCGGTGGTGTCATCGAACGCTGGCGGCACGCTGCACTACCCGGCCAATGGCGTCTCGACGATATTGGTGGTGGCGTGGAGGTCACACTGTGAGTGGCGGCAGACTAGTGCTTCGTTGGCGGTGAAGGCGACGTCGCACTCCAAGATATCGGTCCCGCCCTGAGCGCCTGCGATATACGACTCGAGCGTGTGTTCGGGAAACTGAAGCGGTGCGCCCCGATGCCCAATCGGCAGCGGCGAGCAGTGCCAGGTGGTTCGCTCGGCGGCACTGATCAGTAACGTCGCTTTGAGTGCCTGCTCGTGAGCATTGTCCGCACTCATGTCGTTGACCAGAAAGAGCGGGCGGGGTCCCAGCGTCACTGCCTACGCCGCCTCGATCAGCGCCTCGTTCCAGCGGGGCGTCTTCTCGCTCTCTTCAGCAATGGCAAGGGCAGGAGCCAGCAGGCTGCCTAGCCCGGATGTTGCACCGGGTCAGTCAGAAGTCCCCAGATGCCAGGCTCGGTGGGGATAAAAGGGATCTGGAGTGGAGTTTGGCTGCTTTTTGATCAAGTTCCTGTGCTCAGGGCGCCCCCCCCCACCCCTATGTCTTTTCTGTGCCGGGGACAGCACGCCGCGGTGCTATCCAGGCACCAGTTTGCCAGCCAGCTTCAGGAAGAGGTCCTGCTCCGGGTACTGGCTGCTCAACATCAGCCGGATGGTGCGCGTGTTGCGGGTGATGACGGCGCCGATCTTCAGCAGCTTCAGGCGGAGGGTGTTGACCTGGGCTTGGGCGAAGGCGGTGCGCTTAAGGTAAATCCGACGCAGCCGCTCCAGGAGCAGGTAGGCCAGCCCCGAGAGCAGCAGTCGGTACTGATTGGGCCACCATTCGTGGCAGCTGGTGCGGTCGGAGAACAGGAACTGCTGCTCCACATAGCGGGTGTTGAAGCCACGCCGGCTGGTCTCGGACTTGACGATCACCCTTCGTCGACGCTCCTTCCAGCTCTTGGCAGCGTACTCGATGAAGCCGAAGACACGCTCCTTCTCCCAACTCTTCTCGAAGCGGATAGCCGACGTGTAGTCGATGTCCAGAGCCAGCTTGGCCAAGCGCTTGTTGCCGGCGAGGCCGATGATGTAATCGACGCCGTGGCGGTCGCACCAGTTGAGAATCAGCGGACGGCAGAATCCGCTGTCGCCTCGGAAGACGATCTTCACCTCAGGCCACGCCTGGCGCAGCCGCCGGACCAACAGGGCGAGGATGGCGCCGGCGTGGTGAGCGGCATCCAGCGAGGCCGGACGCAGGTAGCTGACCAGCAGCTGGTCGCCACAGAACACGAACAGCGGCAGGAAGATGTAGTGGTTGTAGTAGCCGTTGAAGTGCCGCCCGAGCTGCTGGCCATGCACCCGATCGGCGGTAGCATCGAAGTCGAGGTAGAGCGGCTTCTTGGGTGGCCGCCGGAACGAGCGGATGAACTGCTCGATCATCTCCTCGTGGATGGTGATCGCCCAGTCCCGGTCAGCTTGCTGCTCGAAGCGGCACAGGGTGGACTGACTGGCCAGCACGCCATCGGTATCGACGGCGGTCTGCAGGGCGATATCGTGACGCAACGCATGGTGGTCATTGAGATCCTCATAGCCCAGCGCCAGGCCGAACACGCGCTGCCGGACCAGGGTTTCGGTGCGATGCAGGCAGCGCTGAGCGTCGCGCTCGTCGCTGAGTCGGCGAGCGACGGCGCGGGTCAGGCCCATCTCGCGATCGAGCTGCCGCAGCAGCAGGATACCGCCGTCGGAAGTGACATCACCGCCATCGAAACGGGCGATGACCTGACGGCCTTTGCAGCGTGGAAAGGAAGCGGATGGCGTGGTACATTTTGTCATGGCGGCTGAAGCGGTTGGTTCTTGTGTAGGAGCTTGAATTATAACCGATTTTCAGCCGCCTTTTTCATGTCTGATGCAATATCCAGGCTATGGCACATCGGCTGGTAAGTTTAGGGGCTTGAAAATCAACGTTGTGATCTTTTCCCAGAAACAGGACTACTGCAAGTGAGATTTTCCGCTACGTTTACCCTGGTAGTTGGGAGTCTCGTGATGAGGTGATAGCGACTGACGATGGGCCGCTTCGGACTCGCCTGAAAGCCTTGGATGAAAACGCCTAAGAAAGAAAAGGATTGGCCTGAGGCTGACATGGGCCTCGACTCCATGTCAGTCTCTTTTGGTTTACGCCTTGAATTGCAACGATCTACGCACGTTCGGGTACAGGTAATCTCAGCCACTGTTCATAAAAGGCTTCAATATCCGGCTCGAAGTCGTGGATCACCGGGTACCACTCGGTGGGGGCCTCGACGTCGAGCAGGTCGCCGCTCAGCGGGCAGTAGTACTCGCGGATGGTTTGCCAACCGGCGCTGGGCGCCATCAGCTTCGGGTAGACCTCGTCGAGCGCCTCCTGGGTATCGCGCACATGGACGACGGCGTGCAGTTTCCAGTTCTCGCGATAGTCGCAGAACACATGGCCAGCCTCGGACTTGACCACCCAGTGGTGGGTGTCTTTTTCCTGCACGATGTACAGCTTGGGGCCTAGCGGCAGGATAATGTGATCCTCCCAGGGCACGCGTTCCTGCAGGATGGCGCGGTAGGTTTCGAAGCGTTCTGGATCCTTCGGGGTCGACTGCATCCGGTGTAGCGTATCGCGGTCGATGGTGCCGTCGACGAGATCGGCGATCTTGTTGCGTGGGTAAGACATCTTGAACTCCTTACGGAATGGTGGTGGCGGACTCGGCCGGTTTACTCCTCGACGAACTGCACGGTATGTACATCCGGCAGCTCGGAGAGGTCCATGTGGTAGCGTGAGCCGTAGTGGGGGATACCGATCTCCTCCTCGTTCAGTTCCCACTCGTCCGGCAATTCCCAGAACGCCTTGAAGTCGGCGTAGAAACGTGGTCCCAGCTTGAACGAGGCGGCAAACATCTGCTGGACTTGGGTCGAGGCCCGTTTGTCGATGATTTTCTGCCGCTCATGGGCCATCCACTCGCGGGTCGGCACGGCGCGTTCCAGTCGCTGCTTGCGGATCTCCTGGCGGCGGGCGGTGGTGGCCGCCTCGTCCAGGGTGTAGAAACCGTCGCTGTTTTCCCTGACGACCACGCCGTAGATGGAATCGGCGAAGCGTGGCAATACGTAGCCGCCCTCGAGATCGGCAACCACGCTGTGTGGGTCGCGATCCAGCGGATCGCCGAAACCGGGGCCACCCTTCATGGTGTTGAGGTAGAGGTCGTAGTCCTTGTACATCTCCTCGGTGGTGATCGCCTGCTTGTCGCGCTTGATCTTGGCATCGGGAATCAGGCTTTCGTAGACGGGATTGCCCGGGTCGATGTCGCCGCCGAGCGGGATCGGCTTGCCCTCGGCAATCAGTTGCTCGAGGTTGGTGTCATGGGCGGCGAAGCGGTAGCCGGAGGCGGCCGGATAGCCCCCCATCAGGCCCCAGTCGGAGCTGATGTGGCCGTTGCCCATGAAGAACATGCTCCAATCCTTGGCGTTCCATACCAGGCGCAGGCTCTCCCAGCCGCAGCCGCCGCGATACTTGCCGGAACCACCGGAGCTGGCCTTGATCTGACGGCCGAGATAGATCAGCGGCTCGGCCAGTTCCCAGATCTCCATGTCGCCCATGTCGCCTTCGGGGTTCCAGATCGCCGCGGCATGGCTGAGGCCATCGGCGTAGGCCGAGGCGCCGATGCCATTGGCCGCGCATTCGAAGCTGTTGACCGCATGGATCTCGTCGTACTGGTTGAAGCCGCCGCCCTGCAGCCAGTTGGAGGTGTTGGCATTGCCGGCATTGACCTCCTCGAGATAGCCGCGTCCGAAGTAGGAGCGGGAGAGACCGCGCCACAGTGCCGTCCAACTGGACACCAGGAAGTGCCAGGAGTAGGAAAACGCCACGCGGCGGTCGTCCGGATTCATCCAGGTGCCCTTGGGCAGCCGGAATTCGGTGCCGTAGGCGGCCCCATCGTTGATCATCTCCGACGGTATCAGGGTCTGGGTCATCATCACCCAGATACCCGAGGTGAAGCTGACCTGATGGGCGTTGTAGGTATGCCAGCCCCAGCGGCTGGCACCCTCGAAATCGAGCTTCCAGGTGCCGTCCGGGCGGATGGTCATCTCCGATGGCGCGTGCATGATGGTATCGACCTTGGCGAAGTCCGAGGGCACGCGTACGTCCTCGTGATCGTAGGGCACGTCGACGAAGCCCACCTGCCGATACTTGCCGGGAATGGTCATCGCCTTGATGCGATTCTGGAGGCCGATCCGACCATGTTCGACGGCCTCGTAGGCGAACTTCCAGTAGGCATCGATCCCTTCCTCGGCGATCACGTCCTCGACCAGCTGGCGAATCATGTGACAGCCGGCGACCCGGGTGCGCTCGTCGAGCATCCAGTAGCGTGTGGTGCGCACCATGCGCTGACTCTCGTGCAGCCAGTCGCGGAACAGCGTGTCGTCGGCACCGACCTTGCGGCAGGTGATGGAGTAGCCATCGCCGAAGCGCTGCACCTGGCCGGTGGCCATCGAGCCCGGCCCGACGGCGCCCGTGTCGATGACGTGGGTGACGCCGCCGACCCAGCCGATCAGTTCCCCCTGGTGAAAGATGGGCACGATGGTATGAATATCGCAGGGGTGGACGTTACCGATCAGCGAATCGTTGTTGCAGAAGATGTCCTTGTCGTTGACGCCCGGATTGCTCTCCCAGTCGTTCTCGATCATGTACTTGATCGCGGCGCCCATGGTGCCGACGTGGATGATGATGCCGGTAGAGGTGAGGATGGAGTCGCCTGCAGCGTTGTAGAGGGTGAAACAGAGTTCGCCCTCCTGCTCGACGATCGGCGAGGCGGCAATGCGCTTGGCCGTCTCGCGCGCATCGACGACGCCGGCGCGCAGACGGGAGAACAGCTTGTTGTAGAGAATGGGGTGCTTGTCGCGCAGTTCCAGGGTCTCGAGGCCGGCGTAGTGCCGTGACTGCCGGGTGTCGGCCATGATCCGGTCGCGGTGTGCCTTGAGGGTTTCACCGCCGCGGACGATGCCCTGGGTTTGGTTCGTTGTCTTGACGTGTTCTGGCTGGTTCATGAGGGTACTCCTTCGATGACATTCTTCGATCACATTGTTATGGAGTTCGCACGGGATCAGGTCTGGGTGAGATGGAACAGACGGTGCTCGTCGAGGAACGTCTCGAAGCCTTCGGGCACGATGAAGGTCGTGGCGTCGGATTCGATGACGGCCGGCCCGGCGATGCGATTGCCAGGGTTGAGTGCTTCCATCAGGTAGAGTTGCGCGTCGACCCAGCGCTGTTTGCGGTAGAAGCGACGCGTTCCCAGGAAGGCACCGTCATCCGGTGTCTCGCTGCCGAGCGCTTCCTTGGGGATGCGGGGTTTGGTCGTCGGCACGCTGCCGCGCATGATCGCGCCGGTGACCGAGTAGCCCAGTTCCGGTGAGCGCGCCGAGGCGGCGTAGACCCGGCCGTAGGTGTCGTTGAAGGCCTGCTCCAGCGCCAGCCAGTCGGCTTCGCTGTCGACCTTGTCCAGCGGTGCGTCGATCTCGAGGTCGTTGAGCTGGCCGCGATACTGCATGCGGTAGCCGGGCTGCAGGGTGACCTGGTCCGGCGTGTAGCCGTTGAGCTTGAACTCCTCGAGCACGTTCTGGGTCAGCTCGTCCCAGGCTTGCTGCAGAGTCCTCGAGGCGGCTTCGCGCTGCTCGGCGGGCGCGTCGCAGGCCAGGTTGATGTCCAGGCTCTTGTCATAGCGATACTCGAAATCTGCCGCGGCACAGCCGAAGGCCGAGAACCCGGCGGCCCAGGCCGGTACGATCACGTCCTCGAAACCCAGCCCCTCGGTATAGCCGTAGGTGTGAACCGGGCCGGCGCCGCCGTAGGAGAAGCAAACGAAACTGCCGGGACTGTAGCCCTTGCCGGAGATCATTGCGCGCAGGTAGTCGCGCAGCTCGCTGTCGAGCAGTTCGATCACCCCGGCGGCGGCATCCTCCACCGACAATCCCAGCGGGTCGGCCAACTGCTGCTTGATGGCGTCGTGGGAGCGCTGACGGTCGAGCTTGATGGCGCCACCGAGGAAGTTGTCGGGATTCAGGTAGCCGAGCACCAGGTGGCAGTCGGAGATGGTAATGGTGTCGATGCCGCTGTCGGCCCAGCACACGCCCACCCGATAACCGGCCGAATCCGGTCCCAGCTTGATCGACTTGGTGTAGGGATCCAGGTGGATGAAACTGCCGGCGCCGGCACCGACCGAGTCCATCGCCACCAACGGCAGTGACAGCACCAGTCGCGCCATGTCCGGATCGTTCTTGATGGTCAGCTCGCCCTGGGTGATCAGCGCCATGTCGAACGACGTGCCGCCGATGTCCGAGCAGGCGATATTCTTGTAGCCCAGCACCTCGCCCAGGTACTTGGCGCCGATGACGCCACCGATGGGGCCGGAGACGATGGTGCGTGCCAGCTCCTTGGCTTTCCAGGCGATGGTGCCGCCATGGGTGGCCATGACCCGGAAATCGAACTTGGTGCCGTGCTCCTTGAAGGCGGTGGATATCTTCTGCAACGTCTTTCGCGACGGCTCGGCGGCATAACCCTCGAGAATCGTGGTATTGGTGCGATGGCTCTCCTTGCGTACCGGATAGTAGTCGGTGGAGGCGAACACCGGGATCAGTTTGCCGCTTCTGGCAACCTCCTCCAGCACGATGTCCCGCACCCGGCGTTCGTGGGTGGCATTCTTGTAGGAGTGCAGGAGACTGATGACGATGCCTTCGACATCGCTGTCGATCAGCTCCCGGGCCGCCTGCCGCGCTCCCTCCTCGCGTAGCGGGATGACCACGCTACCGAACATGTCGACGCGTTCGATCACTCCCCGGGTGAGTCGGCGGGGCACCAGCGGTTCGTCGTAGTAGTGGGTATTGAGATGGATCCGGTCCTCGTAGGCGAAGCCCAGGTAGGCCTGAATGCCGCGGCCCATGCGGTGGAAATCCTCCATGCCGGCATTGACGATGAGGCCACATTTCAGCCCCTTGCGCTGGACGACGCGGTTGAGCATGGCAGTTCCTGAATAGACGCCCGTCTTCAACTGCGGCAGCGCCTGGTCCAGCGGCAGGTTCCAGTTGGCCAGGCCGTCCTCGCTCGAGGCGATCAGGCCGAGGGCTTCGTTCTCCGGAGTGCTTTGGGCCTTGCCGACGACGAACTCGCCTTCGGCATCGACAAAGAAGGTGTCCGTCATGGTACCGCCGGCATCGATGCCGAGGACCTGGACGTTGCGTTGTGGGGCTGTAGCTTCGGGCATGCGACTACTCCTCATTGTTGTTGTACGAATCCGTTCGAGTATCCGAACGAACGTCACAACATAAGGGGCATGAAGTGTGCCAACTTGACGATCAGAAGCTAGCGCGATGATTTTATTGGATACCTAAGCGTAGGACGTGCTGGTTATGAAAACAGAGTGTACGGGATCTGGACACCTGACCGTTCGGAAGTCGTACGGTCAACCCTTGTCGGCGTTTGCGCTAGACTCAATGAACGCAGCCGGTCAGATTGGTGGTGTTGCTTTTTACGCCGAAGGTCTAGTTGCGCTTGGCGTAACCGCATGTCTAGCTTCAACCAAAAAAGATTTCTACCTTCGGAGGGAGGAGTTATCAAGGCACTCAATCGTGGACTGGCGTGGCGACGGGCCAGCCACTCGCCGTGCCTCCGCTGTCCTCCTTCGTTGGACATGCGGCTGCTGTACCACAGGAGAATGGCATGATCGATAACAAAAACATTCAGCAAGCCTGGGACACTTTTCAGCAATATGGCGTTGCATCCACGCCTATCAGTCCACCCGTCTTGGCGTCATGGCAGCGTAGTCTGCAACACGGTATCGATGTCGAACGCAATGCCACAACCTTGCTCAAGGAGGGCGGGCTCCATCGTCTCAAGCTTCAGCACTCACCATTTCTATATGCTTCGCGCTTGGCCATCAGGGAAGGGCAGGAGCGTCTCAACGATACCCAATCGATGATCATTCTCGCCGACCCCCAGGGCGTGATTCTCGAAACCGCGGGAGATCCGCGTGCCATCGATGCGGGGCAGGACATCAGGTTGCAGAACGGTGGGCGCTGGGATGAAGCCAGTATCGGCACCAACGCCATCGGTACGGCGATCATGCTGAATGCACCAGTGCAAATACATGCTGTCGAGCATTTCTGCAACGAAGTCAAAAAGTGGACCTGTGCTGCCGCTCCCGTGACCGATCCTCGAGATCAGAGATTGCTGGGTGTTGTCGATATTTCCGGTCCCGCCGACACTTTCTACCCTCAGATTCTTGCTCATGCCGTCGCCATAGCACGCCAGGTTGAAGCATTGTTGGCCCATGAAATGGAGATCGAGCACTCTGGTGTGTTGCACTACTTCTTGGCTAGGCGATTTTCAGGACTGAATGACACGACGATCGCTCTCTCGCACAGTGGGAAAGTGCTTTACGCGACTGACCGCGCGTTGAAAGACCTTCGCCATCGATGTCCCCGCTTGCTGGACAGTCAGAATGGCAAGTTGGATTTCGGACAAGACAGTACCAAGATGACATCGGCAAGTTTCATTGAATTCATCGAGAGGATGATTCCTGGGGTACGTTGTGAGCCAGTGATGGAGCGGAAGCTGCTCGGCTATATTCTCATTCTACCCAATGCCTCCCCAACGGCGCCTGCCACGCGGTTGATCACGCCACAACGGTCCATTGGTTTTGAAGATATTATTGGCGAAAGTCATATCATGCGTGAAACGTGTGCGACCGCACGAAAGATGGCGCAAAGTGGCGTACCCATCCTGATCGAGGGTGAGACGGGAGTGGGCAAGGAGCTGTTCGCACGGGCGATTCACGGCGAATCGCAACGCCCGGGCTCGTTTGTTCCGATCAATTGTGGTGCGATCTCCCGTGAATTGATGGCCAGCGAGCTATTCGGTCACGAGAAGGGGGCTTTCACCGGCGCCGAACGCTCGGCTGCGGGCAAGATCGAGGTGGCGGATGGTGGCACCCTGTGTCTTGACGAAATCGGCGAGCTGCCGCTCGATATGCAGCCGTACCTGCTGCGGGTGCTGGACGACGGCGTCGTCTACCGTATCGGTAGCCACCAGGAGAAGCGTGTAGCCATCAGCTTGGTATCGATGACCAACCGCAATCTGGCCAATGAAGTGGAAAAGGACGGTTTTCGTCAGGATCTTTTTTATCGTATCGCAACGCTGCGCTTGAGGATTCCCTCTCTGCGTGAGCGAGGCGATGATGTGTTGTTGATCGCAGAAAAGTTGTGTAAAGCGCTTGCCATGCAGCGAGGATGTGCGCCCCTTTCGCTGTCGAGCCAGGCGCAGGACTGCCTACGACATTACCACTGGCCAGGAAACGTGCGTGAGCTGCGCAATGTTTTGGAAATGTCGATGCTAATGGCCTCGGGTAAACGCATTGAACGGCACGATCTACCCGAGGAGGTTCGTATGGGTCAGGGGACGCTCACCGCTATGCATTCTGTAGAAGGTTCTTCTCCTTCTGATCTAAGGACATCGGAAGAACTTCTTATCAAAGAGGCTATAGCACGCCAAGGGGGAAACTTGACGCAAGCGGCAAAGCAACTCGGCATTGCCCGATCCACACTCTACAGCCGGTTGGCTAAAGCGACGAAGCGTTAGCCGTAGCAGGCCAGGTATGACGAAGCCATTTGGGGTCACCAGCGCGATACTGCCTAATAATTATAGCGTCTTGCCTTCGCGAAATTGGGAGACTTTGTTGCAGCACGGCATGGATAAGCGCAATAGTTAATCATAGGTTTCCTGGTATCTTGATTTTCACTTCACGACTTCACACAGGGGAGCGAGGTTTGACCTTGCCGATATTGAGCAGGGCAATACCAGCACCGATCAATAGCGTGCCGAGTAGCAAGCCCTCGGGGGCGGTTTCTCCTTGCAGTAATATGGCGACAGGGACACCTACCACGGCGCCGACGGAACCCAATAGGCTTAGAAATACCGGGCCGCCACTTTTTTGCAGCAGGAAGAGCAGCAGGAACTGGCCTGCGAAGACCATCGCCTGAACGGCGATCAGCAGGATCGGGGAACGGCCTGCCGGAACGCTCAGTGATAAGCCCGGCAGAAAACCCACGCTGAAAAGAATGAAGACAGCGGCGATCAGCATCCCGGGGGCCAGCGCATCGCTGGATACGCCTTCCGGCCAGCGCAAGGTGCGGTAGAGGTTGCCGATGGCCAGCAGTACAGGGCCAATCAAGGCAAGAAGAATCCAGAGATAGTCCGCATCAGGTGCCGAGAGCTTATGAAAGGCCAGAGTGAAGGCGCCTGCGAGAGCTGACATGACTCCCGCCGCCCGCAACACCTGGAAACGTTCCATTTTTAGGATTAATGCGCCGATATAGGTGAGCAAGGGTGGCAAGGTGATGATTAACGCCACGAACCCAGCACCCACATGCGGAACGGCTGTGAAGAAAATCAGGTTGGCGCCGGCGACGCCCAGCAGCGCGGAGACCGAGTAATACTCGACGGTGCGAACGGTAATCGGCGGCAGGTTGTGGCGGAAGGCTGCGAGACCCAACAGGATAAGCGCTGCCCCTGAAATCGACCAAAACAGGAAGGCGAGCGCTGATAGCTGAATCTCGCCGGCCAGTTTCGCCAAATTGGTCGATAGACCCAGCAGGGCCCCGCCGGACAGCAGATACAGCAGTGGCGCAAGCCAGGCTCTTTTACGGGAGTGTGTTCGGGCAGTGGTGCTTGATAATGGCATTAATAATGTTCTCAATGACGTGTGCTCGAGGGTAGTGTTCTCAATTGTTAGCTTGATAACAAGGTATGGGGCATTAATCTTGACGTCCACCCAGGCCAACTGGTGAGCGGGCTGAGTGAAGAGCAACATGAGCAACTCGATGATCTGCTCAAGCAGTTCCTGGCGGGGGTCGAGCAATTGTGATGACACGACAGGTGGGCTGCAAGGAGCGTTTATGATCAGTGGCCGTGCGTTACGTTACTTCGATACCGTGGCGCGCTGTCGTTCGCTGCGCCAGGCTGCGGCTCAGTTGCATATCGCCCCTACGGCGATCAGCCGCCAGATTGATTTACTGGAGCATCAACTAGGCGCGCCGTTGATCGAGCGCGGTCCCAACGGTATTCGCCTGACAGCTGCGGGGGAGCTTCTGGCCGCCCAGGCCCAGCGCACCCTGCGCGACCTCGAGCGGGTGCAGGAGCATATTGCCGACCTGAAAGGCCTGCGGACCGGCCGGGTAAGCTTGCAGGTGGCGGAAGGGGTCGTGGCAGGGGTGCTAGCGCCTGCATTAGCCAACATGGGGCAGCGTTACCAGCATTTGAGTTTCGATATCGGCATCGCCAGCGCCAGCCAAATGGTGCAGGCCCTGCGCCGTGGCGATGCCGATATCGGCCTGTCCTTCTTCATGCCTCGCCATGACGACATCGTGCCGTTTACCAACGCCGAGCTGCATCATTATGCGGTCATGGCGCCTGACCATCCACTCGCCGAAGCGGCTGAGATAAGCCTCCATGCACTGGCAGACCATCGATTGATTCTGCCGGATGAGTCTTATGGGGTGCGTCAGGCACTGGAGCGCGCTGCCCATCGAGAGGGCGTTACGCTGGCACCCACCTTCAAGACTGCTTCTCTGGAAACCCAGAAAGCGCTGGCTCTTAACGGTGCGGGTGTACTCATACTACCGCCAATGGCAGTAGTCCGGGAGTGCCGACTAGGTGACCTGGTGAGTATTCCTTTATCGCCATTGGAGCTCGAGGCAGCACGGATCGACCTCTGCGTCTATCGTCATCGCCAGCGTAGCTTTGCCACGGAGGCATGCCTTTCGTTACTGGCAGGAGCCTTGCAAACGCTGCAAGCATCGCCGTCCTGGTGAGTAGCGTGCACACAAAAAGTGGACGCGCTGTGGTCAACATTGTAATGGCAGAAGACACGTTGTGCGTTCATGCTTTGGCTGTTGATGACTAACGCACGATAACAACAGCACAAGGTGATGCGATGTCTGACCTACACCAATTAACCGCCACCCAATTGCTCGAAGGTTACCGCACTAGAGCATTCTTGCCGCTGGAAGTCGCTGAAGCACTTGTCAGCCATATCGCGCAGTGGGAGCCGCATATCAACGCGCTTTACGCCTACGATCCTGAGACACTGCTGGCTGAAGCGAAGGCGTCGACCCAGCGCTGGGCCAAGGGGCAGCCAAGCGGGGATCTGGATGGTGTGCCGGTTACCTTGAAAGAGTTGATCGCCACTAAAGGCACACCTGTGCCGGTGGGTACGGGGCTGGGCGGTCAGGTCGCTGCCGATGAGGATGCGCCCCCCGCGGCACGTTTGGCGGAGGACAGCGCACTGCTGCTGGCGAAAACCACCTGTCCTGATTTCGGCATGCTCTCGTCCGGGCTGTCATCGTTTCATGGCCTTACCCGCAATCCGTGGAATCTTGACTGCAATACCGGCGGTTCCAGTTCGGGCGCCGGGGCAGCCGCCGCGGCAGGGTTCGGTCCACTGCATGTCGGTACCGATATTGGTGGTTCGGTACGCTTGCCGGCGGCATGGTGTGGCGTCGTCGGGTTCAAGCCGACTCTGGGCCGCGTCCCGATAGATCCTTATTATGTGGGCCGTTGCGCCGGGCCGATGACACGCAGCGTAGAAGACGCCGCTCTCATGATGACCGCGCTTGCCCGCACGGATAGGCGCGATGCAACGCGCTTGCCCCCGGAAGAGATCGACTGGCTGGACTTGTCGCTAGAGATAGAAGGCCTGCGCGTGGGAGTGATGATGGAGGCGGGCTGCGGATTACCGCTGGATGACGAGATTCGCCATCACGTCGAACAGGCGGCGAGGCAGCTGGAAGCCGCCGGAGCAACATTGGTGCCGTTGGCGCCGGTGCTGACACGTGAAATGCTGGATGGTCTGGACCGCTTCTGGCAGGCTCGCCAATGGAGTGAACTATTGAAACTCACTGCGCAAGAACGCGAGCAGGTGCTGCCCGCCATTCAGGCCTGGGCCGATGCTGGCTCACGATTGAGCGGGGTGGAGGTGGTGCAGGGGTTTCAGCAGACCCTGGCCATGCGTCGTGCCACCGAGGCGGTATTTGACGAAGTGGATGCAGTGATTTCACCCACGACCCCGAATATTGCCTTTCCCGCGCAGTGGCCGTCGCCTACCAATGATCCACGCCAGCCTTTCGAACATATCGTCTATAACGTGCCGTGGAATATGGGGGAGCAGCCTGCGATTTCTCTCAATGCCGGGTTCAGCGGTTCCAGCATGCCCATTGGTGTGCAGCTTATCGGCCCGCGTTTTGCCGATCATTTCGTGCTGAAACTGGCACAGCGGTTGGAGGCGTGTCTTGCGATGCCGATGCGCTGGCCAACACTGCCGTCAGCGAGCCATTAACGATAAATGATAAATAAAGGGGTTACTCATGCATCGTTTGATCGTATTGCCCACCTCCCGTGTAGGCTGGGGGTTGTTGATTGCATTCGTCGCGTTGGTGGTGGCGGGCACCTGGCCGGTGATTGGGTGGGTGAACCGGGCCACGCTGGTGATGGGCCTGCCGCTGATCGTGGTATGGAGCTACCTGGTCATTTTTGCCTGCGTGGCGGTCATGCTGATCGGTAATCGCATTGTGGAGAGAGACGACCATGAATAGCCCCTGGCCGCTGCTGATTACACTCGTCTATGTGGCGATTGCGATGACGATCGGACTACGCGCCCGGGCGGGGCGCTCCATGAACAGCCTGGAAGAGTGGGGGGTGGCGGGGCGCAGCATGGGCCCTGTCACTCTCTACCTGTTGATTGCGGCGGGCAGCGTGAGTGCTTACACCTTTATGGGGGCGCCGGGCTGGGCTTATTCCAAGGGGGTTGCGGTATTTTATGTGGCGATTTATCTCGCCTATCTGGCACTGGTGGCGTGGTATTTCGGCCCCAAGGTGTGGCAGTTCGGCGAACAGTTTGGCCATGTGACTCAGGCCAGCGCCATTGCCGACCGTTACCAAAGTCCCGCGCTGGGTGCACTGGCGGCGTTGGTCATGGCGATAGGGTCCATTGCCTATGCGGTACTGCAGACCATCGGCTCAGCCTACATCCTGTTTGTGATGAGTGGAGGCATGATTCCGATATGGTTGGGCGTGCTGCTGGTTCTTGCCTGTATTGCGGTGTATCTCTATGTCAGCGGCCAGCGAGCGATCGGGCGCACCAACGCCTTCCAGGGTGTGTTGATGCTGGTCGTCGCCTGGGCCGTCGGCCTGTGGGCGGTACATAGTGCGACTGGCGGGCTGAGTTTTGCCGATGTATTCGATCGCATTCAAGCCGAACACGGTGAGTTTCTCACCCTGCCGGGAGCGGGAGGTGACATGAGCTTCAGCTTCTGGACCACCTCGATCATCGTCTCGATGTTTTCGTTCATGCCGCCGCAGCAGCAGGATACCGCCGTCGGAAGTGACATCACCGCCATCGAAACGGGCGATGACCTGACGGCCTTTGCAGCGTGGAAAGGTGGCGGTGGGCGTGGTACATTTTGTCATGGCGGCTGAAGCGGTTGGTTCTTGTGTAGGAGCTTGAATTATAACCGATTTTCAGCCGCCTTTTTCATGTCTGATGCAATATCCAGGCTAGCAGCAGTGTGCGGGTAAGAAGGCCGGTCGTCTTCAGCGAGTCTCTCGTTGGAGCAAAAGGCGTCTAGTTGAGTGTCGCGGGTTATCGAGTTGACCTCAGGGTGTGCTGATGGGGCCGTGGCTTTGTCGATGCGGTATATCGTTAGAACGACCTCGTTTTGCAGAGCCGATTGACTTGCCTTTTCCAAAAGATAACAATAATTTTTTGCAGTATTGGCATTGAACACGGTAGGAGGCCAAACGGTGAATACCCAGACCTGGAGCGCTGAGTTAGAGGATATCTTCGTCAATCAGCGGTCTGTGCTCTGTAGTGTCGCTGCGAAAGTCTTGGGCAGTGCCGACCAAGCCGATGATGTGGTTTAGGATGCTTATCTGAAAATTTCAGAAGCGACCACCGTCTTTGACTTACAGACTCCTTGTCGGTAACGTTGTTCGCATTGACCTGTGCATGCCAGCCTTCAAAGCTTGCATCGATACTTGAAAAATCATAGCTCATGGATGCATCAAACAGCGTCGTGGAGGGTAGTGAGTTATCATTGGCGCTATCATAGAAACTTGAGCCTATGTAACTAGTCGAATTGATGATATCACACGAGAGATGCCCCAGGGTCAGGAGAGGCAAGCGTCACCTCAGGTGCCTGCTTTACAGCGTCTCGAGTTGCGCGATGTCACCCATCAGTACTATCACGAGCAGAGCGATGACTTCTTTGAGTTGGGGCCGATTAATCTGAGCTTTACGCCGGGAGAAGTGGTGTTTCTGGTGGGGACAACGGTAGCGGTAAGACCACGCTGGCCAAAGTCGTGGTGGGGCTTTACCCGCCGGAAGGTGGCGAGGTATTGCTCAATGGCGAGCGGGTCGAAGCGGATGGCTGGGATGCCTACCGGCAGCTCTTCTCGGTGGTGTTCTCAGACTTCCATCTCTTTGGGCGCCTGTTAGAGGCTCCACGTGACGGCCTGGACGAAGAGGGTAACCGCCTGCTGGCCAAGTTGCACCTGCAGCACAAGGTGCGGGTTGAAAACGGTGCGTTCACCACCCAAGCACTCTCCCAGGGCCAGCGTAAGCGTCTGGCGCTGGTGGTTGCCTACCTTGAGGGTCGGCCCTTCTTGGTGTTTGACGAGTGGGCGGCGGATCAGGATCCGTTATTCAAAGAGGTGTTTTACTGCGAGGTGTTGCTCGAGCTAAAACGCATGGGCAAAGCGGTGCTGGTGATCACCCACGATGACCGCTATTTCCACCTCGCGGATAGGTTGGTGCGGCTGGAGAGTGGCAAGCTGTTGGCGACAGAGCAGCTAGATGGTGAGCAGCCGACTAGTGTGGAAATGGAGGCAATCGAACCGCCGTAGGGTTGTTGAGCCAGGGATGGTTCAAGAGCTTTTAACCAAGGTCTCCACCTCAAACGCTACAATCTGGCGCTGGGTGCTGGAAAACTCCACGCCGATCAGGTGTATGGGTTTGCCGGAGGCGCGGTGCTTATCGGCATAGCCCTTGTATTTGATTTGCGTCAGCGCTTTACCTTCTGGCAGTTGTTCGACCACCTTAAACTCAAACAGGTAAATATGCCCACCAACGTCCACACTCATATCCACCTTGCCGTGGTGGCTGGCATCTTCCACCGTCACATCCAGCCCCAGAGCGGCAAAGTGGCTATAGAAGACACTGGCATAGTGGCCTTCATATTGGGCAATGGGATTGTTGCGGTACCAGTCGTGGGGGAGTCCTGCATAAAGGGCTTTGAGATGAGCTTCCAAAGCAGCCAGATCATGGCGCTGAAAAATATCGAATAACGCCAGTTGATGGGTTTGTGCCTCGCTTGCGTTGATACCCAGTACCGGTAGCAATAAATCGTTGAGACTGCTTTCCACCTCTCGATTCGGAAAGCCTAGCGTATAGAGGCGATAGCCCAGTATGGGCTCCTGCACGTCCTTAATGGTGATATAACCCGTTTGAAAAAGTAGCCCTTCGGTGGTGATGTCATCCACATCAAAGCGCCCTAGCAACTGCGCTTTTGCCTGTAAGGTCTCCAATCGAGGGGTAAACACTCCCCGCTGCTTGAGGATATCGACCAAAAACGTCGGCGTCGCAGACTCAAACCAGTACGGGCCGAACTCTTGTTCTTGGAACAGCAACAGTACATCGAAGGGATTGTAGACAGACGTAACCTCTCGGCCACCCCAACGATAGCCGTTATACCACTTTTTGATTTCCTGACGGTCTAACCCAGACAGTTCGGGTTCAAATACTGTATCAATGTCGTCATCGGTATAGCCACAAAGGGTCGCATAGTCGGGCGACAGGGTAATATCGCGCAGATTGTTCAAGCCCGAAAACAGACTGACCTTGCTGAACTTGGAAACACCGGTAAGCAGCACAAAGTGCAAGTGCGGGTCGGCGTCTTTGATAACGCTGTAAAGGTTTTTCAGGCCCTCGCGTAGTTCTCGGGCGCGCTCCGACACCAGGATATTATCCAGAATCGGTTTGTCGTACTCATCGATCAGCACAACCACCCGCTGGCCGCTCTGCTGGTGGGCGGCGCGGATTAGGGCAGAAAATTCACCCGGTATATCGGTTTTATGATGCTGAGTAATGCCGAACTGCTCGCGTTGAACCCTTAACTGCTCACGAATACGCTCGTCCAGCCCTTCACGGCTCTGCATCACTCCATCGGCAAAGCTAATACGAATCACCGGGTAGCGCTGCTGCCAGTCCCACCTATCATGAATATAGAGCCCTTCAAATAGCGCTTGGCGGCCTTCAAACAGGCAGCGCAGGGTATCCAGCAACAGGCTTTTGCCGAAGCGGCGCGGCCGCGATAGGAAATAGTATTTGTTCTGATTAACCAAACGCTCGATATGCGGGGTTTTATCGACGTAGTAATAGTTGCCCTCGCGGATATCCGAGAACGTCTGAATCCCGATGGGTAACTTACGGCGGTGGGAATTCGTCACGGCGGCCTCCAGAGCAAAAAACAGCGATACAAATAGCAGTTTAGCATGCCCAGCGGCTTGGCATAACGCGTACTATATCGCGGAGCAGCCTCGTCGGGTTGAGTATGTCTACCGAGGCAATATTCGGTAAGTCTGGGTGTAGATCATTGATCAAATCGACGAGTAGAGTTATGGCCGATCAACCCGTAGATCTTGCCCTCTTTGAAACGGTGCGCCACAGAATGCAGCAGGCATTTGCCGTTGATCTCGAAACGAAAGTGGCACCCTTGACCTCGAACATGCTGGTTTCCTTGTGCAAGGAGTTTATCTTACAGGGAGTCGATCTCCATAGAGTAAACGAGAATCGTTGCTTCTATCTCTCGTGCTTGACCTCCTTGCATTTCTCAACTCTGGGCTGATTCAATTACCCGCACCCTGCTAGCTTGTTACCGATAGTCGATGCAGCGTTAGGTCATGCGTAGCATCGCGATAGCGGTGCGCATTAACGCCCTTGTGTAATGACCTCGGTCGCCGCCACCGCACGCTCGACGGCGCTGAAGGAGATGCGCTCCTGCTCCAGTCGCACCCTCGCGCCCAAACGGTCTGCGCGCAGTTCCTCGAACAGTGCCTGCTCGTCGGCGGTGAGCCGGGTGGGGTGGCCGGTGTAGCGCTTCTCCTCGGGTTCCTGGCCCCACAGGGGGTGGTGGCCCATCAGAGTGGGACGGTCCATCAATAGGGAGCGGGCATGGGGCAAGCTGGCGCGCAGGCGGTTGAGGATGCCGAAGCCGTGGGTGTCGATGTCGCCCCAGTACCAGAGCGCGCTATCGTGCAGCCAGGGGATCTCTCTCAGCCTCTCCAGGCCATAGCCCAAGCCGAAGATCACCAGGCTGGCGGATGTCTCGGGGAAGGCCAGGCCGTTGGTGCGGTTCTCGGTGATAAACACACGCTGCACCGGCAGGCTCAGCCCGGAGAACTCCTCCGGCGGAACCGCGATATCGCGCAGGCCCTGAATGGACAGCGCCGGGTCGAGCAGACGGAAGCGGATCTGCGGCGCTTCCGTGCGCAGGCCATAGCGGCGCGCGAAGCCCTTAACGCCGCTGGCATCGCGGTGGATGGCGGTCGCCGGTAGCACCACATCCAGCAGCTCGGCGAGCAGGCCCCGGCGGGTTTCGATGAACTTGGTGTCGACGCCGGGAATGTCCAGTTGGCGCAGGTAGAGCCCTGGCCGCGGGTGGGCCAGGAACCACGCCAGTACGGCCAGCAGGCGGGGCCAGTCGTGGGCATGGCGGAGCACGGCGAGGGGGTGGCGCGCTATCCAATCCTGCAGTTCGAGGTGGTGGTGAAGCAGGGTGTCGACCAGGGCCTGGAAGCGCTGGGCATCCTGCTGGCGACGGATCAGCTGCAGCGCCTGGGTTTCATCGGCGATGATCGCTGCCACCGGAATGGCGTTGCTGCCGTGAACCCGGTTGTTGACCTGCTGCCAGCGCAGTTCGTAGCCGTAGCCGCGTCTCTCCCGGCTCTGCTCCCGCAGTGCGTTCACCCAGTCCATCACCGCGCCGAAGCGCTCGGTGATGTCCCGGGCGCTGGGGCGGCGCAGGCGGATCTCCAGGGGGAACGGCGATTCGCCGGACACCCGGGCGGCGAGAAGGCGGCCGCTGTCCCAGGCCTTTTCCACCTGCGCGCGGATGGATGCAGGGGTACTCCAGCTCATGACGCGCTTATCATGCTGCGGGCGGCGCGCTCGGCGCGATACTCCTCGATGCTGAGGTTGCGCACCATCGAGTGCTGACCACCGTCGTTGTGCACATAGCCGACGTTGGCCACAAAGGGCTCAATGATGTGGATTTTCTGCAGCGGGGTGATGATCAGCAGTTGCAGATTGAGCCGCTGGAACAGCTCCAGACCGTAGCGGGCGGATTCGTCGGAGCCGCGGCCGAAGGCTTCATCGATGACCACGAAGCGGAATGAACGTGAACTTTGCCCGCCCGTTTCGAGGCCGAACTGGTAGGCCAGGCTGGCGGCCAGCACCGTGTAGGCGAGCTTTTCCTTCTGACCACCGGATTTGCCGCCAGCATCGGTGTAGTGCTCGTGCTCGGCGTCGTCCTCTCGCCAGCGTTCCGAGGCGGAGAAGACGAACCAGTTGCGCACATCGGTGACCTTGCGTGTCCAGCGCTTGTCGGGTTCGGTCTGGCCCTCCCGCCCGCGCAGGCGCTCGATGATGGCTTTGACCTGCAGGAATTTGGCTTCGGAGTACTCCTCGGTTTCCGAACCGGTCAGCGCCCCTTCGGTGCAGGCGCGCAGCGACTCGCGGAACTCGCGTACCTCGGGATCCGGGGTCGGTTCGGCCTGCAGGCGGATATAGCGGTTGGGGTTGTAGTCGATGGCGTGCAGCGAGCGGTTGATGGTATCGATGCGTTCGCGGATCAGCTCGCGCTCCTGGTTGAGCTTGGCCTGGAAGCCGGCCACCTCGCGGATGGTGTTCTCCTTGAGCAGCTTGCGGAAGTCGGCTTCGAAGCGCGGCAGGTCGTCACCGACCAGCTGCTCGAGCATGCCGCGGTACTCGTCGCCGGCGGCGATGCTGACGTCCACCTCGCGGGTCTCCAGTGGCCACTCGGTCTGGTAGCTACGCATGGCGTCGATGATGCGTTCGCCGAGGCGCTTGAGGCGTTTCTCCTCGGCGTCGATGCGCCCCTGAAGCCAAGTGCGCATCTCCCGCTCGGCATTGTCGCAGGACTCCACGGTCAGGCGCCGCTCGGGCAGGGCCTCGGGGCGTAGCGCGTCGAGGCGGGGAAAGTCGCTTTCGCGCACCGTGGCAGCGGTACGCTCCACCAGGGCTTCGGCCTCGGCCTGGGTCTCACCGGCCTGATCGTACTTGAGCCGTGCAGTGGCGCGTTCGTCGCGCAGCCCGGTCAGGCGCGCATCCTGCTCCTTGAGCTCTGCTTCCAAGTCGCCGAGCTGCTGCTGGAGCAGGCGCAACGTATCCGAGGTTGCCTCGAGCGACTGGCGCTCCTCCTCGAGTCGCTGGATGAGCAGCGTCGGGGTGTGCCAGTCAAGCTCCTGAAAGTGGCGGTAGACATCGATCCGGTGGAGCAGGGTGCCGCGGGTTTCCAGTTGCTTCTGGGTCTCCTGGGCCTGGCTCAGGGTGTCGGCCAGCTGCTGTAGCCGCTGCTGCAGCTGATACTGCTGCTGCTCCAGGGCGGCGATCTTGGCCTCGTTGCTCCAGCCCAGCACATAGCGGGCACGGTCATTGATGGCGTGGCGGTCGTCCTTCTCGTGGCGCTCGCCTTTGGCCTTGATCTGGCCGCTACGGGTGATGGCGCGTTGCTCGCGGCGCAACTGCGCCAGGTCGCGGCAGCAGGCGTAGTCGAAGCGGCGGGCGAGCTCCTGTTCCAGCCAGGCGTAGAAGTCGGAGTCTGGCCGTACGGCGAGCTTGCGCACCAGGGAGTCCGGGTGCAGCTGCGGCAGGCTGGCGCCTTTCGGCTCGCGCACCCGGTAGTAGACCAGGCGTCCACGCAGGTGGGTGCGGTCTACCCACTCGGCGACCTCCTGATAGTGTGCATCCGGCACCAGCAGCGACAGACCGAAATTGTGCAGCACGCGCTCGATGGCGCCCTCCCAGTCGCGCTCTTCATCACGCACCTGGATCAACTCACCGGCAAAGGGCAGCGACTCCACTGGCAGCCCGGTGCTCTCGCACAGCCGCTCACGCAATGCCAGCATGGCGGCAGGGATGTTGGAGCGACGCTGGCGTAGGGAGTTCAGCTCGCGCTCGACCTCCTCGACACCCTCGCGGCCATCGCGGAAGGCGACCGCCGCCTCGGTTACCGCGTTCTGGGCCTCGGCCTTGCGGTCCTCCAGGGTCTCGAGGGCGTGTTCCACCCGCTGGCGGTTCTCCACAAACACCGCCTCGTCGCCCAGTGGGTCCAGCGCCAGGCGCTGGGTAAGCGTTTGGTACTCCTCGGCCCGCCGACGGCGCTCATCGGCCCGCTCGCCCTGATCCTTGATCTGTCGCTTGAGTTGCTCCAGGCGGTCGCCGCCGTTGTCGGCAATGGCCTGCTTCAGCTCGTCGCGCTTGGCCTGGTTGTGCTGTTGCTCGCTGGTCAGCGCCTCAATACGCGAGGCCAGCCGTTCCAGCTCCCGCTCCAGCTTCTCCCGCCGCTGCTCAAGTAACTGTGCCTTGATTCCGGCGAACCAGGGTTGTAGCGCCTCGCGGCAGGCGGTGAGCTCCCGGGCCTGGTCGCTGGCCTCGGCGTAGCGGTCCAGGTTGTCGACCATCGGCTGCAGGGCGTCGATCTGCGCTTTCGCCTTGAGCACCGCCTGGTGGGCGCGGTCAAGGTCCTCGAAGTGACGGATCAGCGCGTCGATGCGCTCCTCCACCGCGAAGGCTTCCAGCATATGCCCGCGCACGAACTCGGTGAGATTGCCGACCGATTTCATCGAGACCGTCTGGTTGAACAGCTCCAGGGCCTGCTCGCTGTCGAGACCAAAGCGCCGGCGGAACGCCGCCCCATAGGGCGGGAAGTGGTCGAAGAGCTCCACCTGGGGCAGCTGGCGCAGGCGCTTGCGCAGGGCATTGAGGTCGCTGCCGAAGTTGGCGAAGTCCTCGGTGATGGTCAGCGGCCGGTCGGCGACCACATAGCTGCGAGCGGGTTGCCCTTGGCTGTCGCGCAGCCAGAACAGCTGGGCCAGGGTGACGTGCTGGTCGTAGCCGGCATGGTAGAACTGCGCGAGAATCACCGAGTAGCTATTGAAGTCACGCAGGGCAACGGGCTTGGCGGCCAGGGCGCCGTCGCTGCGCTCGGTCTTATAGTAGCCAAGCACGTAGGAGCGCAGGCTACGCTCGCGCTGTTCGGCGCCGGCGGCCTTGTTGTAGGTGATGCGCTGGGCCGGTACCAGCAGGGTGGTGATGGCGTCCACCAGCGTCGACTTGCCGGAGCCGATGTCGCCGGTGAGCAGGCTGGTTTCGCCATTCGGTGCCAGGTGCCAGACTCGCTGATGAAAGGTGCCCCAGTTGTAGACCTCCAGGCGCTGGAGCCGAAACCCGGTGTGAGAGTCGTCGCTGGCGAAGTCGAACAGCGCGTTCTGCGGATTATCCGTCATCGTCGTTATCCAGGTGCTGGCGGTAGTCTGCTAGGTGTTGGTCGAACTCGGCGAGCCATTGGGCGTCGACGAAGGCGGCGAGAATGCGGCGCACCTCGAAGCGCTCCTCCTGGCCGCGCAGCCGGCGCAGGAAGCCCAGTTCCACTACCCGCTTGATATGGCTGTCCATGCGGCTCATCAGGCGCACTTCATCCCCTGTTTCAGGCAGGAACAGGCGCAGCATGTCGGCGATCTGCTCGCGAGAGAGAATCAGCCGCGGATCGCAGCCGGTGGCGTCATGCTCTGCCAGCTTCTTGCGCAGCAGTGCCAGCAGCAGGCTGACCGGGTAGCTGAGCTGGCGGCGTGGTACCAGACGCGGCAGCTCCTCCTCGCCCTCCTCGGTCGGGCGCTGGCGCAAATAGGCGTAGCCCTCGGCTTCGTCCAGGATCAGCTCCAGCCCGAATACACCGGCATGGTCGCGTACTTGCGCCTGGAGTCGCAACAGATCCTGCCACGCTCCAGACTGGTCATCGCGGTAGAGGACGCCTTTGAACAGTTGGATCAACACCGGAGAGAGCGCCGGTTCGCGCTCGTTGGGTGGGGTGCCGGTCTCGTTCATGGGTGGGCTCCCTGGTGGCCACTAACGAAGATCACCGCAGGCAGGGCGGCGCGGCGCTGCTGGCCCTGGTCATCGGTCCAATACACGACCTGCTCTTGCGTTTCATCGACGAGGCCCAGCCCCTCCCCGGTGGCCAGGCTCAGCCAAGTCACCAGCTCCGCCAGTCCCTGTTCCAGTGGATGCCGCTGCAGCAGCGCCTCCAGGCTGATCTGGCGCTGGGTCTGCAGCGCCTGGCGTAGCCGGGCCCGCAGCCGCTCCTTGTCCACGTAGACCTGTTCGAACAGTGGGTCGGCAGCGATGTCCGCGGTTCCCTCCTCGAGCGGCGCCTGCTCGATACGTGGCTTGATGGGAGGGCTGAACAGCGGCCGATCCATGGCCAACTGGACGTCGGGGGCGGGAGCCTCTACGGTCATGAAAGGGGTGGTTGGCAGGTTCTCGCGCACCGCCAGGGCGTGCTGTTCCAGACCGCGCAGCAGATCCATGATACGCCGATTCTCCAGCCAGGCTTGATCGTCCAGATAGCGTCGCAGCTGTTCGGAGAGCCGGGCCACGGTGCGCTGGGTCGCTTCTCCGGCGGTTAGCCAGTCATAGTGGATGCGGCGCAGCCTCGGGTCAGGATTCAGCTCAGCGACCGGCTCCAGCGACAGGATCGACTCCAGCAGTTCGGTGAGCTCCTGCTGGCGGTCGGCGGACATCAGGAAGTCCCAGAAGGCACGAAAACTGCGGCCCTGGTCGGAGTCTGTAATGGCATCACGCTGGCCCAGTACCTCCTCCAGTATCGCGGCCTTGCCGCCCTCCCAGGTGGCGATTCGTTCGCGTACCTGGCGATCCAGGTCACGAAAATTCTGCTCCACCTGGCGGAAGTCGGCCAGTAACGCCCGAGCCGTGTCGGTGGCCTGAAGAAAGCGCTCGCGTAGTCGCGTGGGATCCATGAACGCCATATGGCCGGCACGAATCTCCTCGATCTCTGCGTCAATGGCGGCGCGGCGGCGACTCAGCTCCGCGATGCGCGTCTCGGGATCCGTTTCGCTGTTCTGGGAGATGTCACGTAGCAGGTCGAAGACCAACTTCAATCGCGACTCCGCCCCCACGAAGGTGCGCTGCTCGAGCCCGGCCAGCCACTGAATGGCTTGCTCGACGGCAGGTATCAGGTCGTAATGCGGTTCGTCCGAGTCGGCGGGAAAATAGCGCCGCAGCCAGCCGCGTTCATCGCTGGCCCAGTCATTCAGATACTCCCGCGCGGGCTTTGGGAAGTGCCCTTCGCCCAGCCCCTGGCGAAGGTGGAACAGATAGTCTTCCAGCCTTGCCGCCAGCTCCTGCTCCGGCAGGCTGCGCACATTGGGCTCGATAAAACTGCGATGCACGAAGGCAATGATCAGCGGTGCGTGGTCGGCCAGCAGCAGCCGCCAAGCGGGATGGTATTTACGTAGACTGTTGAGGTAGTCGTAGTCCATGCGGCTGGATTATGCTCTATGAATAGCCACCCATGTCCAGGCCGCACAGGGGGAACTAGGTAGCCTTGAACAGTTGGATTGAGATTCGTTCGATTATGCCTCACCTTAGGCCGCGCTTGCTACCCCAGCCAACCACGCAGCCGTTGGCGAGGGGATGAGTAGGCGGCAGTGTTGCGCTGTGCACTACTCGAAAGCTGTGCGGTGGCTTTGCTCAATGCTTCACCGCCCCCTTGCCCCCACCATACGTGCCAGTACCCGGTCTTTGAGCCAGAAGCGGTGAATCAGCGCCATCGTGATGTGGCCGATGACTAATCCACATAACAGCCACGAGAGCGGGCCGTGAAGGAGCTTGGCTGGGGCGATCATCCAGGTGATGTCGCGTTCCGCTTCGGGCAGCAGCTCCATGCCATAAAAGCGTAGTGCCCCGCCGCGGCCGTACTGGCGCAAAATGGCGAAAGCAGGCAGCAACAGCAGGAGCGCATAAAAAGTGATATGTACAAGGCGTGCTATGCGGCCATCCCATCCGAGCGGCTGCGGAGGACGCTGCTTGCGGTTGACCCATGCCCAGCCAAGGCGAGCCAGCGTCACGATCAGAATCAGAAACCCTAACGAGCCATGAGGCCCAATGCTTGCCAAAAACAGCGTGATAGCGTTTCCGCCCATTCCCCGCCAAGCCAGCAACACAGTAAATTGCAGCGTGACCAGCGTGGCGGTCAGCCAGTGAAGCGCACGGCTGACCCGCCCATAGCTGTCAGGGCTGTCTCGCCAGCCAATAGGCGTTTGAGCTGGCTTGCGTGTGAGATCACTGTTTAACGCCGTGTTGTTTGCCGTTCCTTTAACCATTGGCCTTGCCCTGGCGCCAGTAGCCCATGCTGGTAACGTACTGCTTGGGTAGCCCGCACTCGTTGACTAAGTAGCGACGCAGCTTCATAGCGACCTTGGTTTCAGCAGCTATCCAAGCGTAGAAGGGAGCTCTGTCATCCAGGGTGGCGGGTTCCCAGAGTGGGCCGTCCTCATCGTCGCTTTCGTCGTTGCTAGTGGCTGCCGTAGGCACGCCGCCTAGCGCTTGAATTTCCTTATGCAAATCAATATCGCGCACTGCTCTCATCAGCAGCTCACCGTGTTGGCAGCCGGGTTCAGCATCGCGGGCCAGCCAGTGCAGCTTAGCGGCTTGGGGCAGCGGCTGAACGTCGTCACTGCGAGGCACTTCGAACAGCGCTTCGACCCTGGGTTTGAGCGGCAGGTCATCAAGAGTTTCAAGAATGCCTGCGGCGGCGGGGAGGGCGGTTTCATCGGCGATGATCAGAATACGGCGTACACCTTGGGGCGGCTTCCACTCGTAGCCCAGCTTTGGGCCTTCCGAGTTAGCGTCGGGGGCTGTCATGGCAAGGCGGTCACCTGGGCGGGCGTGCATAGCCCAGCGCGATGCGGGGCCATTGTCGCCATGGAGTACAAATTCTACGTCCACCTCGGCCTTCTCCGGCCGCAGAGCGCGAATGGTGTAGGTGCGCGCAGAGGGGCGCTGTGCATCCGGTAGTGCGCGGTAAGCGCCGTACCAGTCATGCTCTTCCAGCTTGGCAATCTCAAACAGCGGATCGAGACTACCACCGCCTTCGGGGAAGAACAGCTTGACACGCTGATCCGGTGCGTAGGTCGCCATATGGCTGACTTCCGGGCCAGTGAAAGTAAACCTGACTAATGAGGCGCTGACTTGGGTGCGTCTGGCAAGGGTGATATCGAAAAGCCGATAGCTCGGTTTGGCTGCCATGATGGGGTTCCTCATGCGGAGACATAAATCAAGGGGTCAATTGTAGTGCTAATTATTATCATTTAGAATCTTCGACAGTCATTCACGCGCTCATTTCCATGCACTCGTTTGCTTATATCCAAGGTCACTCCCATGACGCAGCCGCCTGCCCTCGCTCTTTTGGTGAATCGTCCCGCCACCACCAACGGAGGGGCATCATGCTAGGCGCTGCTCAACGAATGGGAGGAATGACCCCCGCGAAAGCTTGTCTGTTGCTGAGCCTGCCGATGGTCGTGCTGTTTTGGGTCGGTCTAGAGAGCCAAGGCGGTTTTGCGCTGGGCCTAGAGGCATTAGTGACCCCTTCTTTCGAGAATGTCGACGAGCTTCTGCTCTATTACGCCTGGTGGCCGCGCCTCTCGATCGCGCTGTTGGCCGGGGGCGGTTTGGGGCTAGCGGGCGTGCTCATGCAGCAGGTGCTGCGCAACCCGTTGGCGTCACCCACCACGTTGGGGGTGGCATCGGGCGCTAATCTGGCGCTGATGACCGCTACCTTGCTGGCGCCAGGGTTGTTGGTGGTGGGGCGTGAGTGGGTCGCCTTGTCGGGTGGCGCACTGGCGGTGGGGCTGGTGTTCCTGCTCTCCTGGCGGCGCGGTTTGGCCCCTGTTGTGGTGGTGTTGGCGGGCCTGGTCGTTAATTTATACCTGGGCGCACTCTCCACCGCGCTGTTGCTGTTTAACCACGAGGTGCTTTCCGGGCTGCTGATTTGGGGCGCGGGATCGCTGGCTCAAAATGGTTGGGATGGCGTGGCGTCGCTGGCTCCTAGGCTTGCCATTTGCGGCTTGGCGGCATGGCTGTTGCTGCGTCCTTTGGCGGTTTTAGAGTTAGATGACGCCAGCGCCAAAAGCCTGGGGATTTCGCTGAAGCATTTGCGCTTTGCCGGATTAGGGCTGGCGGTTTTCATCACCGGTAGCGTGGTGAGTGTGGTGGGTATTATCGGCTTCATTGGTTTAGCGGCTCCCAATATCGTGCGTATGGCGGGGGCACGCACGCTGCGTGCGCGTTTGCTCTGGTCGACGTTATTAGGCGCCGTACTGCTGGCCACCACGGACCTCTTACTGCAGCGCTTTTCCGGCATGGTGGCGACGCTGATTCCCACCGGGGCCGTGACGGGCGCCTTAGGCGCACCGCTGCTGATGTGGTTAATTCCGCGCCTTAAGCTGCAGGGCGACCGTCCTCCCCAAGCAACCGGCGTGGCGCTCACGCGCCACGCCGCGCCCCATCGGTTAGCCACTGGGCTACTGCTGGCGCTGGTGGCAGCTATGGTGGCGGGCCATTTGGTGGGGCAAGGGGCCAACGGCTGGAGCATCATCGCCCCGACGAATTGGGGTGTGATTGAGTGGCGCTTTCCGCGCGTGATGGCAGCAGCGGCCAGCGGTTTGATGCTGGCAATAGCGGGCACTATTCTGCAGCGCCTTTCGGCTAACCCTATGGCGAGCCCCGAAGTGCTGGGTATCAGCGGTGGCTGTGCCATTGCACTGATTTTAGGTATTTACCTGCTCCCCGCCCCCAGCAATGCCATGCTGGTGGCGATAGGAACGCTGGGGGCGTTGGCG